>Ga0272449_1004270_pt1 | contig 11688 bp, 9 predicted proteins | sample YNPCB0241_FD_198679 | JGI IMG/M metagenome (GOLD analysis project Ga0272449, IMG submission 198679) | Hot spring sediment microbial communities from Yellowstone National Park, WY, United States - YNP-CB-024-1 | ecosystem: Environmental > Aquatic > Thermal springs > Hot (42-90C) > Sediment...
TATAACCTAGATGCTGAATCAAAAATGTTCGATATGATATACGCTGGAACAGAAACTAGAGATCCGGAATACACGCAGCAGCATCTGCAGCAATATCAGAGCTACGCGATTATGAGATACTTAGAGAATGTTAAGCCCGGCAAAAACGGCGGAGGATGGATCGACCCGTACGCCCGCAGATGCCTTGACCGATGGGCAGAGCAGATAATGCTTACTTTGTTTGCAAAGCCAAGAGAGGTTACCCTATACTGCTATGGCTCACTATTTGAATCAATAAAAATGGAGGATGGGACTGAAAAATTTCTAAGCTATGTCGCCCCAGTTGCGGGAGCAGTTTTTGAAGAAGCAGATCTATTTATAGATAAGCTTGGACAGCCAATTGGGGTACCATGCTATAAACCATATAATTCCTTCGGTGAAGACTTTATACATAACTACATAGGCATGTTGGGCATTCCGGTTGAGCTCACTCCAGAGTTTCCATATAATAGCAACACCATATTTCTGGCGGAATCCGCAAAGTTCGATAATACAATACTTGAAAAGATTAAGGGTCAATTAAGCAAAGGTGGGAATGTTATAATCACATCCGGTCTTCTTAGAGCACTCCAAAATAGAGGCTTCAAGGATATAGTGGAAATCGAATGCACCGATAGGAAGATTGCTGTTAAAGACTACATGTTATTTATGGATCACTATAAATCCAATAGGGAAATCATCATCCCTGAAATCAGGTATTTCACCAATGATTCATGGGAAATTGTAACCGGCATGAATAAAGTGAACGGTTACCCAATTCTACTTCAAGCCCGCTATGGAGATGGAACACTCTACGTTTTAGCTGTACCTGACAATTTCAGCGACCTATATGCTCTACCGCAGGAAGCTCTTTCAGTTATTAGGCAAACATTCATGAGGGACTTTCCAGTTCAACTAGAGGCGCCAAGCCAAATCTGCCTATTTCTTTATGACAATAACACTTTCATCGTCAAATCCTTCCTTCCGCATTCAACAAGGTGCAGCATCACAATAAAGAAGAAAGATGCTAAACTACGCAACCTTATGCCCCGCACCGAAAGATACTTCAGGGAAGAATATGTGACTACCAGATTTGAAGATAGAACAACATTCCACACATTCATGCTTCCAGGTACGCATAGAATTTTCGGGTTTGAATAGGCAATTCTCCACCCTTTTATTTTTTAATGGTAATTTTTAAAGATTTAAAAGAAGATAACTATGGGCTAAACGTACGTTTCTCCGTCTCCTCTTACTGAATCATTATGCCTTTATTCTCCAGCCAATTTTCTTTCAAGAAACACGCATTTAGGAAGCCAATTTTCTTTCAAGATACACGCTTAGATGTTTTGAGTTTTAATAGAAGCCCCTCGCCTTCCTTTATGGCTTCGTTATATTGGCCCATCCATAGGTGCTGAATGAAGATCCCGTAATCTTGGCTTACTAAAACTGCGTATCCCTCGCTTCCCATATTCATTACTTCCGCCAGAATCTTGGATTGAATGTTCAACGCCCTAATAAACTTTGATTTATCGAGGGGACCGGTTTCATTCAGTAACCGATGCGCCAGCTCAGATAGCCGATTAACAATATGATTAACAATATCCCGTCCAATCTCCTCTGAGGCGTAAATCCGCGGATCTTCACCCATAACGCCTTCCAAAGGCTCCTTCAAATCTCCTTTCAGCTTAATCGCATCTACAAGTTCCGGGCGGAGAGCCCAAAGAATCGATGTTTCCCATTTAGCCGCATGATCGCCGCGATAGCCTTTCTCCCATACAACCTCATATTCCGGCAGGGGCGCCACAAGCATGCTGCTCCTATACATGAAGTCGCATGCACTCTTCTTCAGAACGTACATTTGCTCCAGCCCATAATGTCCAGTAAGCGCTATAGCAACCTTAAAACCAACATGATTCATTTGCTCAAAAATTGCGGAGAAAAGCTCGCCTATGAGGACCTCATCAAACCTCGTCGTCCATGGATGAGGCATACCGCCGATCGCCCAGTATGTCGCCGGCGCCACAACCCCACCAGCCTTCTCGGCTACACGGAGACATATCTCATAGGCTTTAATCGCATCGTTTCCTAAAGCCAAATGTAAACCGTGCCATTCCAATGTTCCGAATGGCAAATAAACAATAGGTTTATCCCTAATTATTTCTTCAATCTCATGCGGGAAAAGCTCCTCATAACGAACCTTTTTAGGCAAGATCTCACCAAACAATCTTTTGAATCACATTCCCATATATATTTTACATTTTTTCCAAAATAGGCATTTATATTTTAGAGGCTGAAACCAATAAAATATTAAAGAAAATAAAAGACTAAAAATAGGTTTGTATCACGATAATAAATATTTTGGCATAATTCATCTTGTGGATTCTTATTTTTTAGAAGAATATTTGCAGATTATACACAGCATCTAGAACATTGCCCTGCTACAGAAGTTTCGGCATCCCTTCAAGGAGACTTTTCGCATTCTCAAGACTATCTCGGGCAGTGCTTACATCTATACTTACCAACGAAGCCAAAACCTCTGAGGATTTATTAATGCTTTATACGCGTTTAAGGGCACAGATTGCGGCTACCAGCAGCTCCCTGAGATTCCAGAATTTCACCCTCTTTAAACCCCTAACTGGCATAATATACTATTTATGCTCTTGTAAGCACCTCGGAAAGACTCCATGACTTGTAATGCATAGATGGCTTCATGGAGCTCTTTTTCAATCCTCGCTAAGTCTATGTTAGGATTCTCTTCATCTATGGGCTTAAAGCGCAACTATAGGTCCCCCTCTGCATATCTTCCATTAGCATAAGAGAGAAACGCTTCACCTTCCTCATATAGTGAAGGATTGCCTTCAAATGCTTCCTTCAGAGAGTCGTTATTACTTATTGAGCCCTTGACCGTTTTAATGTGAAACGCATGAGCCGCTTTTTTCCTCTCGCTTAGGGACATTTGAACCATGTAAGTTTGAGCATTGACAGATGCCACAAGCATCGCTGCGACTGGAGCCATTGCAAATATTATATTAATCGTTTTTCTCATGCTTAATCACCATAGGAAATATTGTAAAAGCTTAGGATAAGGGATGCTGTGAAACGCCGCGTTTCATGCGTTTCATATCTAGCCTTACGTGCTAAGTGCCCAGCGAAAACGCCCGTTTTCTCTCAGCCTCATCTTGGCTTATGCGTCAGGTATTCAATTTCACCGTTGGGGTATATGCGTGCAGCCGCTCTTCTCGCCGCCCAGCATTGGAATGCTACGGCTACTGGATATGACGCTGGATGACGGTGGGCATATTCGATTTTCACATCTAGGGCTGTTACATCACCGCCTAGACCCATTGGACCTATACCGGTTACGTTTATGGCTTCACAGAGCTCTTTTTCAATCTTCGCTAAGTCCATGTTAGGATTCTCCTCACCTATGGGTCTGAGCAGAGCCCTTTTTGCAAGCGCCATCGCTATGTCTGCTCCTCCGCCAACCCCAACGCCTACTATTGTAGGTGGACATGGCATCCCGCCAGCTTTCAGAACGCATTCAACAACAAACTTTTTCATACCCTCAACACCCTCGCTTGGCTCCATCATTCTTAGAGCGCATGCATTTTCAGATCCGCCTCCTTTTAGGAGAACCGATATTTCAAGCCAGTCGCCATCCGAAATCTCCCAATTAACGTATGGAATGTATCTTCCAGTATTATCGCCGGAATTTTTATTAGTGAAAGGGTTCACAGCGTTCGGTCTTAGAGGCACCTCTAAAGTCGCCCTCCTCACAGCCCTAAACAGGGCGGGTTCAACCCTACTCAAAACCCTAAAATTTGCCCCAGCCCTAACATAGAAAACAATTGTGCCAGTATCCTGGCATAATGGCACATTCATCTCCTCAGCCAACCTTATATTTTCCAATATGTTCTCAATCTGCAGCCTGCCAATTTCATGCCTCTCCCTGCAACGGGCTTTTTGTAGAGCCTCTTTAACGTCCATGGGAAGCCTCACAGCTGCCAGCTTAATAAGTGATAGGGCAGCATTCTCAATTAAAGATTCAAAATCCGCTACCAACGTAAAATTCCTCCATCATGCTTGCTCCAAAATATTTTGCTTTTCGTCTAATTTAAATATCCGTTGAAAATTTAGATTTACTGAGAGAAATGTATGGGGATGAAGTGGAGAAAAAACGGTATTTAAGCATTGAGGATATTCCCGGCGTAACGTCTTCAATAGCGGAGAAACTGCGTGAATTAGGTTTTAATACTGTTGAATCATTAGCTATGGCTACAATCCGCGAGCTAGAGCAGGCAGGCATAAGCGACAAGAAAGCCTTTGAAATAATTAATGCAGCAAGATCATCAGTCACCCTCTCATTTGTGCGGGCAGATGAACTCTTGGAGAAGCGCCAAAACGTGCTGCGCTTAACAACTGGAAGCAAAAAGCTCGATGAGCTCCTAGGTGGGGGACTTGAAACACAAACAATAACAGAATTTTATGGAGAATACGGTTCCGGCAAAAGCCAGATTGCTCATCAAGCATGCGTCAATGTTCAATTACCGCCTGAAAAAGGAGGCTTAGGCGGGGGAGCTCTATACATTGACACCGAGAATAGTTTGCCCTACGATGAAATAATACTTGTTGTTGAGGACGGCGTGTACAAATTTAAGAAAATAGGTGAAATTGTTGAACATGCCCTACTTAGCGGAAGAGTGAATATTATTGGGGGAACCCTTTCTACTTGTGATAATCCAAAAGGGCTACGCGTTGTAGGGTTTGACCCAAAGGATTATAAAGTAAAAACTTTTGAAATAACTGGCTTTATGAAACATCCTCCCAGTGAAATTTATCTTGTTAAGCTTGCCAGCGGACGCAAAGTAAAAGTCACGGCACATCATAACTTCTTTACCCTAAGCGATGAAGGCAAGCTTTCTCCAATATCAACAAAGGATCTGAAAGTCGGTAACTTCGTCGCAGTTCCTTCGAAGTTGCCAATATTAAATGAGAATGCAGTGTTAGATTTAATTAATCTAATTGGGGACTATCAGACCAACGGGTTTTATGTGAGGGGAGGGGTAAAATTCAGATCTTTTCTTCAAAAAAATGGCGAGAAATTGAGAGAAATTGCTGAGGAACTCGGCCTTAAACATGATATCGTAAACAATTGGAAGAGAAGAGGATGCGTTCCCTTAAAGATCTACCTTAAATTAAAAGATAGAGTTAGCGAAGATGTAGAAAATGAGTTAACAATTGGGGGAAGATCGAAATCTAATAACCTTCCCGCTAAAATCAAAGTTGATCCGGTCTTTTTGAGATTTTTAGCCGCTTATATCGCTGAAGGCTCAATAACGGAGGTAAATAATAGAGTCATTCTCACAACAGGTAATGAAGAGGTTAAGCGATGGATCTACGATTTCAGCAAAAAATTTGGATTACAATTACAAAAAGCCAAGAATGGATTTGATTTCATCATAACCTCAAAAGCGCTCATTGGTTTACTGCATTCTCTTAAAATAGGAAGAAATGCGCATCAAAAAAGCATTCCAGCTTTCATATTAGGGCTGCCGGATACGCTGAAAAAAATATGGTTAGATAGCTACGTGCAATGCGATGGAAACTTTAATGCGTTAACCCATCAAATTAATTGCGAAACAGTTTCGAAGGATCTAGCAAACGGACTTTTATATTTGTTGACAAGCATCGGCATCCCTGCGAGAAATTGTAGTGTAAATAGGCATTATCGTGGAAAACCAAGCGTAACTTATAATGTGCACTGGACCATTAGCCCATCAAAAGATACGCGTCTTGAATGCTTGCCAGGCACAATCGTGGGAAACATTTTAAGAAAAAATAGAAAAAGAGAAGGATTGGGCATTAAGGATTTAGCGTTAGCTTTAGGCTATAAAAATGAGGGAGCCATATGGCAGGTTGAATCAGGTAACGTGAAAAAGGTTGGGAGGAAAAAGCTGTGGAAAATAATTAAAGAGCTTAAAAAGCACGGTTTAATTGAGGATCTAGTAAACCTTGAAGTCTTACTGAAGGGCGATATATGGTTCGATGAGGTTGTAGGCATAGAAAAAGTCGGTGTTGAACCAACTTATGATGTTGAAGTTATGCCGGAACATAGGGAAATAGAAAACTTCATTGGGGGATACGGTGGAATCTTCCTTCACAACACTTTTAGGCCTGAACGCATAGTTCAAATGGCTAAATTCAGGGGGCTTGATCCGCAGAAAGCTGTAAAAAACATTATTTGGGCTGAAGCCTATACGTCTGACCATCAAATCTTCCTTTTAGAAAATGCTGATAAAGTGATAAAGGAGAATAATATACGCTTAATAGTTGTTGATTCATTAACAGCCCACTTTAGAAGCGAGTATATAGGGCGTGAAAATCTAGCCTTAAGACAGCAGAAGCTTAATCAGCATATGCATAAGCTTATTAGGCTGGCGAGGGGCTTCAACGCTGTAGCCCTAGTGACCAATCAGGTTATGGCGAGCCCTGAAGCCTTCTTTTCTGAAACTATTCGCCCTATAGGCGGACACATAGTTGCCCACACAAGCCACACAAGAGTATTCCTGAGAAAAAGCGCTAGGGGATTTATCAGAATAGCTAGGTTGGTTTCAAGCCCCTATCTTCCAGAAGGCGAATGCTTATTTAAAATAACTGAGAATGGTATAGAGGATGTCACTGAAGAAGATGGAAAAGAGTGGTAATGGCAAATTCGTAGATCCGCATCTTTTAAGCAGCCTTTTCCAGCATATTTTAAGTAGGAGATTCGCTGATGCTGAGAGAAGCATAGATGAAATGGAGACAAAGATTAGGGAAAGAGGCTACAGCGAATTCGCCAGCGGATTCATCTGCGCATTAAGGGGTATAATTCTCATGTACAGATCAGGTGAGCAGGATAGTTTCATAAGCAAACTGGACTTAAACAACGCTGACATGCTAAAGAAGTATTATAGGGAATTCTTAGAGCACTCCAAAAATAAGCTGCATGCCGATTACGACTGCGGATATTTTTCAGCATTAGCAGAGTTCATTCGTTTCGCGCTTAAAAACGTTGACAAAAAGATGGAGCAGCATCATTAGCTGCTAAGTTGAGAATAAAGTGTACAGCAGAATCCAGAAGAGGATCCACGTGATTATGTATGTGCCGACACCTGTCTTTGTAATCGTTGATGGTTTATCAACCTTTGCGGTGAAAATTTGCTTTAAGATCCTGTCGCTTAATAGATAAATCAGCAAGCTCATCATTATTCCAGTGAAAATATTATTGACGCCTAAAAGTAAGCATATGCACGCTGCGAAAACTCCTAAGGCAACCTTTATCCAATAGATAACATTTAAGGGCTCCATCTAGCATTTACCTTCCTGGTGATTGCTTGAAGGAGAGCATGACATCTTTCGATATTGCCGCAGCCATATCTGAACTCAGCAATTTTATTAAGGGCTCCCGGATAGGTAAGATCTATCAGCTAAATTATAAAATCCTACTATTAAAGCTTCGCAATCCAAGCGGAGAAACGATTCAGCTCCTAATCGAAGCGGGAAAAAGAATCCATATAACAAAATACGATTTTGAGAAACCTAAAAAGCCACCTAGCTTCTGTATGGCGTTAAGAAAACATTTAGAAAATGGCATAGTTGAGGACATCAGCCAATACGATTTTGAAAGGATCAGCGAACTGCTAATCAGGCACGGCGGCCAAAAATATCGGCTTATAGCGGAACTTTTTGATGAAGGAAACATAATACTTGTGGGGCCTGAAAATAAGATTCTCCACGCATTAACCTATAGAAGAATGAAAGATAGAAATATCCTTCGGGGTGAAGATTTTAAGTATCCGCCTCAAAGGGGTAGGGATTTAAGGCATTTAAGTCCAGAGGAGATCCGCAAAATAAAAGGCTTCGGCCAGATTGATATTGTTAGGGCTTTAACTAGATTTCTAGGCGTCGGCGGCTTATACGCCGAAGAGATATTGCTAAGATCCGAAATAGATAAAAATAAACCGTGCTCCTCACTCACCGATGATGAAGTGTCAGCCCTATCGAAAAACATAATGGATCTTATTTCTCAAATTGAAAGATGGAAGCCCTGCGTTTTTATAGATGAAAACGGCGCATGGGTGGATGTGGCGCCGTTCCCTCTAAAAAAATATTCTGGACTCAACGTTATGGAGATGGAGACATTCAATGAGGCGTTAGATGAGTATTACGCGAGAAGCATGCTTAAAGGCAAGGTGGAGAAAAGTAAAAGCATATATGAGAAGGAAATAGCCAGCCTAAAGAGGATTCTCAATGAGCAGGAGGAAAATTTAAAGGAATTAACTGATAAGGTTAAGGTTTACCGTCAAATTGGAGATAAAATCTACTCTCACCTGTACGAGCTTGATTTTCTAATAAACAGAGTTATGAATGAGCGAAGAAACGGGAAAAAATGGGATGAGATTTCTGAGGTTATACTTAAAGAGAAGGAAAACTCAATTGCTCCATCGATCTACTTCATGTCCATCAATCCAAAAATGCTAACGCTTCAAGTTTCAATCGACGGCCAAGTTTTCGACCTAAACCTTAAAAAGTCAGCGCAGGAGAACGCTGCAGACTACTATGAAATGGCTAAGAAGATTGGAGATAAAATTAGAGGTTTAGAGAGGGCTATAGAGCAAACAAAAGAGAGAATCGAGAAAGTGAAAGCTGAAGAAGCGGAGAAAGAGGTTGCAGCTCCAACAAGGATTCCAGTTAGGAAGAGGAGAAACTGGTATGAAAAATTCCGCTGGTTTCTCTCCTCCGAGGGTTTCCTTGTTATAGGAGGCAAAGACGCGGCGACAAATGAGATCCTAATTAAAAGATACACTGAGCCTCATGACGTAGTTTTCCATGCGGATATTCCAGGCTCACCCTTTGTCGTAATAAAGACTAAGGGAAAAACTCTGGAGAAAACAATTAATGAAGCTGCGCAGTTCACCGCTTCATACTCACGCGCTTGGAAAGAGGGTTTCAGAACAATGGATGTTTACTGGGTTAAGCCGGAGCAAGTGAGTAAAACGCCGCCTTCAGGAGAGTATCTCCCAAGGGGATCTTTCATGATTTATGGAACTAAAAATTACGTCAGGAATGTTACGCTTGAAATAGCTATAGGGGTAAAGAGGGAGAACGACGCGTTTAGGGTTATTGGGGGGCCATTAGAGGCGATAGCTAAACAAACCAATATCTTCGTTAAGATAGCTCCCGGAAACGAGCCGAGCGGTAAACTTGCAAAAAACATTAGAAAAGCGCTGGCTGAAATTAGTTCGCCTGAGGAGCGGGCTGAAATACTGAAGATACCCATTGAGGAGATACAGGCGTTAATACCGCTAGGTCGAGGAAGCATAAGTTCAAGTTAAAGCTCACTGGCGAAAATAAAAACTATATACCTCCTCACTTAAATATGTGTATATGCTAGGAGGCGATGGATATTGGATTTTTATGAAGTTATTAGAACCCGTAGAAGCATAAGATCCTATAAGCCTGATCCCATACCTGAAGAGGTTCTTATGAGGATACTGGATGCCGCTAGGATAGCGCCTTCAGGCTCAAACCGTCAACCATGGAAGTTCATAGTTGTAAAAGATGAGGAGCTTAGGAAGCGCTTGGCAGCAGCATGCCACAATCAAACGTTCATTGCTGAGGCGCCAGTGATAATAGTTGCCTGCGGATATAATATTCATTGGAATAGGGGCGGATATATGGGTGATTTAAGCATGCTTATTGATGTCTCCATAGCATTTACCCACCTGATCCTAGCAGCCAGAGCTGAGGGTCTTGGAACATGCTGGATTGGAGCTTTTGATAATGAGGAAGTTAAGAAGATTCTCGGCGTACCAGAAGATGTTAACGTTGTTGCAATAACACCGCTCGGTTACCCAAAGGATGAGGAGTTCCGTGAACCGGGATCTAGAAAGGCGCTGTCAGAAATAATATCCATAGATAGATTCTAGCATTTTAAGATTAAAAGGCTGGCGATTCGCAAAATAGAATGGAAAGCCATATCTATAAAAGAGCAGATAAATAGTTTTATGGAAAAGAAAATTTTCATCGTTCCAGAGCCGAAATCCATTAGGTTTACTGGCAGATGGTTTGCTTTTGACGGATTTAAGAGTTTCCCAGAGTTTCTCAGACGTGAATTTAAGGTTCCATCTGGGGATTGGACAATAATAGAAGTTAATGGTGAGGAAACAGGGCTGAAGGTGGAGGAGGGTAAAGTTACCGTATGGGGCGACCGGCAAATATGCTATGCGACGCTCCTGCAGCTAATTATGCAGGGAGGCGGCTGTCTACCGGAAGTTGAGGTTAAGGAATCTTTTAAATTTAAGTTTAGGGGTTATCATTTAGACATAGCCAGAGGCGGGGTTCCGCGTCTCGAAACGTTTAAGGATATACTACGTATGCTCTTTCTATTCAAATATAATTATTTCGCCATATATTTTGAGGATCTATTCCCCTGGAGGAAATATCCGCAGATAGGTAAGCATAGGGGAAGATTAACGGAGAATGAGCTTAAAGAGGTAATAGACTATGGTAACAATCTTGGAATAGAAGTTTTCCCATCGCTTGAACTATCAGGGCATATGGAGCACATTCTATCACTACCAGAGTTCTACAGGTTTAGCGAGTGGCACAATCCTAGAGAAGGCTGCTTAAACTTAAGCGATGAAGAGGCTAGGAAGTTCGCTTATGATCTGCTTGAGGAGGCAGTAGGCTTCTTTTCTTCATCGAAATATATACATATAGGCGGCGATGAAACTTGGGCATTGGGAAGAGGGAGAAGCTTAAACAAAACATGGACTTTCGAAGGACCGAAACTTTATGAAGAGCATCATAAAAACATGGTGGAAAAGGTGCTGGAAAATGGGAAGGAACCTATTTTATGGGGCGACATGATTTCCGGAATGTATCTTGGGGATGAATCGGCTAAGTGGCGTGAAGTTTTAGAGAGCGACATATGGCGTAAATCGCTGATAGCGAATTGGGATTACAGTCCATGCTCAAAAGAATTCTTTAGAGAAAAAATAAGGATATTTAAGGATAGAGGTTTAAAGCAGATAGCTTGTCCAGGCTTATCCAACTGGAACAGATATTATCCAAACTTCGAGATTGCATTAGAAAACATTAAGAATTTTTTATCTGCAGCCGCCGAGGAGGATCTGCCGGGTTTCCTATTAACAGCTTGGGGTGATGATGGTGAAGAATGCCTTTTCTCATTATTAAAACCGTTAATTCTGGCAGCAATGGAGATAGCCGAGGGAAAAGGAGAATGGCTAGAAAAGTGGCAGACTATAAGCGGTGAGGATGAAGAAACGGTTGAGGCAAGGCTGCTCTTTGGGAAGTCGGAATTTTCAGACGTTATAAAACATGTTATCCTAAAGGACTTCTGGTTCGACAGATTATCATCTGAGGATAAAGAGAGAATAAAAGAATCTTGGAAGAAAACTCTGGAAAAAGTTGAGGGGATAAAAATGCCTGAAGACCTTAGCTTCATAAGGAGCCTCCTGATCCTAGGGGTGAAGATTCTTAAGGGCGAAGACGGAGTTTCCGATTATATTGCGCTATCTAATATTTACGCTAGGCTCTGGTTGAAGGAGAGAAAACCGGAGGGATTAGAGAAAATAATTGAAAGATTCTGGGGTGCAGCTGGCA
>Ga0272449_1004271_pt1 | contig 11687 bp, 11 predicted proteins | sample YNPCB0241_FD_198679 | JGI IMG/M metagenome (GOLD analysis project Ga0272449, IMG submission 198679) | Hot spring sediment microbial communities from Yellowstone National Park, WY, United States - YNP-CB-024-1 | ecosystem: Environmental > Aquatic > Thermal springs > Hot (42-90C) > Sediment...
CGTACGTAGATTGTGGCACCATTTCGCCGAAAACCTAAGAAAGGTGGCCCCCGTGGGCAAAAGCCGGGCCAATAAGGTGCCGCCAAGATCGAGAAATACAGTGTCCCTGGTGCGTAGGACCGCAAGAACCACTAGATTCTCACTGACAAGATTCTCAACGTTACCGTAAGCAATTCGGCCCGCCACTGCTCGGGAACCGGATTAGGTTTTACTGCCCGAAAGACAGCCATTTGGTATATTCGAGAAATTTTTGCCCTCACAAATAAAGTCAACCTTAGGTTACCTAAAATCTAAATTTGACCAAACCGCAGCCATTGACAAGGAACCGGTTGGACGCCCACGGCGGACCGACTGGGTTTGGACCGGTTAGTCTGCTGGTTTTGTCGCTGGCAGACTACGGTATCTGGATACTGGGCTGCTGCCTTTATCCTTGAAGCTTGGGATTACCCGATTGCCCGGGGTGGGATGAACAGGCAGAAACTCGGAGAAATCCTTCCTTTTGGTTGACATAACCACCCATGGTGGAATGGATTTCCTCATTAGACGATCCTCGAGTTGCCTTCTACCGGAATCTTCGCGAAAGGACTCTTCGGGGCGAAAGCATCTTCCTTGCCGAGGGCAAAGTCGTCACGGAGCGTCTGTTGCAAAGCAATTACCCGGTGGAATCTTTGTTGGTGGCAGAGCCTTATGCCGGTCAATTTGCAACCTTAGTCCCGCCAGAGATTCCCGTTTACGTGACCGACCAGGCTCTTTTGGAGCAGATTGTGGGGTTTAAATACCACCAGGGCGTTCTTGCCGCGGGACGCCGTCTGCCGGAACTCACGTTCCACCAGGTGATGGAAGCTGTGGGGCAAAGAAATCCCCTGAGGCTGGTGATCTGTCCCGAGGTGACGAAGCCGGAGAACCTCGGCCTGATTTTTCGGAATGCAGCCGCCTTTAATTTGGATGCCGTTATACTCGGCCCACAGGCATGCGATCCGCTGTCCCGGCGAGTCCTGCGAGTCTCGATGGGAGCGGTCTTATTCACAACCTTCGGCCGGAGTCGCGATCTTCCCCGGGATTTGTCCCTCCTCCGAGAGCAGTACGGCATATCCTTGGTAGCAGCGGTGGTGGATCGAGGGGCGGAGAAGTTACAAGGTTTTTCTTGGCCCTCGCGGGTAGCCCTCATTGTGGGGGGAGAGTTCTATGGGCTGCCGGCGGACTTTGTAACCGCGGCCGACTTTCGTGTGACAATCCCAATGAGCGATAAAGTAGATTCCCTCAATCTCGGGGTAGCTACCGGGATTTTTGCGTATGAGATGACTCGCAACATATTCGGCAGCAACCCTTGCGAAAATCCGACCACAAAGGTCGAATTGTCCGACTAATTCTGGTCATGTTAAGGCGTTGACTGCCCAGCGGAAGTCGCTGCGGGTATACGTAACCCCCTGCAGGGATAACACTCTTGGGTCCTACCCACAAAAGAGGCATGGCCGAGGGGAAATCACGAAGCGTTCCAGGAAAAGTCAACCCAGAAGACACAAAAGTATGCTGGCAAATGTACGTCGTTCCTGATAAGCGAGATCATTTGCCCGATCGAAAAGCTGAATTCAAAGACCTTTCAAAAGTAGCCGGGAAGTTCACTTCAGAAGCAAATGCGGAACCCATTGCCGGGACCACCAATCGCCCGATTGCCCCATGCCGAGAAAGTGTAATTATAACAGTTTGCAACCGGGAAATGCCGATGGCGTCTGGCCCGTGGATCGGTCGGCTCCGAGCTTTGAAGCCCAGTCCAATTTCAAATCCCAGGAGTTAAATTCCACCGTTAACCGTCAACCATTTGTTTGAGTCCGGGAAGAATGGCTGTGCATGGGAGACTTGGCCTCCGATTTGGTCAATTTCGAAGGATCCGAATACCCATCCCCGGGCCCCCCGACGAGCTGCTTTAACTTGACGGAAATGTTCTTCCGCAAAGGACTCCAAACGACATGATGGGTAGTTCCGCGAGTTTACAGAGGCTTTCGTGGAAGGGAATTCCGCGGTGCCTTTGGCGGGCTTAAGATCGCGTTTTTGAGTGAGAACGCACCTTTTGGGGAGACCAGTTTTGCGAGGTTTGTATGTTTATTTCCATCGAAGGAGCCGACGGCGTAGGAAAAACCACTCAAGCTAAGTTGCTTGCTGAGGCTCTCAGCCATCAGGGCTATCGAGTGGCCTGTTTCCGAGATCCCGGTTCTACAGCTCTTGGGGAGGCCCTCCGGGAACTGGTCTTACGACGGGCAGAGATTCCCGTGGGTGCTATGGCCGAGATGCTCCTTTACATGGCAGCCAGGGCTCAACTTGTGGAAGAGGCCATCCGTCCCGCTTTGGCTCAAGGCAGCATTGTTATTTGTGACCGTTATCTTCTTTCCAACGTAGCTTATCAGGGATATGGTTGCGGGCTTGATATTGGCCGGTTGTGGGAAATCGGGCAGTTTATCACCGGCGGTTTACTTCCTGAGTTGACCATTGTGCTCGATTTGCCCGAAGAGATGGCAGCCCTCCGACGCAAATCCGAGAGTGACCGCATAGAATCCCGAAATGAGGAGTTCCATCGGCGAATTCGTTATGGATTTCTTACCGAGGCCAGCAAGAATCCTGACAACATCGTTGTGGTGGACGCCCGGCCTCCCATCCCGGAGGTTCACAAACAGATTCTAACCTTGATCAAGTCAAGACTAGCTAGAGCAAATCAGCTCTCTCCGTAGCTCCTTCCGGCAGACCCGTTGGGCCCCGAGGAAGGCGAAGTGCAAAGGGGGCTTTCCCAACAAGGTTGAGGCAGGAGGCAAAGGCCAGCTTAAAGGATTACGCAAGACCGCGAAGAAAACCTCACCCGGGGGATAAACACCATGTCCTGGCTAGGCCTTGAGGGGCACGATCTGATTGTAGAACGTTTTCGTCGGGCCATCAAACAGGGCCGGCTAGCCCACGCCTACCTTTTCGTTGGTCCGCCAGGAATTGGCAAATGCCGGTTTGCGTTTCTGTTGGCCAAGAGCCTTTTTTGTTTGAAGCACCCAGCAGAAAAGCTGCAGCCCTGCGGGGGGTGCCAGAATTGCGTTTTGGTGGAGGGCGGAACCCATCCCGATCTCCTTCTGGTTTCCAAGCCCGAGGATAAGTCAGAATTTCCTGTTCAACTTCTTATCGGGGATCGTTCAGAAGGAGGCGTGCTGCGAGCCCTGGCAATGAAGCCAGCCTTGGCATCGCGACGAATCCTCATCATTGACGACGCAGACTTTTTGAATCCCGAAAGTGCCAACGCCTTGTTGAAAACGCTCGAAGAACCTCCGGTGGGAGCGATCATCTTTCTAATTGGTACCTCAGCCGCAAAGCAACTCCCCACCATTCGCTCCCGGTGTCAAATCGTCAATTTCCAGCCCCTTCGGGAGGAAATTGTCGCTCAAAAATTGCTGGAGCTGGGCTACGCTGCCAGCACTCAGGAGGCGGAGGCTATTGCCGCGGCAAGTGGCGGAAGCATGGCCCGGGCCATCGAAATTTCTCAGTTGGAAACCGGGGAGATTCGGGATGCCCTCCGTCAGGCTCTGGCCTCACCCAGGGAATTACTGTCTTTTCTGCCAAGAGCGACCGAGTTTGTGGAAAACTCAGCCTCCACTGCCGAGGCAAAGCTACGATCGCGATTACTTTTCGAGTGGACGCTAGATTATTGCAAAGAAAGACTGGTCGAAATTTGGGGAAAATCTAATCCATCGAGCACCGCCAAGGTGGCAGACGATTCCACCGCAACCTCGAATCGGATGCGGGAAGAAGCCTGGCTTGAGGCTTGGGCACTTACCTTGGACATGGAGCCCTATTTGGAAAGAAATGTCAACCGAAGCACCCTTCTCCAAGCCTGGATACAAAGGCTCCAAGAATTCCTTTAAATGGCCCTCCTGGGGCCAAGTTTTCCGATAGGACATTGGGCTGAAATCTCGCCTCCGTCGGCGGATTCTGTACGCCAGGAGTGTTGGCAGGCAAGAACGTAGACTCCACTGACATTCGTTCAACTCGCCGAACTCTCCTGGGCCTTTTCGAAAGCGGAAGTTGCCCTGGCTACGACGGATCCTGGTTGCCCTCCGGAGGGCCTCAGCCCGAATTGAGGCCCGAGCTTTTCAGAGACATCCAATTTCCCGAAAAGCCGAAAACTCGGCAACCCAGCCTGACGCGGGGCTAACCCGACCAAAACTCCCCCGCAAAGCCAATTGGGGGGCCGGCCAAGGAACATCGTCCCACGAGAAGCTTTGAAACGGTCGGCGGGCAACAAGACTCGGCAGAAATAAAAGGCGAGACTGCTGCGGCGAGCGCGCAATCGCCTGCTACTGTCGAGAATTTTTTAGTCTAGGAGCTTGACGGCTGGACCAGAAAGTGTACAATCATCAATCGAAGCGAGCGAGTGCAAGTTGCTCCCGGATCATTTTGGCCGGTCGACTGGTGCAAGGTTTACGCCCCGGAAGGCCGGTTAAATTTTTTCCATTTCCCGGGACGGATTTCTCGCTATTTGGTCTGTGGTAATTGGGTTTAGACAGGAGGAACTTGGTAGGTGGAAAGGGTTGAGCCGCTTATGAAATCGCGAAATGTCTTTGAAGCCATCCAAGAATTCGGGAACGACGAGGACTTCACTCCGGTCGAAACGGAAGAATTCGTACCGACGGATGCCCCGGCAGGCTCCAAAAAGAAACTAGAGGTCCTTGCGGAAAGGGTGCGAAAAGGCCTACCCCTGTGGCATCCTCTAGACCGCACCGATTACAGCGGCCTTTCCGCTGTTGTAGACTCCCGACGGCGAAAAGCTTCCTCGAAAGGGTAGAGCTCGGAGAGTTCTACGGTGTAGCTGGGTGATACGGTCCAGTCGTAAAGAAGTTTGAAAGCTGTCGAACATTCATGGCCGTCTCGGATGAAAGTTCCGAGGCGGCCATTTCGTTTTCGGGCTTTTCGAATTGCTTGTCTCCGGGGGAGACCTGAAATTCTCCGATGCAGATTAAAACCGCAACGAGCCGAGAGTGGAAATTGTTTCTTTCAGGGATGCCTTGAACCCAATGACACAACCCATGTATTAAACTCCGGGAGACAACGCATCCATGAAACGTTGCTTAACCTGGAACGAGGGTCTTTGCTTTAAAGGAATTAGCCTGGTTCGCCCCGTCTTATATTTGCCCATCGAAAGGCTTCTTTTGCTCAGCCCATGTCCGGCGAAAATTTGAAGTGGAGTTCGCAAAAAAGCCGCGTTGCCGCCGAAAGTTCTTTTTGGAAGAATTACCAAAAGCATATACATACGATAGATTAGTAGTTGTGCCGGATTGACGACTAGCGGCGACAATCTTTTTAGGCTCCTATGACAAGGAGGGTAGCTACGACGTGGTTAGCTCCCACCCCACTGCCGATTCGAACCCCGGCGAAACGAGAGCTCGGTCCCAAGGGATGGTTTTCTTTGTAGGAGCCGGTCCGGGAGACCCCGGCCTACTGACACTTTGGGCCGCGGAGTGCTTGAAAAAGGCCGATTGCGTATTAGCAGATCGCCTGGTCCACCCGGAGATCCTCAAATTCGTCAGGCCCGGAGCAACTATCATCCGGCTGGAGCACCATCACCCGGGGGGATTTGGTTGCGAAGGTGTTTTGTTTAGGAACCGACAAGATATTGTCCTCTGGATGATTGCCGAAGCCCAACAAGGAAAAATCGTGGTTCGTCTAAAAAGTGGTTCCCCAGAAATTTTTGCCCGCCAAGCCGAGGAACAAGCTCTTCTGCGGCAAGCTGGGATTCCCTATAAGGTAATTCCTGGGATTACAGCGGGATTGGCGGCAGCGGCTGTTGCCGAAATTCCCCTAACCGACTCGGACCACAGCTCTGCAGTCGCTCTTGTCACTGGGCACGAGAAGTCTTCTAAAAAGGGATCCCGTCTTGATTACGAAGCTTTGGCCAAGTTTCCGGGCACGCTGGTTTTTTACATGGGGGTCAGCACTGCCCGGCAATGGAGTGAGGCATTAATTCGTGGCGGAAAACCTGCAACTACGCCGGTAGCAATTGTTTATCGCTGCACTTGGCCAGATCAGAAAATCTTCCGGTGCCAACTGGGCAACCTTTCCGAAACCATCTTGCGGCACGGGATAGAAGCTCCCGCAATCATCATTGTGGGGGATGTTGCTGCCGGGGGCCCAAATCCTTCTTGTGCTGAGACGTAACGCCGCGGCTGCGAAACGGGAGTGCGAATTTAGGGTTCTCCGAATTACCCGAGCCTGGGGCGATTTACCATCTCGAGTGGACCCAGGCTGGGCCTCTGGACGCTTCCCCAAGCCGAGTTTTTACTATACCTTTAGTTAGCACTCAGTGGACGGCTGCTCGCAGTCGGTCCACACCCAGGCGAGCACAAAAATCGCCGAAGGATTCACCTTCATTCCGCAGTCGGGCATAGACCTCAAGCACCTGGCCTACAATTTTCGCCACCTGATCACGAGGCACTAAATTCTGATAAAGGAATCCCAGACGGTGTCCCACCATACTTCCCCCAAGGTAAATCGCATATCGATCCTTCGCCCGACCCACGATGCCGACCTCCGCGTTGTAGGGCCGGCCGCAACCATTCGGGCATCCCGTCATATGAACGCAAATCGGCATTCCGCTTAGTCCTACACGGGCCAATTCCGCTTCCAGCTGATCCAAAATACCAGGAAGAGCTCGCTCGCTTTCGGTAATCGCAAGGCCACAAGTTGGCAAAGCTACGCAAGCTCCAGAGAAGTGCCGCAACGGGGAGATCTCTTCAGACAGAGGGACCCCGTGGTCACGAAGAATCGACTCAACGAGCGTCCTCTTTTTTGCTTCCACATCGCAAATTAACAATCGCCATGTGGCCGTGAGCCTAATCGCAGGCTGCAACCGTTCGCATATCTGTTCCAAAGCGGTTTTCATTCGAGCGGTGGCGGAGTCCGCAACTCGTCCACTTTCGACATACAGCCCATAGAACCACCGCTCATCTGCTTGCCGATGCCAACCTAGGTGAGTGTCCACTCGATTAGCGACCACCGGTGGCGGAGGCACAAGCTCCCGGCCATAATACCGGGCCAGTTCCGCCCGAAATTTCTCCATACCCCAATCCGCCAACACATATTTAATCCGGGCTCGCTTGCGATCCGAACGATTCCCGTGGTCACGGTATAACTTTATCACTGCTTCCGCCATAGGGATTAGTTCTTCCCGGCGGATGAAAGCCACAGGCTGGGCTAATGCCGGAAAGGTACTTTTGTCCGCCGGGGTCATGCCTAACCCACCCCCGACCAAAACTTGATAGCCGACCAAATTTCCATTCTCTACAATGCCTAGGAAACCAAGGTCGTCTGCGTATACGTCAGTACAGTTGTCGTCGGGCAAAGCAAAAGCGATTTTAAACTTTCGAGGCAAGTAATTTGTCCCGTAGATTGGCTCGACCTGTTCAGGTGGTCCGAGCTCTACCGGGGATGCTACTTCGCCTCGCCAAACCTCCTCATAGGCTCCACTTCGGGGAAGAAAATGGTGAGAAATCCGACAAGCATCTTCGTACAGTTGATCACGAATTCCACCATCATCGATGGGGGCAGGGCAGGAGATCACGTTACGGACTACATCCCCACAACCACCCAAAGTGGTCAAGCCAATATCCTGGATTCCTCGTATCAATGCCGCCAGATTCTTTTTGAGCACTCCGTGAAATTGAATGTCCTGTCGAGTGGTAATTCGGAGTGTTTGGTTGCCCCAAAGCTCCGCGAATCTACTCAGCCCTAACCACTGCTGCCAGGTCAGACGACCCCCGGGAATCTTGACCCGAACCATCATAATCCAAGCACGTCCCTCTTCCGAAAGGTCCTTCCTACCCCGGAGATCCCGATTGTCTTGTTGATAGATCCCGTGGTGCTTTAATACCAGTGCGGTGTTCTCATCGAATGAAGACGTATCTTGGCCCAATTCCTCGGCAATCCGTCCGCGAAGAAACCGACTTTGAGACTTTACTGCCTCTACCTTGCTCCAGCCCTGATTTTCACTATTCATCCCTTAACCCCCCAAACTCTAAGCCTTTCACCGCTACCCTGGATCATTCCAAAAGTTTGGCTCCGACCCGAAACTGTGCGATTTTAGAACAATCGCTCGCCAGCCCTGGCAATTCTCCGGTTTTAACTGGCTAATTTGAGGGAATCCAGCAGTTTTGACCATTTTCCTCGGTCTTTATCGGTTTTATGCCCTATTTTAAGTTTGTTGACAAGCATGGATGTACTAGCGATTGGCGGTATGCGATGCACGGTAATGCCTCCGGAAACCTCCGCTTAGGGACAATGGTCCCTTGATTTCCCTCGTTTTTCGCCCGTTTTTGCCTTTTACTCGCCGCAACTTGAGGCAAAGGTTCCCCAGACCCCGCCGAGAGGTGGCCCTATCGGCAACGGCAACCCCCTTTCGAACTCTCAGCTACAGGATTTTTTAGGCATTGGTATTGACTTCACCGATGAAAATAGTAAGATATGACTTGATTACAGTTGTCAACATAATTATGTATCGCAGGGCTTGGAATCGGAGATCGCGGCTGCAGTCGTCCGGGAAAATGCAGTCGACCATCACCCCGGTGGATTCGCTTCCATCAAACAGTCAGAAAGGAGGTCACAGGATGAGTGTCCAAACTTTTGCTGGGGACTCGGGGGTTGTCCTTGCGAATGCTATTTGCCAACATGGGGGAACGCGGCAGTCGCCGACTGGCGACAACGTGCCGGCGTCTAGAGCTCATCAGGAAACAAACGCTTCCCCAAGTGCGGCTGCCGCCAATATCACAGCGGAAACCATCCTCACCCCTGAAGCCCACCTGTGCAATCCACCAACGCCGGAACAATTAGAACTTCTGGCCGAGGAGAGCCGCAAATTGGAAGACGCCACCCCGGAGGAAATCATTCGGTGGGCCGTCGATCACTATTTTCCAAAACTCACCATGGCCACCGCCTTCGGGCCGGAAGGATGTGTGATCATTTCCATTCTGGCTAAAATCGAACCTCGGGTATACGTGTTTAATTTAGAAACTGGCTACCAGTTTCCGGAAACTCTGGAACTGCGGGATCGATTGGCTGAACGATATGGCATTGTGGTTGATTTTCAACGGCCGGAGCTGTCCGTGGAGGAGTACGAAAGGCTTCACGGCGGTCCGCTTTACCGGACCAATCCTGATCAATGCTGCAGGGACCGAAAAATCGCCGTGGCCCGCCGAGTGGTCAAAAATTATGCCGCATGGATGTGCGGGGTTAGGAGGGATCAAAGTACAACCCGAGCCCAAACTCCCATCGTGGGGTGGGACTTCAAGTTTGGTCTGGTGAAAATTGCCCCGTTGGCACGGTGGACGTCCAAGCAGGTGTGGGCTCGGATCATGGAGGAGAACATTCCGTATAACCCACTTCACGATTTAGGGTATGCGAGCATCGGTTGCTGGCCATGCACCCGACCCATTCAATTGGGAGAACATGAACGGGCTGGACGGTGGCCCGGCATGTGCAAGACCGAGTGCGGCCTCCATGTCATCGAGGAGCGGTAGTTCCCGTTGATGTAACGAAGATTTCAGGCTCGGCTTGCCAAAACCTCCGATCTGCCTAGACCCTTGAATGCAGCTCAAGCCGGAGGTTGGCCGAGCCTTTTTTACAAATCCGTTTTCCTTCGGCGCAGCGGCCCCCTTCCCCCGTAAGCACTCCTCCTTTTATGTACCGGACTGTTCGCTTATGTACCGGACTGTTCGCTCTGGAACGCAACCTTTTCAGGAAACTCCTCGAACGTTCCGCTTTTTAAGAAAATCCCTTGAAACTCGGAGAAAGGAAACCTATGTGCCGCCGAGAAAGGTTTGGCGAAATGCCCTCCGTCGGTTTTGCAGCACCGCTCTCCCGTGGTGGAGCAGAGCGACTCCCGGCATTCTCATTAAAACTTTCTTTGGGGAGGTCGAGCGGCCAAAGGAGCGTGACAATTCTCACGAAAAACCACTGGCGGAAGGATGTACATTCCGTTTTAAGTTTGCCTGATTTCGCAAAATAAAAAAGCTAGCGATCGGTAATCAAACCGACCGCCAGCTTTCGAAACTTCCTTGCCTGTCCCTTTGCTACCCTATTGTGATCGAGGGCTCGCAAGAGGGTCCAGGGTAATTCGTGAACCACAATGCGCAACTTGTTAAACCTAGCCCCTTCGCAGATGTGCCTCGGTGGTTTGCTTGAACCCCTACGAGGCATTTCCGGAGTGCAAATCTGCCCCCCGACACTCGCAATTACCTGTGCCGTTTTCTTTAAGCCCGGTTAGCGGGGAATCGAGCCTTAATTTCAGTTACCGAACTAACCCGAGAGCCAGAGTCCAGCCAAACAGTCCGAATGCAGAACCCTGGGCCAGATCCCCCGGATCCCGGCTGAAGCCGTCCCAGTATTGGGTTTCTACACCGACGCGGCCGAACAATTGAGCACCGGTGCCAAGGTCCCAGCTTCGCTCCACTCCGGTGCCAAGCTCCCAAATAGCACCAATGCCGTTTTCCAGGAATGTCCCCGAGATTTGCTGGCCGTTCTCGAACTCGTGTCCTACGCTGTCACCAAATAAGATCGACCCCTGAAGGTTGGCGTAGAGGTTAACGCAGTAGATGATTGGCCGACGAAGTTCGACGCCGGCGGTTAGACCCCAGCCTTTGCCCAACACCCGCCGGGCATACTCCTCAGTCGGAGTTTGAGCCCACACAAGTGTATCGTAACGAATCAACTCCGCATGGCGGATACCACCGTGGAGCAAAGCGGACCACTGCCCGATTTGCACGGTGTCGAAGTATTCGATATCGATATACCACGCGTTGTAATCGAGGCTGATGTTAGCCACGCCGGCATTTTCCACCTTATTCGGATCGAAATAGTCTTCGTGCTGGTCGAATTCGAAGTACCGCACCCGGACTCCCTGACCGGTTGGCCCTTGATAGCCGAGCCAGAACCGCCATGCCGGATTATAACCCCATTCGGTAAATGGCGAGCCGGGGCCAAAAATGTTATTTCCCGCAGAGTTGTGTGGATCCATTAAAAGTAGCTCCGCTCCGCCGATCAACCCGGGGCAGCCACAGGCGCCCATCATCGGCTGTTCGCAATTTTGACACGCTGCCCCCTGATTCTTAGCGCCTTGGTCGCTGCTAAAAACGACGGCATCGTATTGCGGCCGGCTTAGCCAATCCAAAGCGTAAGCAGGGGCCAACCCCACGGCCATAACAGCCAGTGCCAATCCAACTCCCTTCGCGAGTCCTTGCTTCACGGCAAACCCTCCATTCGTATACACGGCAGCCTACTCCGATACCGTACTTACTCCTTGCTTTCCCGCCCTAGAGCGATCCTCTAACCAAAGAATCGGCCCCTTACTTGCAGCTTCTCGAAATACTTGACCGGCAAGCGAAAAGGTTGCCTAAATTACCAAGATCATCAAAAGCACCCAGACCAAATGCCGCAATCGCTCTGCGGCAGGCATGGACTTCTAACAATCGCCCAGATTAACTGCGATTCGGGTGCCGGAAAGAGCGTTGGCGGCCAGAATACCACCGCTTTAAGCGAAAGGCCTTTCCTCTCAAGAAAAGCTGCAAAAAGGGCGAGGACTCTGCCCTTTGTGGAACATTTAAAGAGATCCAAGCCAATTCCGTTACCTTCGGCCGGCCACCCGCCCAGCGGGCTTTTGCGACACTGGCATC
>Ga0272449_1004272_pt1 | contig 11686 bp, 8 predicted proteins | sample YNPCB0241_FD_198679 | JGI IMG/M metagenome (GOLD analysis project Ga0272449, IMG submission 198679) | Hot spring sediment microbial communities from Yellowstone National Park, WY, United States - YNP-CB-024-1 | ecosystem: Environmental > Aquatic > Thermal springs > Hot (42-90C) > Sediment...
TTAATTGACCTTGGACATCATCCTCATGGTGTGAATATTGAACAGATTGTTGCAGTATTGATTTCAGAAAAAATTTTTTCAGGATTCCATTTTAATACAAGATATGCAGCAGACGATGACCATGCGGTTGAGCCAAATTTACAGATTGCAAGGATATTTTATGAACTTGTTAAGGGAAATGTTATATGTAATGAAGATAAAGATAAAAACTGGGCATATATGATTGACCAGGCATCTGGAAGAGAAAATAGATTTCATTCCATTTTACATTCAATTGATTCACTTCAGATTTCCTTTGCAAGAGCAGTTCTAACAGATAGTGAAAAAATAAAAGAATATCAAGAGAAGGATGAAATAATTCTTGCAAACAGGACTTTAAATAATTCAATCTCTTTATGTGATGTTAGACCAATTGTTTATAAAGCACGACTTGAAAAAAATCTTCCAGTTGACCCGATTAAAAGTTATATAGAAAGTGCCTATCAGGAAAAAATAGAAAAAGAAAGGAAATAAAATTTTAAATTCCTCTTGACAAAAAAATTTTTTAAGGTATAATATGTATAAACATTTAAACAAAATGGAAACAAAAATAAAAAGAGAGTATGGAATAAGTTTGCACTATAAGATAAGGAAAGAGATAGAGAAATTTATAAAAGAGAACAATTTTGAAAATGAGATACTTCCACCAGAAGAAGAGATTGCAAAGAGATTTAAAGTAAGTAGAGGAACAGTAAGGAGAGCAATTCTTGACCTTGTAAATCAGGGTGTTTTATATAGAATTCCTGGAAAAGGGACATTTATAAATAAGAAAACATTATCAATAGAAAAAATAACAATATTTTCTCCCTGGCATATCCATAAAGAACCTGAAATTGCCCAGAATACATATGAAGATGTTTTATTGAGGGAGATAAGAAAAAATGCGATAAAAAATGGTTATACATTAATTTTGAAAAATCTTGAGAAAGAAGAAATTGAATTTACAGAGATGGCGAAAGAAACCAATGGAATTATAATTTTAAATCCAAGAAGAAATGAAGAAGAGATAATTGACAGGGTTAGTAAATTTTCAATTCCTTCAGTTTTTATTGGTGCGGATTTAAAAAGGTATGATGTAAATTATGTCTGTGTAGATAATAAAAATGGAATAAGGAAGGCAGTTGAATATTTGATTTCTCTTGGACATAAATATTTATTTTTTATAGGAGGAAGCCCAGAAAGTTATGACACATATGAAAGATATGAGGCATTTATAAATATTTGTAATGAAAAGAATATAAGGCATAAAGAGGTAATTTTTGAAAGTAATCTTGACTGGAAAAAAGAGGTTGAAAAAATTGTTTTTGAAATTATAAAAGAAAAAGATTTACCTGATGGATTTATAACAGGAGGTATAACACTTTCTTTATGTTTAATTGAAGCGATAAAAAAAACAGAAAAATTTATACCTGAAGATTTTTCATTAATAGGATTTGATGATTTTCCAGTATGTTCTCATTTAAATCCACCATTAACAGCAATATCTCAGCCAATTGAAAAACTTGCGGAAAATGGATTTAGGATTCTGGAAGATAGTATGAAAGGTAAAAAAGAAAAAATTCAGGTAATTCTTGATACAGAACTTATAATAAGGAAAAGTGTGAAAAGGAGGTGATGGATATGAGGGTAGAAAAATAAAAATCAAAAAAAATAAAAAACGAGAAAGAAAGGAGGTAAATAAAAATGAAAAGGAAAAATAAAAAAATTGGTTTTACTCTAATAGAGTTACTGGTAGTGGTAGCCATAATAGCTATTCTGGCTGCCATGCTTCTACCAGCATTATACAGGGCAAGGGAACAGGCGAGAAGGAGTGTATGTTTGAACAATTTAAAACAAATAGGACTTGCATATCAAATGTATGCTCAGGATTATGATGACAACTTACCTGCAAGAAATTCAGCATGGCAACAAGATTATTATGGAAACATTATCTGGTTTGCGAATGCTGGTGGCTATTTTTCATGGGGTTTATTATTTATGGATTATAAACAAAATAAAAAAGGCAGATACATTGCTTCTCCAGAAATTCTTTTGTGTCCGAGTAGATGCCCTTCATGGGGTAGGACTATAACAGTTTCTTATATAGATTCTACTTTTGAAACACCTGGACAATTAACTCAGGTTTTATATTCTGCAAATGTAAGAAGGGACCCAAATTGGGGACCCGGTGGACCATATGATACAAAAACAAAAGGAAAACTTACAAAGGCCGCCCAGAGAGGATTTATTTGTATGGCCGATGCTTATTATCTTTCAGGAAGTGGAGGTAATTGGGCTAATCATCTTGGAGCAGACCTTTTACCAGAAGGGTTTAATGTATTGTTTTTTGACGGTTCTGCAAGATGGGTAAATGATACAAAACATGTAATAGCAAATCTATCAAATGCCTATACTAAACAGAATCAAGATGTATGGAGTAATTTATGGAATTATACATCAGAAACATTACCAAAGTAAAAAAGGAGGAAAAAAATGAGAAATAATATTAAAAAAATTGGTTTTACCTTAATAGAGTTGCTGGTAGTGGTAGCCATAATCGCTATTCTGGCTGCCATGTTATTACCGGCACTATCTAAGGCGCGAGAAAAAGCAAGGCAGGCGACATGTATAAATAACTTAAAACAGATTGGACTTTCTATGAACATGTACACCCAGGATTGGAATGAGTATTTTATACCTGTAGAATTAGAAGGTTATGTTAATCCATATAATAGGAATGGCAATTGGGTTTATTATTTTGTTTATGTTTTTAAATATATTCCAAGTTTAGAAGGAGGATTTTTATGTCCATCACAGGGACATGGAACTTTTAAATGGATGGTTCAAAATGGTTATAAAAGTAATATTTTACAACTTAAAGAACTGTGTCATTATACTGATTATGGATACAATGTTTATCATATAGGAACATCTTATAGATATACAAATGATATTTTATCTCCACCTGCAAAAGTGTCTGATATAAGAAAGCCATCTGACACAATTCTTGTTTGTGATTCCTGGAGAGAAGCATATAAAGATTCCATAGGATGGCATACTGTAGGTGATGAAAATACAGATGGATGGTATGAACCTGCTTCAAGACACCTTGGAGGGGTTAATATATTATGGGTTGATGGACATACTTCTTGGCAGAGGATAAAAGACCCATCAAATCCTTATATTGAACTTGGGCAGAGATTAGATTCAAATTCAAAGTGGGATATATATTGAGAAAAAAACAAAAAATTTTGAGAAAATGAAAGGAGAGGAAGAAAATGAAGAAAATATTGTTTTTTGTTATTTCTTTTTCTTTTGTATTGTGTTGTAGGGAAGTTGATAAATTGAAATTTTTATATAATTTATCAAATTCCATATCAATCCCTTTTTTTGAAAAAAGAGTTAAAATAGATGGAAAAATAGAAGATTTATGGGCAAAATCATCTGGATATACAGGTTTTTATAGTTACCAAGAAAGTGAAAGTGTGATAACAAAAGGACCTATATTTTATTCCTTTTATAATGAAGAATCAATATATTTTTTATTTTTAGTTCCATATCCTGAAAACAGAGATTTGATTGCAGATGTAAAAGAAAGAGATGGACAGGTTTTTAAGGATGATTCAGTGGAAATTTTTATTGTTCCTAAAGATAATTCAATCTACCAGTTTATCATTAATTCAAAAGGAATTATCGCTGACCTAAAAGATATGGATATCTCATGGAATGGTATAATTAAAGCAACTCCTTTCCTATTAAGAAAAGAAAATATACCTGGTTTTCTTCAAATTAAAAATTTAGATTATTGGGGAATTGAGATAGAAATTCCTTTCAAGAATTTTGGTATAGGAGAACCACCCGAGGGAGAAATATGGAAAGTCCATTTTGCAGTTAATTCACCTATTCCATATGCTGTTTTTTCTCCCTGTGTTAAATCTTTTTACGAAAAGGAAAATTATGTGAATATAAAGTTTCTTGAACCAAAATCCCCATATATACAAATAACAGATTTTGGAGATTTGTCTTATGGATATCTGTTTTTGAAAGGGAAAATATTTAATCCTACAGAGCAGAAGTTAAATTTTAATGTGGATGTTGATTTAAGGAAAGAGGGGAGTTATATATCAGAAGGTGCTTGGCAGGAGACAGTTGGAATTATTGAATCTTTTACAATACCATATGTTTTAAGTCCAGGTGAAGAGGTGAATATAATTTTAGAGAAAGATGTAAGTGGAAAAAGAGAAATCAATCAATTTGCTTTAAGAGTTTCCTGTAAAGAAAAAAACGAAGAATATTTTGTAAGAAAGGGGAAATTAAAAATTATACCTTTATTTAATGTAAATCTTAAAAACTTTCCTTCTTTCAAATATATAATACTTCAAATAGATGCAAAGGGTGTAATAGAAAAATATAAAAAAGAGGGGAAAGAAGAAGATTGGGTTGAATTTGATAATATAGAGGAGGCAAAGAAATTTGGATGGAAACCAATTCCTTCAGAAAATCCCAACATTTATATTCCTAAATATGTTCCTTCTGGTAAATTTGGTATAGGTGTTAAAGGGTGGGCAGGGAAATATAATTGTGGGATAAAACTTGAGAAAAATTTTAATTATAGTTATAGAAAAGGAGATAAAATAGTTTTTTATTTAAGAGGAGAATGTCATTCAAGTTATGGTCCTGGAAAAGGTGCTATAATTCTGATAGCAAGGTTTAAAGACGGTAAAAGTATCTGGAGAGCACTTTATCCTTTTATTGATAGTCCAATGGATTGGAAAAAATTTGAGATAGATATGGATTTATCTATTTTAACAGAGGATGCATGGAAAACCTGGAGGAAGTATAATCCCAAAGACGAAATAAATAATGAAAGTTGGAAAGATCTTGTAAGTTTAGAATTTGTTTCTTATTACAACTATTATGAAAAAGATTTTATAGAAATAGATGGCTTTAGAATAGAAAGACAGGATAAAATCCCAGGAGAAATTAAAGTAGAAATAAAAAATAAAAATGGAGAGATTTTGTATACTAAGAATTTTAAAGATTTACTTAACAACGATGAAATAAAAATTGATTATAAAAAATTTCCTGAAGATGAATATGTTTGTTATGTTTCTTTAAATACTGAGAAAGAAAAATTGAAAACAGAATTAAAATTTAGAAATTTAGGAAAACCTCTGTGGTGGGATACTTATGATAAATATGCAAAAAAAGAAAAGGTTTTAAAACCATGGACACCATTAAAATATGGGAATAAAGAAGTGAAATGCTGGGGAAGGATTTATAAATGGGATAATGGTTTGCTTCCATCACAGATAATAAGTTTAGGAGATAATATATTGTCTGATTCCATAAAAATAAAAGGGAAAATTAATGGGAAAGATATAATTAATATCCCTCTCAAAAATTTCAAATTTATAAAAAAAGGGGATGCCAAAGGAGTTATTATAACTGAAGGAGAAATTGAGAACATAAGATTTTTCTGTAATATATGGATAGAGTTTGACGGCTTTTTATGGATAACAATGAATATAAAAAATCCTGAAAATAAGAAAATAGAAGTTTTAAAGATAGAAGTTCCAATTGAGTCAAAATATGCGAAATTTTACCAAGGTTTTCATCATGAAAAAAGCGGATTAATAAAAGAGGATATTAAAATTCCTTGGATGATTGATATAAATAATACTATTGTAAATTTTTATCACTGGTTTGGGAATGAAGATAAAGGGATTGGATTTACTTATTCAACACTTAAAAATTGGTTTCCAGAAAGTTATGAAAATTTCTGTTTCTTTTTAAAAGAAAGGAATATTTATTTAATAAATTTAATAGAAAAAACTATCGATTTACCCGATTTAACCTATGAATTTGGAATTCAGGCGACACCTGTAAAACCTTTGCCAAAAGATTATCATTCAATGTTAGGGGATTCTTTACTTTTTAATAAATGGATGTATACATGGCAAAATCCTGAAAATATAGATATACTGGTATGCTGGGGAGATCCAATGAATAAAAAGTTAATGATTGGTCTTAATAATGTGACCAATTTTGGAGAAGAAATACTTAATGGATATATTGAATATGCTCATGAAAAGGGAATTGCAATTACCGCTCCTGCGGTTTGTCCACAAAAAATTTTATATTTAATGCCTCCTTTTGAAGATTATAAAGAAGAATGGAAAAAATATCCTGAATCAATTTTAAATTGGGCAGGAATTCCTCACTATCAGAATTGTGCAAAAGCAGAAAGTTATTTAAGATGGTATTTTAATTCCTGGATAGAAAATATTAAAAAATATAATTTTGATGGAATATATTTTGATGGATGGCTTGGAGGAACTATGGCATGTAACAATATTCATCATGGATGTGGCTGGATAGATAAAAATGGAAATGTTCAAGTTACTGTGCCTGTAATTGAAGGAAGAGAGTTTCATAAAGCATTGGCCAATTTTATGGAAGAAAATATCAATTCTCCCTATATTCCACCGAAAACTATTGGAAATAGAGAAGACTTCCCTAAATATCATATCTGGATTCACTCATGGTATTTTGTTCCACCTATAATGGGATTCGGAACAATCTGGGTTACGGGTGAATTCATTGGTTATCCAAAAAAGGGTCCAAGTACTTTTACTCCTGAAGGAACTATTGGAAAACAGATGGATATAGGAGAATTTAGGGTGAGAGGACTTTCTACCCATTTTGGTGTTCCAAATCTTTATCATCCATGTATATGGGAGGCAGAAGAAAATCCAAAAACAGATAGACAAACAAGAATGATACTTGCATGGTTCATGCCACATGGTATTCCCATTGCCTTTACTCACTATCTAAATCATAATACAATAAAAAAAGTATATGGAATAAGAAAAGAGTTTGGTGATAGGAAGTCAAATTTTATACCATGCTGGAAAGAAAATCCATTTTTTGATATTGTGCAACCAAAAGAGGAAGAAATTTTAATAGCAACATGGGATAAACTGCCTGAAAAAAAGGTACTTGCGGTTATTTCCAATCTGCTGGTTAACAAAGAAATTGAAATTATATTAAAATGGAAAGGATTTGAAAATCCTGAGGTTTTTAATCCTCTTACTAATGAAAAATTAAGGATGGAAAATAATATATTTAAATTAAAAATTTTGCCCGAAGATTTTATTTTACTTGAAATTAAAGGAGATTGAAAAATGGTATATTTAAAGAGATATGAAAGGAATCCAATTTTATTACCAATAGAAGAAAATGAGTGGGAGTGTGAACAGGTATGTAATCCAGCATCAGCGATTTATAATGGAAAAGTTTATATTCTTTATAGGGCAGGAGGTAAAGATAAAATGAAAAGTTCTTCTGGCTGGCCTGTCTCTCGCCTTGGACTTGCAATTTCAAATGATGGCTTTAATATTGAATATAGGAGCCCTCAACCAGTTTTTAAACCAGAAGATGAAAATTGGATAGATGTTGATGGAGTTGAAGACCCAAGAATAACAAAAATAGAGGATACTTATTATATTGTTTATGTTTTGACAGGATTTACATGGGATAGAATTGCACTTGCTACAACAAAGGACTTTAAAGAATTTAAAAGATATGGAGTAATAATGAAGGATATTGCTCAAAGAACAAGTGCTCTTTTTCCTGAAAAATTTGAAGGTAAATTTATTTTAATTCACAGGATAATTCCTTCAATTTGGTTTTCAAAGACAGTTGATTTTAAAAGATTTACAAATTCAAGAATAATTTTAACTCCTGATATATTACCATGGTGTGAAAGAAAAATAGGGATTGCATTTCCGCCTATAAAAGTTGGAGATAAATGGGTTATGTTTTTTCATGGAGTTGATAGATATAAAATTTACAGGGTTGGGATATGCTGGCTTGATGGTAAAAATCCTTATAAATTAGTTAAAATTCAAAAAGAACCTGTTCTTGTTCCTGAAAAAGATTATGAAAAAGAAGGTTTTACTCCAAATGTTGTTTATCCATGCGGAGGAATTGAAAAAGATGAGAAAATTTTTGTTTATTATGGAGCAGCAGATAAATATGTAGCGGTTGCTTATATTGAGAAAAAGGAGGTTTCAATATGAAAAAAGTAAAAATAGGGATAATTGGTTGTGGTCAAATTTCTCATTATCATATAAATTCATTAAAAAAATTAAACCAGGATATAATAGGAATCTGTGATACCGATAAAAAAAGGGGTATAGAAGCATCTAAAAACTTAAATTGTGATTATTTTGAGAATCCAGATGAATTATTGAAAATGAATGAACTTGATTGTGTTATAATTTCAACTCCTAATTATACCCATTATCCTTTGATAATTAAAGCGATTGAATACAATAAACATATCTTCTGTGAAAAACCAATGACAACAAATCCAGAAAATTCATATGATGTATATCAGAAGATTAAAAAAAGTGGATTAATAATGCAGGTTGGATATATGAGAAGACATAATCCTGCCTTTAAAAAATTAAAAGAAATTATTAGTAGATTTGAAAAAATTTATAATGCTTCTGTCACTCTTTATACTTATAGTTCAATATATGATTTAAAAAAGATTAAACATTGGTCACAGGATACTTTAAAAAGCGGAGGATATTTTTTACCCCATTCAGGAAGCCATCTTATAGATTTAATAAGATTTTTATTTTCTGACCCTATTGCAGTTCTATCAAAAGTATATTATTTAAAAAAGGATTTGGATATAGGGGTTTCAGCGATTTTTGAGTTTAAAGATTTTAACTTAAATTTTAATATAAATGTTCTTAACTCTCCAAATCTTTTGAATTCAAAAACTTTCTGGGAAGAAAAAATTGAAGTGGTGGGAAATTTGCAAAGAGTATGCCTTTATAATTTTTCCTGGACAGGTGAAAAGAAAATAAAAATTGAAATTTCCAATATTAATGAGAAAAGAAAAAAATTTTTTAATGGTTTTTCTCAATGGAAAAATCAAATGAAGCACTTTATAGATTCAGTCAAAAAGAAACAAGAGCCCCAACCGGATGCATTTGATGGTTATATGGTTGATTTAATAATTGATAAAATAAGAAAATCTCATACTAAAAAAATGAGGATTGAGATTTTATGAAAGCGGCAATTTTATATGGCAAAGAAGATATAAGAGTGGAAAATGTTGAGATACCAAATGCTTTAGATAATGGACTTATAATTAAAGTTGAATGTGCTTCTATTTGTAATACGACAGATAATTTAATTTACCGTTCAGATGACCCTTCTAAAATATGGCCATATAAAAAATTTCCATTTATTTTGGGTCATGAATGTTCTGGTAAAATAGTTGAAATTGGTAAAAAACTTCTTAATAAATTTAATATTGGGGAAAGAATAGCATTCTGGTGTATGGGATATGGTGCTTTTGCTGAATTTACCCAAATTTTTCCTGAATATCTTGCAATTACTAAAATTAGCGATAATATTAAACCAGAAATTGCTTCAATTATGGAAATGGTTACAGGGACATTGAGATTGCTTATTTCAAATGAAGATTTTTTTATTAAAAAGGGAGACAATGTTTGTATATTTGGTATGGGTCCTTCTGGTTTATTATATTTACAGGAAGCAAAAATACTTGGGGCAAAAAATTTAATATGCTTTGACCATTCGGATTTCAAATTAATAAAAGCAAAAGAGTTTGGAGCAGAAATAACTATTAATACTGAAAAAGAGAAAATAGACAGAATTTTAGAAGAATTTAAAGGGAAAATAGATATGATTATTGATGCTTGTGGAGGTGATATAATTGAACATTCTTATAAACTTTTAAAAGAAGAAGGTATATATATTGGTTTTGGTGTTCCTAAAAATGAAGAAATTGAAAATAAAAGGAATATTTTGAAAGACAAAAAAATCAAGATAATTACAACTACAGAAATGAAAAATGCACAAAGAGCAATAGAAATTGGAAAAGAATGGATAGAAAAAAATGAATTAAAAATTTATCCTCTTATAACACATAGAATTAAACTTGAAGAAATAAAAAAGGGACTTGATTTGTGTTATTTTGAGAGGAAAACAACTTTAAAAGTAATAGTGGAGGTTTAAAATGGGATTCTTTTTAGAAGAGAAAATTGATTATAAAAGGCATAATGAGGAAGTTAAGAAGTTGTGGGAGGATTATAAAGAGAAAAAGCATAAAAGAGTTCCAGTTATTATAGGTGGTAGCATAAGGAATTTTTTTGAAAATCCATATTTAAACAGAGAAGGTTATACATTTTATCAATTTTATAACAATCCTGATATACATATAAGATGTCAACTTTTATTTCAGAAATGGTGGAGGGAGAATATAATATGTGATAGGGAAATGGGAATACCAGAGGATGGCTGGCAGATAAATATAGATTTTCAGAATAATTATGAAGCAGGATGGTTTGGTTGTAATTTAATTTATCCTGGAGATTTTATTCCCCCTGATACAGAACCAATATTTAAAGAAAATAAATATAAACTATATGAAATTGAGCCACCAGACCCTTTTGGGAATTTACTTGGTAAAGCAATGGAATTTTTTGAATATATTAATGAGAAATGTAAAAACTTAGAATTTGAAGGAAAACCAGTTAAAGGACCAATAACAATACCGGGTGAAGGGACAGACGGACCATTTACAGTTGCAGGGAAATTAAGGGGCTTAACAGAGATATTTTTTGATATGGTTGATGATGAGAGATACTTTTTTGATTTAATGAATTTTGTAACAGAAAACATAATAAGAAGGATGAAGGAGATAAAGAAATGGAGATGGAAGAGGGAAGGGAAAGAAGAAATAAACTTTAAAACAGAATATTTTTGCTTTGCTGATGACCTTATAGCAAATTTGTCAGTAGAGAAATATAAATATTTTGTATTTCCATTTCATAAAAGAATAGTTGATGAATTTTCAAATGGAGGTCCAATTCATATACACTTATGTGGAGATGCCTCACATCTATTTAAATTTTTGAAAGAAAATTTAAATGTTTATTCATTTGATACTGGATTTCCAATTGATTTTGGAAAGGTTAGAAAGGAACTTGGAGAAGATGTTGAAATAATCGGTGGTCCTAATATTGTTCTTCTTAAAAATGGTAAAAAAGAGGAAATAGAAAATGAAGTTAAAAGAATATGTGAAAGTGGAATAATGGATGGTAAAAGATTTATAATGAGAGAGGGAAATAATCTTGCACCCTTGACACCTGTTGAAAATATAAAGACAATGTATGAATCAGCAAAAATTTATGGTAAATACACTGATTAGAAGTTATAAAAAGGAAGGGCGTTTTGCAAAGGGTTTCACACCATTAAAGTCATTTTAACTGAAAAATTTTGAAAATACATCAATAAAATTTTTACCTTTTACTCTTACTTTTGTTGGCTCTATAAGTTCAAAACCCTCTCTTTTACTTCTTATAAATGCATCGGATGTTGATAAATATTCTACAATTATTTCGCATTCTCCTTCTATTTTTACCGGCTTTATTTCCTTTATTCTCTCTATTGCTTTTACTGTTTTTCCCTTTATTATTTCTCTTGATTTTTCTGGTGATAGTGATATTGCACTTGTCCTTGTTATTCCCCATTTTACTATTGCTTTTTCTATATTTGGAACATATTTTTCTGCTTCCTTTGTTGCTGCCTCATCCCCTGTTATAAGAATTACTGGAAT
>Ga0272449_1004274_pt1 | contig 11684 bp, 10 predicted proteins | sample YNPCB0241_FD_198679 | JGI IMG/M metagenome (GOLD analysis project Ga0272449, IMG submission 198679) | Hot spring sediment microbial communities from Yellowstone National Park, WY, United States - YNP-CB-024-1 | ecosystem: Environmental > Aquatic > Thermal springs > Hot (42-90C) > Sediment...
AGAACAAAATAATGGGTATAAAATAATTTTAACTAAAAACAATGAAATAAAGCAAGAAGTAAATTACAATGAAGTAGATTATAATAGTGTTTTAAGTAATGTTAATTTTTTTAAAGAAAATGATAGAGAAACTGATATGAAAAACATAACTTGACAACATACCTGCTTTAACAAGGGGGAAGAAGTCAAGGCAGATTTATAGGAGGATTTAGGATTTTGAATAGTTGAAATATTTTTAATGTTTTTATGGGCAAACTTTGGTCTATTAATCTTTCGTTTAGAAACAAAATTAATTACTTAATTCGTTCTTTTATAACTTTATAAAATTTGTATAATTATTTTATAGGTTTAAAATTTTAATTGCGGAGGTAGGGTATGGAGATTTCTGAAATTCTTTCAAAGTGTGAAAAGGAGATGTCTACAAAGATTGATAAACTTAAATCAGAATTTAATTCACTTAGAACTGGTAGAGCAAATCCAGAACTTTTGAATAATGTATATGTTGAGTATTACGGTTCAAAGGTTCCGCTGAAACAAATCGCAGCTATAGGCGTGCCTGATGCAAGAACACTTGAGATAAAACCATGGGATAAAACAGTGATAGAAGCAGTTGAGGCAGAACTTAAAAAGCTTGATTTAGGATCAGTTCCGCAGAGGCAAGGTGATATAATAAGAATAAATCTTCCTCCAATGAATGAAGAACAGAGAAAAAAATTGGTTAAGGTTGTGTCTCAGATTGCAGAAGAAATAAGGGTTGAGATAAGAAATATAAGAAGAGATTATCTTGAAAAAATAAAGAAGGCACAAAAAAATTCTGAGATATCCGAGGATGATGCAAAAAGATATGAAAACGAAATACAGAAAATTACAAATAAGCATATAGAAAGTGTAAACCAGCTTGCCCAGATTAAGGAAAAGGATTTACTTACAATATAAAAGATGATAGATAAAATCAAATCCCTCCCTAAGGAAAAAATTCCTGTCCATATTGCAATAATAATGGATGGAAATAGAAGATGGGCAAAAAAAAGAGGGCTTCCTATATTCTATGGGCACAAAAAGGGTGTTGATACAGTGAAAAAAATTGTTGAGGCAGCAAGAAAACTAAATATAAAATACCTCACACTTTATGCATTTTCCACTGAGAATTGGAATAGAAATAAAAGAGAAATAAACATGCTTTTTTCACTACTTAAGAAATGTATTACTGAATATAGGGATGAACTTAAAAAAAATGATATTTCACTTAAAGTAAGTGGTGTTATTGAAGAATTTCCACAGGAACTTGTAAAGGCAATAAATCAGACAGTTTCTTATCTATCCGATTGTAAATCTATGGTTTTAAATCTTGCCCTAAATTATGGTGGGAGAAGGGAAATCATAGATGCAGTAAATAAGGCGATAAAAAATGGGGTTAAGGTTATAACTGAGGAAGAGTTATCTAAGAACCTCTATACCTATCCCCTTCCTTTTCCTGACCTTATAATAAGAACAAGTGGTGAGATGCGTCTTTCCAATTTTCTTATATGGCAATCCGCATACTCGGAGTTTTATATAACCTCAAAACTCTGGCCTGACTTTACTGAGGATGATTTTTGTGAGGCGATAATAGAGTATGCTAAAAGAGAAAGAAGAATGGGAAGATAGAATGGTGCTACCAAGAATAATTACAGCAGTTGTCGGTATTCCCATAGTTTGTGTTCTGGTATATGCAGGCGGATTTCCCTATTTTATTTTTATAACCTTTATTATAGAGATGTGTCTCTATGAGTACTATGTTATGATGAAACTTTCTTTTAAACCAGTTGACCCCGTTTCTCTTTTTTTGTGCGGGTTTTTGATACCACTTTCTTTTTATCTAAATTACGATATGGAGAAATTTTTTAATTTTGTTTCATTTATAATATCTCTTTCAGTTATACTTCCATTTTTAATTGAGATTTTTGCAAAAGAGAAATATCTTGAGAGGGTTGGATATACTATTATTGCTCTCATCCTTGTTTCATATAATCTTTCCTATTTTATACTTCTTAGAAATATGGATGGAGGTTTTAAGATTGTTTTATGGCTTTTTGTTTCTGTATGGATAGGTGATACATCTGCATATATCTTTGGAAAGTGTTTTGGCAGACATAAACTCAGTGAGGTAAGTCCTAAAAAAACTATCGAGGGATTTATTGGAGGATTTATTGCAACCATTCTTTTCTTTTATATCATTTCATTTTATTCTTCTTTTATCTCAGTTCACAAGTTTCTTCTTTGCGGGGTTATAGTATCTTTTTCATCACAGGTATCGGATCTTGCTCAGTCGCTTATAAAGAGAAGTTGTGGGATTAAGGACTCATCAAATCTTTTACCAGGTCATGGCGGTTTTTTTGATAGATTTGATTCATATTTATTTGCAGCACCAATTTATTATTATTTTCTAATACTTGCAAGATGAGTTTTATGAAAACTGTTATTGTTTTAGGTTCTACTGGCTCCATTGGTAAAAATACACTCAATGTGATTTCAAAAATAGATGGCTTTAAGGTTGTTGGGCTTTGCTCAAATACTGATATAAAAACACTTGTTGAACAGGTTTACAAATATTCCCCTAAATGTATAAGTGTTTTTGATGAAAATGCAAATAAGGAGATAAGAAGAATTCTTAATAAAAAGGTTAAGGTTTTCCCTCCGGGCGTTTATGGTATAGTTGAGATGATTAAGTATCTTAAATCGGATATAGTTATGAATGCTCTAAGCGGTAGCATTGGTCTTCTTCCATTAATTGCATCAATTGAGTCAAGCAAGAGAGTTTGTGTGGCAAACAAGGAGCCGGTGGTAATGGCTGGAGAGATTATAAAAAGAATTGCTAATGCTTTAAAAACCGAGATTATACCGGTAGATTCTGAACCCTCAGCAATCTTTCAGGCACTTGGGTCAAATAGTATTCAAAATGTCTCAAGAATAATCCTTACCGCTTCAGGAGGACCTTTTTATAATTATAAAGGTGACCTTTCAAAGGTCAGCGTTAAAGATGCAATAAAACATCCTAACTGGAAGATGGGTAAAAAGATATCTATTGACAGCGCAACCCTTATGAATAAAGGACTTGAAGCAATAGAAATAAAAAATCTTTTCAATATAGATATTTCAAAGATTGAGATTTTGATCCATCCGCAATCAATAGTTCATTCTGCTGTTGAGTATCTTGATGGTTCAATAATTGCTAATCTTTCAGTTCCGGATATGAGAATTCCGATTCAGTACTCCCTTACATATCCACGAAGGGTATCTTCATCCGTTAAAAAATTATCACTTGCGGACATTAAAAAACTTGAGTTTTATAAGCCGGATTTTAAAAAGTTTAAAGCTATTTCAATTGCATACTACTGTGCTAAGAAAGGAGGACTTTTCCCAACGATTTTAAATTCATCAAATGAAAAAGCAGTGGAGTTGTTTTTATGTGGTAGGATAAAGTTCACTGATATAATTAGAATAGTTGAAAACGTTGTTGAAATGTGGGATAGGTCAAGGACCAATGTTAAACTGAGTATTGAAAATATAATAGAATATGATGAGTGGGCAAGAAATAAAGCGAGTGAGATTGCAAATAGATTGATAAAGGAGAGGATATGATAGTTTCACTGCTTGGTGTGATATTTACATTTGGAATAGTCATATTCATACATGAGTTTGGGCATTTTATCCTGTGTAAAATTATTGGCGTTAGTGTGGAAGAATTTTCTTTTGGATTTGGTAAACCAATTTTTCAGAGAAAGAGAAACAAAACTCTTTATTCCATAAGACTTATACCACTTGGTGGGTTTGTTAAACCAAAAGGTGAGGATATAAATGAATATAAAGGTGAGGAGGATGAGTATTTTTCAAAAAGATGGTACCAGAGAATTTTTATAGTTCTTGCAGGTCCAGTTATGAATTATGTTCTTAGTTTTTTTATATTTTTTGGTGTGATATATTTTGTCGGAAAGCCACAGCCATCCAGTTCAACAGAGATAGGTGAGGTTATTTCAAACTATCCTGCAGCAAATGCAGGAATTAGAGAGGGAGATAAAATTGTTTCGATAAACTCGGTTAAGGTTAATAGTTGGAAAGAGATGACAAAACATATTTATCCAAAGATTGGAAAAGAAATTAAAATAGAGTATGAGAGAGATGGAAGGATTTTTAGTGTTAGCCTTACAACAGTAAAAGACCCTACATATGATAGAGGAGTTATTGGAATTGTTCCTAAAACTGATTATGAAAAGGTTGGTTTAATTAAAGCAATTGGATATTCCTGTTATCAGTTATGGTACTGGACAAAGATGACCATTCAGACACTTTTAAAGAGTATATATAGAATGGAAAAACCCGATGTTGCTGGTCCTATAGGTATTATCAGTATAGTTTCAAAGGCAGCACATTCAGAATTCTCCGATTTCCTTTATCTTGTTGGGCTCATTTCCGTTGCTGTTGGTTTTTTTAATCTCCTTCCGCTTCCACTTCTTGACGGAGGACATTTTGTCCTTTATCTTTTTGAGGGCATCTTAAGAAAAAAAATAACACCCACAGTGATTAAATATGTAAACAGCACCGGAATTGTTATACTTGTCTCAATTTTGATATTTGCAACTTATAATGATGTAATGAGAATATATAACTCCAAAAAACACCAGGATAATATTCAAACTCAAAAAGCCAGATGACAAGAACAGTAAGAATTGGCAATATTTCAATCGGTGGTAATAATCCAGTAAGGGTTCAGTCGATGATTACATCTGATGCTTCAGATGTAAGTGGATGTATAAGAAAGATAAGGGAACTTGAGAGATGGGGATGTGAGATAGTAAGATTGAGTGTTTTGACAAAGGAAGGGGCAAAAAATATCTCAAAGATTAAATCTGCATGCAATATACCTCTTGTTGCGGATGTCCATTTTGATTATAAAATCGCTATTGAATGTGCGAAACAGGGAGTAGATAAGATAAGAATTAATCCAGGAAATATTGGTGATAGGAAAAAAGTTATTGAGGTTGTGAAAGCATGCAAGGAGAGGAGAATACCAATAAGAATAGGTGTAAACTGCGGTTCATTGAAAGCAATTAAGAAGTATGATACATCAAAATGGACTGAAGAAAAATGGGCATGGGAGATGGTAAAAGAGGCTGAAGAAGAGATAAAAATACTTGAAGACCTTGATTTTAAGGATATTGTTGTTTCTTTAAAGGCAGATGATATAAAAAGAACTATTCTTGCAAACGAGATTTTTGCATCCAGACATAATATTCCCATTCATCTAGGTGTTACTGAGGCAGGAACACTTATCTCAGGGACAATTAAATCAGTTATAGCCATATCATATCTTCTTAGAAAAGGAATAGGTTCAACAATAAGGGTTTCCTTAACTGAGGATCCACGAGTTGAGGTAAGAGTTGCATTTGAGATATTGAAAGCACTTGAACTAAGGAAGTATGGTCCTGATATAATCTCCTGTCCAACCTGTGGAAGAACACAGAGTGATGTTATTGGGATAGTAAAAAAACTCGAAGAAAAAATTTATTCAGATCCAGTTTTGAGAAAGAAAAGCGAAGGAAAAAAAATTGCTGTTATGGGGTGTGTTGTAAATGGGCCTGGTGAAGCAAAAAATGCGGATTTTGGAATATGTGGAGGAAGGGGAAAAGGGGTTTTTATAGAAAAAGGAAAGATTTCAAAGGTTGTTAAGGAGAGCGAGTGGATAAATGAGATTATTAGAAAAATTAGAGAATGTTAGTTTTAAAATGGAGGTTTTGATATGAGAAGAACAAGGTATTTTTTAAACACTTTCAGAGAGGATCCATCGGATGCTGATAATATTTCCGCCAAACTAATGATTAAATCTGGAATGATAAGAAAACTTGCAAGTGGGATTTATGAGTGGCTGCCAATAGGTTTCAGAGTTCTAAAAAAAATTGAGAATATAATAAGGGAGGAATTGGATAAAATCGGTGGAATTGAAGTATATCTACCAGTAATTCAACCAAAAGAACTCTGGGAAAGAACTGGAAGATGGAATATTTATGGAAAGGAACTTTTGAGAATGAAGGATAGAAAAAATCAGGAGTATTGTTTTGCTCCAACGGCTGAAGAAGTAATAACTGACCTTGTAAGGAAGGAAATAACATCACATAGACAACTTCCAATATTACTTTATCAATTTGGTTTGAAATTCAGGGACGAGATAAGGCCAAGATTTGGTGTTATGCGTGCAAGAGAGTTTTATATGAAAGATGCATACTCGTTTCATACAAATGAGAAGGACTGCCTTGATTGGTACTTTAAACTTTATGACTGCTATGCCAGAATATTTACAAGATGTGGTCTGAGGTTTAAGGCAGTTGAAGCAGCAACAGGTGCTATAGGAGGTAATTACTCTCATGAATTTATGGTTCTTGCAGATACAGGAGAGGCGGAGATTGTATACTGTGATTGTGGATATTCCGCAAATATTGAAAAAGCAAAGGTCAAGGACCCAGATTTACAAACTGATCCTGCACAGTTTCAAGAGATGAAAGATATCCCAACACCCAATATTTATACCGTTGATGATGTTTCTAAGTTTCTAAATATTCCTCCCTCCAGATTTATAAAAACAATGTTTTACAAATCCGCAGATAAAGTAATTCTTGCTCTTATTAGGGGTGATCATCAGATAAATGAGAATAAAATAATTGAGGTTGCAGGTCTTGGAGGCATTGAGAAATTAGATGAGAATGAGTATTCAAAACTTATAGGAGGTAAGGTTGGGTTTGCAGGTCCTCAAAATATAAGAGAGATTGTATCCAGAAACGGTTATAAGATAGATCTAATAATTGCGGATAATTATCTTAAAGGGGTGGTAAATGGTGTTTCTGGAGCAAACAAGGATGATATGCATACTATAAATATAAATTACCCGAGAGATTACTCAGTTGATATATGGGCTGATATTAAGAATGCAACTTCTGGTGATAGGTGTGTTAAATGTGGTAGTATTCTTAAATTTACCAGAGGGATAGAGGTTGGACAGATTTTCAAATTGGGGACAAAATATTCTTCTAAACTGGATTGTTATTTCGTTGATGAGAAACAGGAGAAAAGACCTATGGAGATGGGGTGTTATGGAATAGGTGTTACAAGAACTGTTGCTGCGGTAATAGAGCAGTTTAATGATGAAAAAGGAATAATATGGCCCATTCAAGTTGCTCCTTTTCATGTCTATCTAATCAATATTGAAGCAGATGATAATGTGATAAAGAAAACCGAAGAATTATATCGTTATCTACTTTCTCAAGGTATTGAAGTGCTTTGGGATGATAGAAACGAAAGGGCTGGTGTGAAGTTTAATGATTGCGATCTGATAGGAATTCCATACAGAATAGTTGTCAGCAAAAAAACGCTTTTATCAGATGAATTTGAGGTTAAAAAAAGAACTGAAAAACAGCCTTATAGAATCTCATTTAAGGATATGAATGTTTTTGTTATGGAAATAAAATCAAAGTTAAGGGAGGGGTGATGAAGATTGGAATTTTTCAGTATAGAATGAAATGGGAGGATAAGAAGAGCAATAAATCAAAGATTTTAAAGATTCTTGATATGAGTGATTTAAGAGGTGTTGATTGGATTATATTTCCGGAGATGAGTTTGAGCGGGTTTACAACCAATATTAAAATTGCATCACTTACTGATGAGGATATTTCATTTTTTGTCTCACTTGCCAAGAAATATCATATCAACCTATCCTTTGGTGGCGTTGAGAATAAATACAATAAATTTATAACATTGAATAGAAATGGTGATAGAATATCTGAGTATTCAAAGATTAATCTTTTTACACCTGCAAGGGAGGATAAGGTTTATAAGAAAGGGAAAAGGGTTATTACATTTGATATGGAAGGATTTTCGGTAACGCCATTTATATGTTTTGACCTCAGATTTCCTGAAAATTTTATGAAGGTGAGATTAAAAACAACCCTATATGTAGTTATTGCTGCTTGGCCATATTCGAGAATAGAGCACTGGACAACACTTCTTCGTGCAAGGTCAATAGAAAATCAATCATATGTGATTGGTGTAAACTCAATAGGAGAGGATAACTTTGGTAATGAGTATAAAGGTTATTCTTGTTGTTATTCACCAAATGGGGAACTTGTGCTTGACTGCCAATCAAGGGAAGGAACAAGTATTGCTGATATCAATCCAGAAACAGTTTTTAATACAAGAGAAAATTTTAAAATAATTGAAACATAGATTTCAGTTTTATAACTTTATCCTCTAAAGAAGTTCAGAGACATATTGACAGTTATCTACATGGTAAATCAACCAAAAATCAAATAAAATAAAGTTGATAATATGAAATCAAGTAAATATTTTTAAGTATTTGTAGAGGATTGATATCCACAAATAATTTATAATTTAGTCAAACTGAAAGCATTAATAAATCCACAATCAAATGGAAGAATAGAATGATGATGGAATATTTGATATGGTATAACACGAAGAAGGTGCATAGGTCTCTGAATAACAAACCGCCATTAAAATATTATCTTGATGAAGTTATCAACAATTCTAAAAAGTCCAATATGTTATGGACGCTTACAATTACCTGTCAAGTCAAAAATAAATCTAACCATAGAAATAATCGTCTTGTCAAAATAAACCTAACCAAGATTGACCTCCTTTCTTAATAATTTTTCAATCGTCTTTATTATTTCCTCGTTCTTTGTTTCTCTCTTAGATATCACTGACTTAATCTTTCTATTTGCACTTGCCCATATCTTTTCAAGTTTTTTATCTATTATCTCACCTAAAACAAATGGATTTAATCTATTTCTTAACTATTTTATCTCTTTTGTTTTCTCGTAATTTGGGATTTGATTTTCTTATCTAACTTCCAGGTTTTTGATAAAAATAGGTAAAAAATGTATTTCATGCGAAAATGATGATCTGTTTTGATTAGGTTTATCATATGACCTCCTAAACTTAGTTTAATATCAATAAAATTATACCTAACCAAGCCACCTTTCGGTTAGATTATTTTTGACAAGATGATATATATCATGGTTAGATTATATATGATTTGATGCGAATTATTGACAGTTATATATAATTCATTATATAATGTGATTAATGAAAACTAAAAATCTAAATCTTTTTAATGAAAAATTAAAAGAATTTAAAATCATAAAGGAAGTAGATTATAAAGATCCCAAAGCAATAAATTATATTTTTAAGATTATTAAGAATATAAGAGTTTCTTTATCCACAGAAGCTTATATTAAAGAAGTGATTCAATTATTACTTAATTGTATCGTTGTTTTAAATGAATTAAAAATAAAAGAATTATCTGACGAAGAAATTTTGAATGAAATTCCAAAAACAATACCTATAAATAAGATAAATAAAGAAAAAGAAAAAATAAAAAAGAAAGTAAAAAGAATAAAACTTAAAAAAGAAAAAAATATTAGAGATTTACTTGATTTAATTTTGAATCTCTTACAATCTGAAAATAGTTTTGATTTGGATTTTATTTTAGAAATCTATTTTATAGTTAATAAAATGGATATAGGAGGATACAGAGAAAAAATATCTGAAATGATAATAGATATAATAAAAAAAGCCATTATAAATATGGATATTCAAAAACTAAATAAAATCCTTTTACTTGCAAAAAATGATATATACCTTGAAAAAAAAGTTACAGCTTACTTAAATAATCTTATATTCCCTAAAAATAATGATAAAAATAAAGAATCTGATATTAAGGATTCTATTGATAATAATATAAAGTTACGAAAAATGATAAATGAATTTTTAGGAGTTAAATTTTTTGACATTCCAGATATTCTTAGAATAGAAGATAAGAAAATAGGTTTTTTCTTGGTAGAACTTAATAATAAGTATAGGGGTTATGATTTTATAAGTGAGCTAAATAATAAAATTTATGAGACATTTAATTTAGAATTATATATGAAACCAGGAGACATTGTGGAATTTAACGATATTGAGTTTGAGCCTGCAAGTAATAGTATAAACTTTCGCGATAAATGCAGAATTATAAGAGAAGGAGTTATAAAAAATGAGAATGGTAAAAAAATGATTATAGTAAAGCCTCTGGTAGAAAAGATATAAATTGAGGGGTTAGGTTATGGCTAAAATAGCAATTGATTTTGGGACAAGATATTCTAAAGTAGCAATACAAAATGGAAATAATCTTGTTGTAAAAATTTTTCATACCAATAAAACTCAAAATGGTAATTTAATAGAAAAAGATGAAGTCCCGCAAGGAAGAATAGAAGAATATCAAGATACTGCTTTTGATAATTCTTTGAAAAGATATTTAATAAATTCAAATTATTCAGAAGATGCAAGAGAAAGAGTAAGAATATATTTAGAATTGTTGAGAAACTTTATAGAAGGAAATGAAGGTTTAAATAAACGACTAAATGTAAATGATGAAATGATATTTACATATACACTTGGGAATGACTATAAAGAGATATATCGAGGAATAGTTCAAACGGTCTTTGGTAATAATAATGAATTTGTTTCAGAGGCAGTAGCTTCTGGTTTTTATTATTTGAAGAGAATAGAGATAAATGTAGAACCCCATGCTCCAAGTATGTTATTAGTTTGTGATATAGGAGCAGGAACTACCGATATAAGCATGATTATAGTTCCAAATCCTCGCGATATAAGAGGAATTTATATTGTAGGAAGAAGCATATATTCTTTTAATTATGGTGGGAATAATTTAACAAAAAAAATAATAAAGGAAGAATTAAAAAGAGTATCTAAAGAACTATCTTTTGATGAGGCAGAAAATAAAAAAACACAGCCAAACCTTTTGATAAATTTTTCAGAAAGTATCAATTCATGGAAGGAAGAAATGAAAAATGAATTAAATAACTATATCACAATTTTAAATAACCAAACCAACTTTAGAAATACTATTTATGTCCAAAGATTGCATACAATTTATTCAGTTTATTCAGGTGGTGGCTCATTAATATATTATGGCAAAATGGATATACATGAATTTTTACCAGAACAAATAAATAAGACATTAGCCAGTATACGTGGTGTCAAAATAATTAAGACTGCATTACCTAACGAAGATATAAAAAATAGGATAAACGAAGCAATGCTTGCGTCTGTAATAGGTGCTATCTATTATGTTGACTATTATAATAATCATAATTTTAGTGGTGAAGAAACTCATCATGAAAATGACTTTCCAACTGAAATAAATCATCAAGATTTGAATAATGAACAAAATAGCAATGTAGATACTGATAACTCTAATAATTTTGGGCAAGGAAGATGTAGAAATTGTGGTGCTCTTGCAGCACCGGGTAGTGATTATTGTTATAATTGCAATCCGGGTGATGAGGATTAAATTAGGTATTAGACAAGTATGTTGTCAAGTAACCATATTGGAATCAGATTTAACCACTAAAACAGCATCTTTCAGATCTTTGTTAAAATCTAAAGGTTCTGATTGTTTTATATTTTCATTCTGTTTTTCTTGATTTTCTACTTTTTCAATTATCTTCCCCTCATTTTTATTTTCTTCTTTCTGAAGTTTATTATAATCTGCCATAAATACCTTATTATCCCTCACCATCGCATTTAAGATACAAATTACTTTTCTCATACATGCAACTATAGCAACCTTTTTAGGC
>Ga0272449_1004275_pt1 | contig 11683 bp, 11 predicted proteins | sample YNPCB0241_FD_198679 | JGI IMG/M metagenome (GOLD analysis project Ga0272449, IMG submission 198679) | Hot spring sediment microbial communities from Yellowstone National Park, WY, United States - YNP-CB-024-1 | ecosystem: Environmental > Aquatic > Thermal springs > Hot (42-90C) > Sediment...
TATTTCTACATCTACAGTTACATCAACATCTATATTAACATCTATATCAACAGTTATATCAACAACAACCAAGGTTGAGACTGTTACAGAATGGACAACAACAACAATAATAGCAGTAGTACTACTAGTAATAGGATTCGCAATAGGATGGCTCATAAAAAGAAAATAAAAATTATTTTCTTTTTGTTCAGATCTTTTTCTTTGTTTTTAAGGGTAGGGTTTCAGTTGTAAAGGTTTAGGAACTGTGTTTTTGGTTAAATGGTTTTGGTTGTGAAATGCTTATGTTTTGTTTTTTGCTTATCTGTTTAGGTTTTTTGGATTTGGTTTGTTTTTCATATGTGATAAAACAGGAGTTTCATGTAAGTCCTTATTAAGCTAGCTGACACAGTGTTATAGTGATGTTGGGTGAGTGTAATGGGGATCCAGGCTACTAAAACTAAAACATTGGCTTTGGTTTTAGCTGTGCTGTATATAGTAGCTGGTTTTAGCCAGCTAGCTCTAGTGCCAAGTATAGCTGTGGCTATGGCTCAGGGAGAGCGGCAAGTGGCAAATGAAACTAGTGATAATGTGTATCAAGTGTTGTTAGCTAAGGCAAATGTCTTAAGGCAAATACTTAGCGGTTGTCTATCTTTAAATATTTCAGATGATTTGAAGAGTAATATATCGGATCTGCTATCTGTAAATATATCTAGTCTATCTTTTGATGAGCTTAGGAGCTGGGTTGAGGAGGGCTCTAAACTGCTTTTAGAGGTTAATGAGGAGGTTAGGGTTGGTGGAAGGGCATATGCTGTTGGAGTTAGGGAAAGATATCTCAACGGCTTTAAGAAAGCTATTGAGAATAGGCTTAGATTAATGGAGAGAAGATACGGTTTGAATGTATCAGATGTTGTATGGAATGTTACAAGGGCTAGGGATATTAAGGAGGTTAGGGAAGCTTTAAAGGAGCTTGAAAAGGGCTTGACTGCTAGGAAGGCTATAGGATTTGCAGATACAGTTCTAAATATATCTGCTAAAGAAGTTGCAAGAGGTATTCCAAAAGCTATTGAGAAAATCGGTGATCATCTCACTAAAACCTTAGATGTTTTGAACATGGTTATCCAAAGGCTTATATCAGTAAATGCATCTCAGCAAGCTATTGAAGCGTTGGAACATGCATCTGCAAAGATTAGCGAGGCTAGAAACATTACTTTAAGTGTTTTAAGGCAAGTAGCTGTTGAGCCTAGAGATATTCCAAAGATTGTTAGGGGTGTTGCTGAGAATAGAAGTGCTGAAATTGTTGAGGAAATAGAGGAGCTTTTAGAAGAGCTTAGAAATCTAAGGGAGGTTGCACTAGCTAGAAACCTAACAGATGTTGTAAACAAGATAGATCTGTTTATCCAGAGGCTTGAAGAGCTTAAACAGAGAGCAGGGAATCTATCCATAGATGATATAGCTAGATGGATGCCTGACATTGTAGAGATTAAGGCTTGGATGAAAATGATTAGAAGTAGAGTTAGTTATATCCCGAAGGCAATACCTGTTAAAGACATTGACAATATATATAATGCATCTATTAGAAAGGCTGAGAAGCTTTTAGAAGAAGTTGAAAACATGTTAGAGTATGTAAGGAATAAAAGCAAAGAGATTATATGTATAATGGTCTATCCACCACCACCAGCATGTGCATTCCTCGATAAAGGGTTTATGGAAGGAATAGAGCTTTTGATAAACAAATCAAAAGAGTTGATAAACAATGCAAAAGAGCTGTATGGAAATGGAAGAAAGTTCGAGGCATTTTCATTGGCAAATAGAGCTGTTGTAATGCTTCAAATAGCTAAGGCAAGGCTAGAACCTATATACAACATGGTGAAAGCCCATATAGAGAGAGGTAGGGAAACAGAGGTTGAAAGGCATCTAGAGGTTAAAGAAGCTAGAATATCACGTGTAAAAGGCTTTGTATATAGATTATCGATAAGGGTTAGAAACACTGGAGAAGAGTCTATAGCTATAAACAGGATAATAGTAGCAACACTTCCACAGATACAGCTATCTATAAACATCTCTATAAAACCAGGTGAAGAGATAACAATACAGAAAGAGTTTATAGGGCCAACAATCATAAGGATGAAAACAATAAACATAGTTTTAACAACGTCATCAGGAGAATCAATAACGGTACAAGCCAATGTAGAAAGCTAAAATTTTTCCACCTTTAAACATCTCTATTTTAAAACTATATACATTTTTTCAATATTTAATAAACCTCCATAGAACATAGTTTAATGGAATAGCTTCTAGAAGGTATAGCTTAAGAAAGAGCATAACACTGCTCTATAGATGTGCTATACAATATTTTTATCTTTTTATTGAGTTTCCCAAGGCAATTATTTGTAAATAGTTGCAAATGTTTGTGAATGCTTTGCTTTCTTGTCTATGCTATTTAAAAGCTCTATAACCTTAGATAACACCTCTTCGTTTAAGATAGCTCCTCACCACTTCATTAACCTCTTTAGCTAGTCAGCCCCTTCCCAGCTATATCTCTTGTAGTTATTTCTTCTAGGCTGTTACAGGTTTGAGGTGATTTGTGGATAGTTGTAAATATTTCTAAGTATTTCTTAGGGTTGTGAGGGGTGCTGGGTTTCTGCAGGATTTATAAATCCAAGAGATCTACATGCTTATCCATGTCCCCAAGTTTCCAAGACCCGCAGAGCTTTAAAGCCCTGGCAACATAGGTTGAGCTGCGGTGAGGGCTCAGGGGGTAGCACGATGAGTCACTCACCAAACAATTAAAAATATCCACAGATAACTACAAATCTTGACAAGTGGTGAACGCTTTTTAACGGCTTCTCAAAACAGCTGAGGAAGTGGCTAGGCATGAGTTTAGCTATAGAAAAATCCTTGTGCTATCTGGTGTTGGTGCAAGGAAGTATTATAGAAAGTATGGTTATAGAAGGCCCCTGGCTCTCCCTACATGGCGAAGGAGTTGATAGAGTAGGGCACCGCGAATAAGAAGGTGATGGACATGGCTATTTGTTCTTTAGATAGTCTTTTACAGCTCTCATAACGTTTCTAATAATGGTAGGTATTGTAGATTCGTAGAACCGAAGGCTTCTCTTAATCTCTATTGCAAAAGCTTCTGTAGCTGGAGGTCTGCCAAAGTGGGCTATTAATGCTCCGCCCATAAATGGGTAGTCTACTGCTACTCTGAGTCCATGGGATTTGAAGAAGGCTACAACTGTATTGATAAGCTCTTTAGAAGCTGTTGTAAGTCCTCTTGTTGAAATGCAGATGTCTGGCCACTTCCTAACATTCTTCATTCCATGAATATCAACCAGAATCTTGACCTTCCCACCTTCAACCAGGTTCTTGACTCTCCTCCAGAAGGGGGTGTTAATAGCATAGCCCTTGTTAAGATTGTAATCAAGTACAGGTAAAGTGCCAAGCTTATCAACTTTGCTTAACGTTGGAAGCAAGGCCCAGAGCTCTTCAGCTACAGCAACCTTAAACGCAATTTCCCATGTAAACAAGTCTACAGCTGAACTATACCTCAAAAGCCTTTCAAGCTCCCCATAATCACTAAGAGTCTTCAGAAACCCCATTAGCCCAGCATAAGACCTCGCAGCCCTGACAAGATCCCTGTAGGAGTCTGTTCCAAAACCATGAAGAGCTGTAACCAGTATGGGATGCCTGCCCTCAACCTCGACAAAACCCTCCAAAACATTCAAATCCATACAAAACCCCAGCCACAAAACAGAAAACTGTAAAGAGGTACACTATTAAACTTTTGACTAAGTCATGGACGTACAGAAATGCTTTAAACTAAATCTCGTCGGAAGAGTACGATATATGTAAAAGACATCTCTAAAGCACATTTAGTTCTCTTAGAATTAACCTCATTAATTCAACTGCTTTTTTAGCTAGCCGAAGAGCTTTTTCAGCATCCTCCTTACCATATATCTCCCACAGGCTGACAACTCTCCACCCTAAAGGGCGAAGCCTCCAACTAGGGTCAGATATGGCTTAAGATAGCTGTGGCATAGAAAGCTTCTTGAAGCACATGTGTTAATGCTGATATGGCTTAGTACTGTGCCATGCTCTGCTTTTAACTGCTACTACATATATGTTGTTGCTTTTGTTCTTCAGGTAGCCTACAAGGCCTTGTGAAACTACGTTTAGGTTTGACTTGGTGATTAAGTTAGCCAGCTCTTTTTCTGTGTAGAGGTAGTAAATTCTTTTGAACTTTCCTTTTCTTGTCCTCCAGTAAACTGTGTATCTCCTTGGGTAGCCCAGCAAGCCTCCGAGGGTCTTTATGTAGTTAATAATTGTGTGTAGTAAGAATCTTCTCTGTTTCCATAGCCAGATGGTTACGAGCAGCATTCCCCCTACTTTCACAACTCTCTGCACCTCTGTGAAGAACATCCATGCCAGTTCTCTTGGAAGGTGGTGGACAAGCGCTATGGATATTACAGCATCTAGTGAGCTGCTTCTAATAGGCATGCTTATTGCATCCCCCACAACAGCATCTCCCAAGACCATCCTCTTCTCCAGAACTTCCCTAGCTGTATATGCCATGGACTTTGATATGTCTAGACACACAACATAGCCACTGTTCCTCAAAGCAACCTCTACACCATTTACACACGACCCTGAGCCAGCATCTAGCACAGCCCTTCCCCTAACAACTTTTGTTATAGGCCATGGCTTGGTCCTCCAAAACCTATAGCCTTCAGCAATAATGTTATACGATTGAATAGTCTCAAAATAATCTCTATAACCTCTATCAAGAAGTCTCATCCTCTTCCCCCACTACACAGCTCTTTAAACCAAAAACTATTACATAAAACAATATGTTATCCCTACTTATTACCTTATCTCAAACCACCACACCTATACCATAACATACCTATAGAAGACAAGGAAAATATATATGCTAAAGATATCGATGATAGATTATGCCAAACCTTAACCTAATAGCTTATTAATTATATTAATTAACATATCTATATACTAGTGATTTAAATGGTTTCACAAGCCTTTGCTTAGTTTAAAAGCTCTTAAAGCTCCCTACCAAAAACTTGGTCTTGAGATATGGATAGAGTTCATCTCTAAACTTCTCGAGAACCTATAGAATGTAAAAACTTATTGAACCTGCTGATAAAATGGTTGAGCTTGCGAAGAGCAGGAGCCATGCCTTTAATATTATGATTGAGAGGGGTTTAAAGGAAGTTGAGCTCTCTTGGAAAGCATATATAGAGATGTTGAGGAGTTGAAGAAGTAGAACTTTGCTTTAAGACATAGTGGCTTAAATAAGCTTCTCGAAGAGGATAGAGCTCAATGATAACATAAATAGTTATCAAGTGTTACTATATCTATATCTATTGTTGATGTTTCACTTTAAATCCTATTTAGTAAATTGATTTATACCTTATTCTTGAATTGGGCAATGTATCTAATCTAATTTATGTTCTTCAATAAATTTTTTTATACTTTCTAAGCGATATACTTTCTAATTGCTATTAATGTTGATGATCTATGTGTTTAGGTAGTGGTAAGAGGAGAGTTCCTGGCCAGCTCTATATACTGGTATCTTTTGTTCCATGGATTCTCTACTGGGTTTTGACGGGATTTAATGTCGTTTTAGGGGTTGTGCTAGCTCTTGTGTCTTCACTTGCTATTGTTTTTATTGAGTTGTTTAGGAGAGGGCTTGGCTTGATGTATATAGCCACAGCACTGTATTTCGTTGTTGCCTTCATGGGTGTGCTTGTTTTTGGCCTGAATGTGTTTATTGAGAGAAGTGGTTTTCTTAGTTACCTAGCCCTCTTTATAATGGCTGTCACCTCTATTGCCATTAAACAGCCATTCACATTTCAAGTGTCTAAGAGAGATTATCCCGAGGTTTATTGGAGAGATAAGCTGTTCATATCTATAAACAACAGAATTGCGTTTGTATGGAGCTCGATATTCCTTATAAATGCCTTTATCTACCTGCTCCTCAAGCCACCTCTAAGCACAGTCTTATCATATGCCTTTGTAGGGATTGGCATAGCTTTTTCAGTGGTATACCCATTAAAAGCCCCTGCTCGCCAATATTACAAAGAGTTTAAGGAGTTTGATTGGAGGGTTGAGGTAGACTCGAAGAGGTCTAGGGGAGAGAATGAGTATGATGTTATTATTGTTGGGGCTGGCATAGGGGGCTTAACATGCGGTGCTCTACTGGCTAAGAAGGGGTACAAGGTTCTGGTTTTAGAGCAGCACTACCAGGTTGGGGGCTTCTGCTCTTCATTTGCAAGGAGAGGCTTTGTATTTAACTCAGGCGTTGAAGATGTCAGTGGCTTGTGGAGGAACGGCCCTGTCACACACCTCCTCAATGAGCTTGGGCTTAGAAAAGAGAAGCTCTTTGTTAGAAACAGTAGGAGAGTGGTATTCAGGGGCAGAGCAATTGATGTCCCGGACAGTGTTGATGGGCTTGTAGAGCTCCTCAAAGAGATGTTTCCAGAGGAGAAAAATAGCATTGACGCTTTCCTTAGCGAGGCTGAGAAGGCTTATGAAGAGTGCTACAAGGAGGTGCCGCTCTACGGATCACCACTGTCGGCTGAGCTCATAGTCAGGGTGATGGGAGAGAAGAAGCTCCTAGACTATCCAAAAGAGCACCCACACTTCTACGACTGGATTAACAAGACCTATAGGCAGAAGCTCGATGAGTACTTCAAAAACGAGGACCTCAAGGCACTGCTATGCTCACTACTTGGCTACATAGGTTCAGAGCCAGAGAAAATCTCTGCTGCAAGCGCATTGACAGCATCACTCTCATACTTTATCTATGGTGGGTACTACCCGAGGGGAGGGGCACAGAACTTTGCAAACACACTAAAAAAGTTTATTGAGGATCACGATGGCAAAGTCCTGCTTATGCACAGAGTTGACAAAATAATTGTTGATAATGGGAGGGCTGTGGGTGTTAGGTGCAGAGACAAGGTGTTTAAAGCGCCTATCATCGTGGCTAATGCTAATGCCAAGAAGGTTTTTCTAGAGCTTGTAGGTGAAGAGCATCTAGACAAAAACTTTGTGGAGTATATAAAGAGCTTGAGGATGTCCCCATCAGCATTCATGGTGTTTCTAGGTGTCGACATGGATTTATCCAGCTACCCAACAATCATAGTTGATCTAGACAGCGAAATACACATAACAATAAACTCTAACGCAGACCCAAGCCTAGCACCAAAGGGAAAAGCAAGCGTAACAATAACAACACATGCCAACTACCACGACTTCCCAGAAAGAGGAACTAAGGAGTATATTGAGAAGAAGAGGAAGCTAGCTGAAGAGATTATCCAAAAAGCTGAGAAGGTTATACCGGGGCTAAGCAAACACATAGTTGTTCAAGACGCTGCAACACCAAAAACCTTCGAGAGATACACATCAATGCCAGAGGGAGCTATATACTCCTTCGACCAGTCAATAGACACAAAGAGACCATACTTCAAAACACCAGTAAAAGGACTTTACCTAGTAGGGGCATCAACATTCCCAGGAGGAGGAATAGAAGCAGTGGTAATCTCAGGAACAATATGCGCAAACGACATCAACAACTGGAGACACAAATAGCTTTACCCTGCTATCGTTGAACTTGCATCTATTTACTTGCAAGCAGGTTTAGAGAAGCCTCTTGCACTAACACTCTACTCTATTGAGGCAGTTAATGCAAGGATTGCCGATGTCGACTTCAATAATGTTTTGAAGACTGCATTCACACATGTGCAAAAGCTAAAGTTGAAAACTCTTGATCTTCTTCATGTAGTAACAGCGAGTATTAGTGAGTGCAGGTAGTTTGCTGCATTTGATAATGAAATTATTAGGAAGTCAAAGGATAAGACCAGTAACCTGGGGATAAGGTGGTTCGGAGGCGTAGACCACTCTTTACCTTTCCCTCTCATACAATTCTTCAGTGTTTTTTGTGGGAGACCGCTTCATGGTATTATTGCTCCGTATATAACTTCTATTCCCAGCTCTCCAGCCCTCTTATACGCGTCATCATCTATGTGTATTGCTACAAGTATTAGCTTGTCTGGCTTTCTCCCAGTGAGTTTTTCATAGATTTCAGCTCTTTCGTAGAGCCACTCAACATCTTCTACATCAGCGTGAGACTTCACCTCCACTAAGTAGACCTTGTCGTTATGCGCATATATGTCGAACTCTATTTTAGAGCCCTTAACATAGTACCTACCATCTACATCGACATACGTGAACTTCTCAATTTTCTCAGGAATAACACCCCTCTCCTCAAGAACATGCCTATAGAGCTCCAAAACAGTCTTCTCTAAGTCCCTGCCCCACCTCCTACCAATAGACCCCAGAACAACGCTCTGTTTACCAACCTCTCTAGCTAACTCTTCAATTCTCTTTGAATGCTCCATCAACACCCTGTTCATCTCCTCAACCCTCCTACTATGCTCTTCAAGTCTCTTGCTATGTTCTGCTAAGATCTTTCCTTGTTCTTGAACAGCCTTCGTCAACTCCTCAACTCTTTTGCTGTGCTCCTCAAGTCTCTTCGAGTGTTCTTGTAAAATCTTTGAGTGTTCTTCAAGCCTCTTGCTGTGCTCCTCAACTCTCTTGCTAAATTCCTCAACTCTTTTGCTGAGCTCTTCAAGTCTCTTCGAGTGTTCTTGTAAAATCTTTGAGTGTTCTTCAAGCCTCTTGCTGTGCTCCTCAACTCTCTTGCTAAATTCCTCAACTCTTTTGCTATACTCAGCAATTATCTTGCTGTGTTCCTCTATCCTTTTGCTGTGCTCGGCTATGATGTCAAAACCCTTCTTAACATAATCAGCAAGAGTCTTTATAGCCTCAGCAACATCTCTAAGCTCCTCAGCCCTAGCCCTCCTAACAGCCCTCTCAACAACCTCCTCAAGCCTAGACCAATCAATAGACACACTAGCACTACTCAATATGCAAGCACCTCACAGAGATTACCAAGCTTAAAAAGAGTTTTTATGCTTACCTCAACTAAAGCCATAGCTTCTCATACATAGCGACCCTAGCTTCACATCATACAGTTTTATGGATTGACAAATAACCTGACTTCCTCCCCTACTTTAAAAATGTTGAGCTAGCCGATAAAATGGTTAAACTTGGGCTTGCAAAAAGCAAAAGCCATGCATTTAATATCATGATTGAGAGGGGTTTGAAGGATGTTTTGAAGGAGGTTGAGTTCTGGGAAAACATATATAGAGATGTTGAAGAGTTGAAGAAACAAGGCTTTGTTTTGAGGCATGATAATGCTAAATGAGCTTCTTGAAGAGAGCAAGTCTTCGTGGCAGCACACTAGTATGAAAAGTGCTGATATAGTCAGTAACATAGCGAAGCTTTTAATTATGTTCTTAACTCCAATTTAAGACCATAATCAGCTATTCGTTGAAAGTCTTTATCTTTTGTAACTAGTATAAAGCTGTGTGCTATTGCTGTTGCTGCTATGAGTAAGTCCGCGTCTGATAGCACCTCTCCCCTATCCCTGAGCTGGGAATGGAGCTCGCAGTACTTTAATATAACACTATTGCTAATGTCTACAACACTATACACCTTCTCAAGAAGCTCCTTAACCCTTGCCCTCTTCTCTGGTACCACTCCCCTCAAAATTTCTATCAATGTAATTACCGATATTGCTCCTTTTCAAACACACTCCTCTTAATATGCTCAATAACAACACTAGTGTCAAAAAGCTTCATCGCAATCTAAACCTATCCCTAAACTCTCTACTAGACCTCAAAATCTCATCAAGTTCCTCATCACTAAGCAAGCGCCTCAACTCCTCAAGAGCTAGCCTAGCTCTAAGCTCCTTAACCTCGTTATAAAGCCTCAGCAGGTACTCACTCCAATCACTACCTCCCCTATCTCTCTCAAGAAGCTCTTAGCCCTAGTAGACGTGTCTTGGCATGCTGTGTACACGTAGTGTGATGGTAGTTGTGGGTATAGAGACCTGAGCTCCCTGTACTTCAATGCTTTGAGCCTTGTGAAGCTTGTTACCCCATTTCTCACAGCGTAGAGAACTAGTTGCTCAACCATGTTCCTGTACATACCCTCAAGCTCGACAAAGACCCTGAAAACCTTTCTGGGCAGAGGAATAGACCTAACAACAACTGTCCTAGTAACTTCACTCACTCTTCTCAACCTCCTCTAGCAACTTTTTGAAGCCCTCAACCAACTTCTTTTTCTTGCGGCTTTTCATCCCATAGAGCTTCTCAACAAAGGGAGTTACAATCTCTATTAAGTCCTCTACAAGCTCTTGGTAAGCATCTCTAGGCTCCTCTCCAAATACAACCTCGATTCTAACGCCGTATTGCTTGAAGAAGTACTCCAAGTACTCAAAGTCAAATCTAGTCAATCTATCCCTATATGCTATCACGACCACATCTACTTGCCTATTAACAATGTAGTTAAAGAGCTTCAGCAAACCTCTTCTATCGGTCTTCAAACCACTCGTTATATCGCTTAGTATATCAACAACTCTATATCCCTTAGAGGAACAATACTGTGTCAAGTACTCTACTTGCCTCTCCAAATCACCCTTCTGATCTGATGAGCTTACACGTACATAGATAACAGCTCTAACCTCACCTCCACTAGGCTTGCCACCAAGGATCTTCGTAACCTCGCTGTAGGGAACTCTAATCCTACCTGTAGGTGTCCTAACAACTCTTATCCTGCCCTCAGAGACCCACCTCTTAAAAGTACGATAACTAATACCAACAATTTCACAGAACTCACTAGGCTTCAACAACTTCTCAGGCTCACTACTCATATCTAGCTCCTAACTGACAATAAACAACCCTAAAAGACCCTAATAAATGTTTCTGCCCCGGTTGTTGTTTATGGTCCTGAGGGCTGTGGTAAGACTGCATGGCTTAAGCAAGCCGTTGAGATTTTTAGGGAGCAGGGGTTTGACGTTATGTACATTAATGTGCTTCAAAGAGAACACGCAGTTTATACTGATGTCAAAGAAGTTATTGATAGAATTGCAGGAGCCGTTGCTGACATCACTAGCTACGCACCTATTAAGTTAGCTGATCTCATAGTGCTGTTAGCTAACCAACTTCTTAAGAAGTGGAGGAAAAAGAAAATAGCTTTACTAATGGATGAAGTTTTTCAGGCTATAGGAATTGATAAGGCTGAGATCTACACAAAGATGCTTTTAAACCTCATTGAGTATCCTCCAGAAAGCTATGAAAACATTGTCATAATTGTTGCTACAAGCGAGGGCTTATCAAGATGGAGAATTGATAAACACAGATGGGGCTGGCTAACGCCTATGTGGAACATGTCTAGAAGAGGTTTTGAAGAGCTCTACGAGAGGATTCCAGGACCTAAGCCAGACTTTGACGCTGTCTGGAGGCTGACGGGAGGAAATCCCTACATATTTTCACAGCTCTACGCAATTGGCTGGCGAGTTGACAAAGCTATTGATACTCTCATAGATGAGAAAAGCATTAGCCCAAGCCTTATCAACAAGTGGAGAGAGTGGCTAGAGAAAGCAGTTGAAGATCCTGACACGCTTTGGTCTCCGGACACTCCTCAAGACATCATAAATGAGCTCATAGCTAGAAACTTAATAGTGTACTCCCTTAGAGACAGAAACCCAGAGCTGTGGATAGATGAGCCACCTCCAGAAAAAGACCCTGAAATAGGCATTGGAAGACATGTAGCATGGCAAACA
>Ga0272449_1004276_pt1 | contig 11680 bp, 7 predicted proteins | sample YNPCB0241_FD_198679 | JGI IMG/M metagenome (GOLD analysis project Ga0272449, IMG submission 198679) | Hot spring sediment microbial communities from Yellowstone National Park, WY, United States - YNP-CB-024-1 | ecosystem: Environmental > Aquatic > Thermal springs > Hot (42-90C) > Sediment...
GCCCTTTGCCAATGGGGACCTTTTCTTCGTTTAATACGAGAAGGCAGGCTCCTTTTCTAAACTCTCCATCCACCTCCTTTAATCCAGGAAGGAGCAGACTTTTTCCTTCAAAAAGGATTGCCCGCTCGGCCCCTTTATCAATGGTTATCCTACCTTCGGGTTTCAGAATATACTTTATCCAAAATTTTCGAAGAGGAAGGCTTCTTTCTTTTGGAAAGAATATCGTTCCCACCTCTTCCCCAGCAAAAAACCTCTCGAGGATTAGCTTTTCCCTTCCAGGAAGCAAAACCATAGGGATACCCATAGATGTAACCATTTGAGCAGCCTTAAGCTTAGAGAACATACCGCCCCTTCCCACTCTTCCGGGCTTTGACCCGGCCATGGACAGGACTTCTTCGTTTATCTCCTCTACATATCTGATAGGCTTTGCGGTAGGGTGCTCACGAGGGTCTCTCTCAAAAAGGGCGGAAACATCTGAAAGAACGATGAGAAGGTCTGCCTGCATTGAGCCAGCAACAAGGGCAGACAAAAAGTCGTTATCGCTAAAGCGGATCTCTTCTGTAGCTACAGTATCATTTTCGTTTATGATAGGGAGGACGCCCCATTTTAAAAGGGTGTTCAAGGTGTTTCTGGCGTTAAGATAGCGTTCCCTCTCGGCAAGGTCTTGAGAAGTTAAAAGCACCTGAGCCACAAAGGTTTGATACTTCTTGAAGACCTCTTCGTAGGCATGGATCAGGTCTGCCTGACCGCAGGCTGCTAAAGCCTGCTTTTCCGAGAGGCTAAGGGGTTTTTTAAAAAGCTTAAGTTTGCTCCTTCCGCAAGCTATGGCTCCAGAGGAGATTAATAACACCTGCTTTCCTGCCTGTCTGAGTCTACTTATTTCAAAGGCAATCTGGTCTAAAACCTCCCAGTTTAGCCCCTCATCATCCTTCGTGAGAACCGCGCTCCCAACCTTGACCACCACCCTTTTTGATTTAGCAAAGGCCTCCTCTACAAATCTTTTCCGATCAAAGCCTTTACTGAGCATTTCTTTGTCTATTCTCCTTTATTTTATTCCAGAGGGCGTAGAGCAACTGTTCAAGGCCAGCGCCGGTTACGGCAGAGATAAAATACATTCTGCTTTTTTCTTTATCAGGAAATTTGGAAAGTTTTTCTTCGAGGGCTTGGTGACCCCTCGCCTCTTGGCGAGGGGTAACATGATTTGGGCTCGGGGTGGCATGATTTGGGCTCGGGGTGACATGATTTGGGCTCGGGGTGACAAAATTGAGGCTCGAAGGGACATGACCGAGGAGGTCGATTTTATTTATAGCAATGAGATAGTCCTTTTGTAGTAGGGCTGGATTATAAAGCTTAAGCTCTTTTTTTAGTACTTGATAATCTGCATAAAGGTCCTCTCGGTCGACGGAGAGCACAAAAAGGAGCACCCTTGTCCGCTCGACGTGTCTCAAAAATTCGTGACCAAGACCAACCCCTTTGTGGGCTCCTTCAATCAATCCCGGCAAATCTGCTACCACGAAGGTTTCTCCATCAGGTAATTTTACCACTCCAAGGTTTGGTTCAAGGGTGGTAAAGGGGTAGTCGGCGATCTTGGGACGGGCTGCGGAAATTCGGGAAAGAAGGGTAGATTTTCCAGCGTTTGGCAACCCAACAAGCCCAACATCAGCAATAAGCTTAAGTTCAAATATAAGCCATCTTTCTTCACCAGGTTTTCCTGGTTCGGCAAACCGGGGAGCTTGTCTTGTAGGCGTTGCAAAATGAGCGTTTCCTCTCCCTCCCTTTCCTCCCCTTGCCACAACCAAAGTCTGATAAGGTTCCGTTAGGTCTCCCAAAACTTCCCCGGTTTCCGCATCCATAACCACTGTGCCCACGGGCACACGAAGAATAAGGTCTTCCCCATCTCTGCCTTTCATCTTTTTCCCCTGACCTGGCCGTCCGTTTTCAGCACGGAAATGAACTTGATGGTAAAAATCGTAAAGAGTAAGAAGCTGGGGGTCGGCAAGCAGTAGGACATCCCCACCGTCTCCACCGTCTCCACCATCAGGACCTCCCCGGGGAACATACTTTTCCCGCCGGAAACTTACGCAACCAGCCCCTCCGTCACCGGCCTTAACATAGATTTTTACTCGGTCAACAAACCTTGCCATAAAGCTTGCCTTAGATTAAAGGAGCCTCCCTTTTTGGGAGCCTTCTAAAATGCTTTTTAAAAAGTTTTATAAGAGTATGAGTAGTAAATTCCTCTGGGGGAATACCTAAGTTTTCAAAGGGGATTTCAGCTCGAGCCTTCTCTTTATGACCGCCAGCTGAACCAAGATGTTTAAAAGCCCTTGAAACAAGCTTTCCTGCATCCTTCCTATAACCATCACATCGCACTATCACAACAAGCTTTTTCTTACACTCTCCCGCTACAAAGACCCAAGAGGTCTCGTAGACTTTGTTTAAAAAATCAGCGATCACCACTAAAATATCGGCATTCAAGACCTTTCCTACGAAGGTAAAGGCTCTTTTTTGAACATACTTTAAGTTTTCGAGGGCTATCTTAAAATATTTGAGCTCTGACCTTCTCAGGTCCGAACATTCAATCTTGTGTAAAAGGTGCCTGTTCATGTAACGATAGAAATACTGAAAGGCAAGCACATCCTGGGTCTTTGCGCTCTTTTCGAAGTTGTTCGTATCCGTCTTGATGGCATAGACCATAGCGGTTGCTAAACGAATACCTGGTCTAAGCTTTGCTGTTTTTAGGTATTCGTAAAGAATAGTAGCTGTGGCACCGTAGTCTGGTCTTAAGTCTACATAATCTGCAGACCAACCAGAGGTCAAGGGATGATGGTCTATGACAACGGTAAAATTCAGGTTCTTGAAGACCTCTTGATGGGTAGGTTGAGAATCAACTAAGATAAACTTATTATGCTCTGCAAGCAAGCTGGGTTTAAAGGGGGTAAGAGGGACCTTGAGGCTTGAGACCATGACCTGGTTGTTTAGCCTCTTTATTTCGTTAACGTTTGAGATGGTTATTTTTTGCACCTTCCCTTGAAGGAGCTTTTTTACCGCTAAGGCGCTTGCCAAGGAATCCGGGTCTGCTACGATTAAAATCAAAACTTGGTCCTGTTTCTTAAAAAGCCTTAAGAAGGCAGATAGACGTTCCTTGTTAGAACGAAATTTAGGTTGCCCTTTTAAAGAGCTAGTCTTCATAAAGGGAAAGGTTTGATATTTCCAGCTGATACTTTTTTAAAGTATAAGATAAGTTTAAGTCAAACTCAAGACTATCTTTTTCCATTAGCCATTCAAGCACTTCTTTTGAACCTACAAGGATTTCAATTGGTTTCTTTTCCATTTCAAACTCGTAGGGTGGGGGCAAAAATTCAAACTCCGAATACTCTATTTTGATCAGCTTTAGCAACCTTAAACCAAACTCAACAGGGCGGAACTTCAAGGGCTTAGTCACATGTATTTCAAAACCGTAACACCTGTTTCCCTTCCATTTATCAAAGGTTGGCTCAAAGGCTAAGGGACGAAAGACCACTCCCCAATCTTTTTCCGGAAAGAGCTCCTTTAGCTTTGGATAAAGCTTTTCTATCTTTAGATAGGGTGCACCAAAGGTAGTAAAGGGCTTTGTCGTTCCTCTTCCTTCGGATAGGTTTGTCCCTTCAAGTAAAACTAAGCCAGGATAGCATAAGGCTGCATAAAAATCAGGAAGATTCGGTGAAGGATTTATCCAGGGAAGGGGAAGGTCAAGCCAAAGTTGGCTTTTCTTGTAGTTTCTACAGGGAACGACTTCAAGCTCAAGCCTTGGAAAGTGCCTCTTTTTAAAAAGAAGGGCTATTTCTCCTATCGTCAGACCATGCCTTAGAGGTAGGCTATCAAGCCCGACAAAAGAGTAGTATTCCTTTTCTAAGAGAGGTCCCTCAACTTGGGAGCCGATTGGGTTTGGTCTGTCAAAAACAAGAACCTTGACCCCTAAGTCTTCACATGCTGACATCAGAAGAAACATCGTCCAAATGTAGGTGTAGACCCGGCACCCAACATCAAGTAAATCCACTAAAACAACATCTATCCCTTGAAGATGCTTTGGCTCTGGCTTAAGCCTTGGTCCATAAAGGCTAACCACTCTTAGCCCAAAGAAGGGTTCTACCTCATCGTTGGATGCCACCATGTTTGCCTGTTTTTCAGCAAAGAAACCATGCTGAGGACTAAAAAGAAATTTTAGCCTTTCTCCCAAGGCTTCTCTTAAGGCAAAGTATGAGGGGGTTAAGTTTTTGAGGCAGGCTGATTGATTGGTAAGAAGGGCTAAAAATTGGTTTAGATACCTCTTGTAGTAGCCCTCGTCTAAAAAGGTTTCTACACCTAATTTAAGGCTTTGCACTTTCACCCTTTGGGCCTTCCTTAGGAGGGTTAGAAATTGATACTTTAAGGCTATTAGCATAGGATTCCACGCCTTTAGCCAGCCCTTCAGCTATAAGCTCAACAAACTGGTCATCCTTTAACCTTTCAGCCATCTCCGTATTGGTGATGAATTCTGCTTCTACGAGGATGGCTGGCATCCTTGTCCCTACAAGCACTAAGAAGGGGGCATATTTTACCCCTCGGTCAACCACATCGTGGTATTGTCTGCGTAGCGTCTGCACAAGCTCCCTTTGCACCCTTTCAGCGAGAGCTCGTGATTCCGAAAGCTTCGTGTTGGTAATCAACGCCTTAACCAGGTCTTGAAGGTCGGCTAATCCTTTGTTGGCTACGCTGTTTTCCAGAGCGGCAACCCTCATGGCTTCCGGGTCGGTAGTAAAGTTTAAGTAGTAGACCTCGACCCCCTTAGCTTTGGGGTCAGGGCTTGCGTTTAGATGAATGGATATGAAAAGGTCAGCCTTCATGCTGTTTGCGATGGCTGGTCTTTTAACCAAAGGGACAAAGACATCGGAGCTCCGAGTGTAGATAACTTCAAGCCCAAGCCTATCCCGCAAAAGCTCTCCAAGCTTCAAGGCGATCTTTAAAGCTACCTCCTTCTCTTTAAGCCCGTTTGGACCAACGGCTCCTGGGTCATCCCCTCCATGACCGGCATCGATAACTACCCTTTTTACCCCGAGACCAAGCTGACGCGCAAGGGGGATGTAGGTAGTCTCCTCTTTTATCTCCTCTTTTGGCTGTTCCTTTTCCTCAGTTACTGCTTTTTCCTTTTTCTTAGCTATTCTCGTTTCTTTTTTCTTTTCTGGGGCTTCCTTGGTGACATGTGGCTTAAGCTCTTTCTTCTCTTTGCCCACCAAATCTATGATTAACTGATAGGGCTCCTTAACCTTAAAGAGCTTGTAAGAAGTAAGGCTTGAAAGGTCAAGAACGATCCTCGCCGTCGTCTTATCAAACTGACCAACCCTTATTCTCTGCAAGTGCTTGTGCTCAAGGTTTATCTCCTTTTCAACGCTATCAGAAAGGATAACAGGATAGATGTCAACATAGATCCTTGGAGGTCTATCTTTGGTCTCAGGAAGGATGTTTGTCTGATACTCAAAGTTTCCAGAGACATCGACGATGATCCGAGTATAATCCTCTCCCGTAATGGGTTCAACTTTAATGATTTTTTTGACATCAGAGACGAGGGCTGGCTCCTTGGGGGGGATGGGTTTAACTTCGGGCTTTGGTTCAGCTTTTAGTTCTGGTTCGCGCTTTTCCTTGGCTTTTCCTTTTTTTTCCTTAGCAAGCTCTACCTTATACTTTTTTCTATACTCTTCCTCTAAAACCTTAGCCCGGTTTTTATCCTTTAGGTCTTCAGCGTATATCTGGATAAGCCTCTCAAAGACTCTTCGCTCCGCCTCATGTCCGGGATAGTGTTTCAAAAACTGTTCATAGTATTTTACAGCCTGTCCTAAGTCTTCTTTTTTTAGAAATTTCTGATAGACCTCCTCATAGAGTTCAGCCGTTCGCAAAAGGGCTAAAGGGGCAAATTCAGAGGAAGGATAGAGAAGGAAAAGCCTTCGGTATTCGCTCGCCAGCGAAAGATAGGTTTTTCTTGTAGGGTTTTGCTTAAGGAGTTGCCTTTCTCTTTCCTGAAGCTTTGAGAAAATGTCGCTTGATCTTTCAGCTTCAGGCTTCTTAGGCTTTTTACTTGAGACATCCTTTTCTTCTTCAACCCTTTTTACTAAAAGCTTCTGTCCAGCATAAACTTTGTTTTGTTTAAGATTGTTTAGCTCCTTTATTGCGGTAGGAGTTGTTCCATACCTCTTAGCGATGGTCTCTAAGGTTTCCCCTTTTTTAACTACATGATAAATATTTGATTTTTCTACCTTTTCAGTTGGCGGTTGAAGGATAAGCTTTGTTCCGGGCTTTGGCTTGTTCGTAGTTAGATTGTTCCAAGCCTTAAGTTCTTCAACGCTAACTCCATATTTTCTGGCAATGTCCCTTAACGTTTCCCCTCTTTTGACGATATGTATTTTCGGCTCTTCCTCTTTTTTTACTTCTTTTTTAGTCTCCTTCTTAGCTTCCTTTTTAGCCTCTTCTTTATCCTTGATTACTAAAACTTCTCCTGCCCTTATAACATTGCTCTTTAGATTGTTCCATCTTTTTAAATCTTCTACCGTTACCCCGTGCTTTTTAGCGATCTTCTCTAAACTTTCACCAGGTTTTACCTGATGGGTCTTTTCAGCAAAGGCTAAAAGAGGTAAAAGGATTAGGATTAAGAAAAGAAAAAGGCTCTTTTTCATGCTTAAGATTTGATCTCCCTTTTTAATTCGGCAAGGATTTGTAAGGCTTGAAGAGGGGTGAGCGTTTCAAGGTTAAGCTTGCGAAGTTTCTCTATTATCCCTTCGTAAGAAGGAGAAACAAAAATTGATAACTGTTTTGCCCTTTTAGCCTCAATGGTTGACTTTAGGCTTTTTTCCTCTAACTTGTTTAGGATCTCTTGAGCCCTTTTGATTACATCCTCGTCAAGACCGGCAAGCTTAGCAACTTCTATCCCATAAGATTGGCTTGCTCTTCCTTCCTCTATCCGATAAAGAAACACTACCTCGCTCCCCCATTCCTTAACTTCAACATGATAATTTTTAATCCCTTCATAGGTTTTAGCAAGGTCTGTAAGTTCAAAGTAATGGGTGGCAAGAAGAGTAAAAACCCCCTTTTGGCACAATTTTTCGGCTATTGCCCAGGCAAGGGACAAACCATCGAAAGTGCTCGTTCCTCTTCCTACTTCATCAAGGATAACAAAGCTTTGAGGGGTAGAATTTTTTAGGATGTTTGCACACTCGCTCATCTCAACCATGAAGGTGCTCCTTCCTCGGATAAGCTCATCCCCTGCTCCAATACGAGTGAAAACTCTATCAAAGACAGGAATTTTAGCGTAGGTTGCTGGGACAAAGCTTCCCATCTGAGCAAGGATGATGATCAGAGCATTCTGCCGAAGGAAGGTAGATTTTCCACCCATGTTCGGACCGGTGATGATATGGAGCCTTGAAGCCTCATTCATGTGGAGACTATTCGGGATATAATTGTGGGGACCAAGGACCTTCTCAAGCACAGGATGCCTTCCCTCTTCAATGATAAGCTCCCTTTCTTCGGTTATCTCTGGTTGGACATAATTTTCCCGTTCGGCAACCAGAGCCAAGGCTTGAAGGATATCAAGGATAGCAATAGCCCTTGCGGTGTCAAGAAGAGCGGAAGACCTTGTGGAGACCTTGTCCCTTAGTTCGTAAAAAAGCTGAGCTTCAAGGGCTTTTATCTTTTCTTCAGCGGTGACGATCTTTGCCTCAAGGTCTTTTAGCTCTGGTGTAGTAAACCTTTCAGCGTTGACCAAAGTCTGCTTCCTTTCAAAATAGGGTGGAGCAAGCCTTGCCTGAGCTTTGGGAAGCTCAATAAAGTAGCCAAAAACCTTGTTGTAACCGACCTTAAGGTTAGGAAGTCCGGTCTTTATACGGAGCTCCCGTTCTAAGTTGGCTAAGTATTCAACCGAGTTTTCCTTTAGGCTCCTTAATGTATCAAGCTCCTCAGATATTCCAGGTTTTATGATAGGCGCTCCTTTCCCGAGAGGAGCCGGGTCCTCAACGAGGGTATTTTTTAAAAGTTCGTAGAGGTCTTGAAACTCAGAAACCTTCCCCAGTATCTCCGTAATAAGCTCCGGAAGAAGGGATTTTTCCTCTTCAAAAAGGGCTTTTAAGCTTGGTATAAAGCTTAAGGAGTCCCGAAGTAGGGCAAGCTCCTTTGGGGTGGCAAGCCTTAGTTTACATCTTTGAGCGATCCGCTCAAGGTCTGAAATCTTTTGCAGCAGGCTCCGTAGTTCGTCCCTCAAGATCTTTCTTTCATAGAAAAACTCAACCGCAGCCTGCCTTTTTATGATCTCCTTGGCCTCTCGCAGCGGATAAAGTATCCACTCCTTTAAGAGCCTTCCACCCATCGGGGTAATCGTCTCATCAAGAACCCAGTAAAGGCTATACTTTGGGCTCCCATCCCAAAGGTTGCGAAGAAGCTCAAGATGGCGCTTGGCGTTCTCATCAAGAAAGAGATAGTCCTCCGGATAATACCAAAGGGGTGAGGAGAGCCTGTCTTTAAGCTCAGGCTGATAGGTTTCAACATAGTATCTAATGGCTGAGAGGGCATCTTGAAACACCTTCTTCGGAAGAAAGGTTAGATGCGTATTAGGAAGAAGGGCTTTTAGCTTGTCTTGCAGGACGGATCCGGTGGTGACCTCTCGCTCAGCTCGAGGTGACAAAGGGATGGCTTTTAGGTCTTCAGGAAGGAGAATTTCCCTTGGCTCTTTTTTTAAAATCTCAGCCAAGGCTTTATCAAAGGGAAGCTCGGTACAGAGAAACTCTCCGCAGGAAAGCTCAAGAAAGGCTAACTCAACCTTTGAGCCAGGAAGAAAACTTGCAAGGTAGACTTTATCTTTGCCAGGCAAATAAGACATCTCGGTGTTTAGGCCGGGGGTGTAAGTTCGGACAACCTCCCTTCGCACTAAGCCTTTAGCAAGGACTGGGTCCTCAACCTGCTCACAGATAGCCACCTTGAAGCCAAGCTCAAGAAGTCTCTGGATGTAAAAATCGCTCTTTTCTGCGGGAATTCCGCACATAGGGGCATAAAAGTCTTTTCCGGCTTCTCTTTTTGTCAGAACAAGCCCAAGGAGCTTAGACACCGTCTCAGCATCTTCAAAGAACATCTCGTAGAAATCCCCCAGACGGAAAAAGAGGATACAATCAGGATACTTTGACTTTATCTGAAGATACTGCTTAAACATGGGAGTGAGTTCTTGCTTTACCGAGCCTCGCATGGTAGATAAAGCCCCTTTTCTAAAATATAAGCATATACCCCTTCAGGCACCAAATACCTGATGGATTTGCCGTTTGCCCTAAGCTTTCTTATAGCGGTGCTTGAGATTTCAAAAGGAAAAACAAAGAGAAGATGCACCCGCCCTTTCTTTGAGGGGTCCCTCGCTTCGCTCGGGATGACATGAGAAGGGCTTGAGCTTCCCCAATAAGTTTTTACTTTTTTAGAAAAGATAGCCTCCGCTTCCGCTTTATCCATGTTTCCTCTCGTGCAAACGATGAGCTCGGCAAGATCTATAAGCTCTTGATAGCGATGCCACGAGGGAAGCTCAAGAAAGGAATCCCAGCCGATTATCAGATAAAAATTCACTTTAGGGAAGAGCTTTTTTAGCTTTTGGAGAGTGATAATGGTGTAGGATGGGCTTTCCCCTCTTTCAATGTCGATAACTTTGAAGGCAGGATTATTCTCAACTGCAAGGCTTGTCATGTGAAGTCTTTCTTCAAAGTCCGCTTTTGGTTTCTCTTTACGGTGCGGTGGGTCAAAGGCTGGGCAGAACCAAACTTCGTTAAGCGAAAAAGCTTCAAGGGCTTCTTCAGCGATGCGAAGATGGGCAAGATGTGGGGGGTCAAAGGTCCCCCCGAGTATACCTACCTTAGGTCCGGATTTGCCCATTACCAAAGGCTATAAACTTTGTGGTAGTAAGCTCCTCAAGCCCCATCGGTCCATAGGCATGAAGCTTGGTCGTTGAGATGCCGATCTCTGCCCCGAGCCCAAGCTCTCCACCGTCGTTAAACCTTGTAGAGGCGTTGACCAAAACTAAGCTTGCGTCAACCTCTTGAATAAACTTCATGGCTTTGGTGTAGTTTTCTGTAACGATGGCTTCGGTGTGGTTGCTTCCGTATTTAGAAATGTGCTCTATGGCTTCATCGAGGGAAGAGACTACCCGGACGGCAAGGATTAGGTCAAGATACTCGGCATACCAGTCCTCTTCGGTTGCTGGCTTAGCCTGAGGTAGAATGGAAAGGGTCTTTGGGCAACCCCTTAGCTCAACACCGTAAGCCTCATACTCCTTGGCAAGCCTTGGCAGAAACTCCGGAGCTATCTTTTCATGCACTAAGAGCGTTTCCATAGCGTTGCAAACTCCCGGTCTTTGGCATTTAGCGTTAACGCAGATTTTGATAGCCTTTTCTAAGTCGGCCTCGTCATCCACATAAACATGGCAGACCCCTTTATAGTGTTTAATGACCGGGATCCTTGATTTTTCAACCACAAACCTGATTAAGCCTTCACCGCCCCTTGGGATGACAAGGTCGATATAGTCCTCAAGCTCGAGGAGGTATTCCATAGCTTGCCGTTCAGGAGTGGGAACAACCTGCACGGCATCCTCAGGCAAGCCAAAATCCCGCAGAACGCTTCTAAAGACCTCAGCCAAAGCAAGGTTAGACCTAAGGGATTCTTTGCCTCCGCGAAGGATCACGGCGTTTCCGCTCTTAAAACATAGTCCTGCAGAATCGATGGTCACATTGGGTCTACTCTCATAGATAAGAAGGATGACCCCAAGTGGGATGCGCATCCTCCCCACAAGAAGCCCGTTTGGTCGTTTCCACATCTTCACAATCTCCCCTACAGGGTCGGGAAGAAGAGCCACCTCCTCAAGCCCCTTGGCCATGCCTTCTATTATTCTGTCCGTTAGGGTTAGCCTATCGATAAAAGCCTTGGTATGCCCTAAGGAAAGGGCCTGGGCTACATCCTGAGAGTTTATTTCCTTAAGCTCTTCCTTCTTTTCCCTTAACCTTTTGGCTACCTCTTTTAAGACGCTGTTTTTTGTTTTCGTTGAGAGTTTAGTCAAGGTGGGGCAAACCCTCTTTGCCCTTTTAGCTATCTCGAGCATCTCCCCTTTGAGATCGTTAACCATAACCTCCTCCTTAAGCTAAAAAGTTCTTGCCTCTTTTTTAAAGCTTGGATAAAATAGCCTTGTTTAATCGTTATTTTACATTTAACTTTTGCTATGGGCAAGCTTGAAGAGCTATTTAAAAGAGAGTGGAAGGAGGTTCCTCCTTTCCCTGAGCTTGGGGTAAAGATCCTTCAGACCTACCTCCTTAAACCAGAAGAAGAGTTTTGGAGGCTTGTTGAAGAAACTCCTGAACTTAAGCAGTTTATCATTGAAACAGCAAACTCTCCAAGGTATAGAAAAGCTGGACCTCCGGTAACATCTGTTAGGCTTGCCATCTTGATCCTTGGGGACATGCTTGTTAAAAACCTCGTCCTTGGTTATCTATCTAAACTATTAACCAGGCAAACCTTTACAGAGTTTAATTTTAGCCTTTTCTGGGCAAGGGCTTTAGCAAACCTTGTCTTTGCGACCTTCCTTTCTGACTTGATAGAACCCTTCTCAGCTCATCTTTTTCCGGCAAGCTTGCTTATGGACTATGGAGTAATCCTCCTTTAT
>Ga0272449_1004277_pt1 | contig 11679 bp, 7 predicted proteins | sample YNPCB0241_FD_198679 | JGI IMG/M metagenome (GOLD analysis project Ga0272449, IMG submission 198679) | Hot spring sediment microbial communities from Yellowstone National Park, WY, United States - YNP-CB-024-1 | ecosystem: Environmental > Aquatic > Thermal springs > Hot (42-90C) > Sediment...
ATGCCCCAGGCGTCGGCCAGCAGGGCGCGCGGGTCAAAGTCGGCCGGGATTTCGTAGGTCTGAGGGAGTTAGCGTGCCCAGGAAGGCTGATTTCCAATCTGGCTACCCGACAGTTTGGAATCAGGACGTAACTGCCTACCCAAGAACCGTTTCATAAAAACCACGAAGGACACGAAGGCCGCAAAAAGGGCACAAAGGATGATATTTTATCGTAATTACCTACCCTGAATCGTTTGCAGATCATGTAGCGTAGGCTTTAGCCTGCGAATACAGGCCTGGCGGCCTGCGCTACAGGGGCATGCCTTCGCCGCGTCTTTGATAGCGCTTGCCCGGGGGCTCCCTGGTAGGTAGTTACCTCGGGTCTGCCTTCGGGACCTGCCCTGGAAGGGGCCTACCGTCGTTTTCGGGCCTCCTCCCGAAGGGCCTGGAGGTCCAGAATTTCGGCGACCTCGTAGCGAGGGGGGAGGGCCCCCGCCACCGGCCGCATCCGGAGGCATGGGGGGAAATACCCCATCCGGCCGTGGAGTTCGGCCATCAGGGCGACGGCGATGAAATTCAGGGAGGGCGGATTCACCAGCAGCGGGAGGGTCTGCCACTCTTTGGATGAGAGCCCGCAGGCATCGGCCAGCGCCACCACCTGGGGGACCAGCGGCTGCTGAGGGTCAATCTGGGTGGGGATTTCTATCACCCGATCCACCTTCTGGCCGGTGAGGGCTTCCACCTGAGCGATGTGTTCCTGAGTCAGAGGATGGGCGAAGTTGAGCAGGATCATCCCAGGACCTCCGGGTAGAATGGGATGGGCGCGGGGCGGCCGCAGGCGATGCCCTCAGATGCCCTGGCAACTGCCCCGGCAACGCCCCGCCCCCTGTGCTGCCCTTCGGCCCAGCGGCAGTTCTTCCCCCAGCGGCCCGATGACGGTGCCGGCCGAACGGCCCAGACCCATAAGGTGGTAGACGCCCATGGTGTACAGCACCGCCTTATGTTTTTAGGGGAATACGATGAAGTTGAGAAAAATCATCCCGTCACCCCTCCGCCCTTCTTGTCTATCAGCGGCAGCCCGTTCACATCATCTTTGGCCAGCGGCAATGCCACCGATTTGGGGTCGCGCTGTTCAATCCGCCGCTTGTTGCCCATAAACCACTCAAATTGCGGATGGTTCGGGTCAAATTGCTCGGTCGGGCGAGGATAGTGGATCGGTAACTCCGGCGGCGTTCCCAAGAGCGCCCGCAAATCGGCCAATACCTCGTCGAATTGCTGACCGTACTGTTCGCGCATCCGTTGGAGAAATGCCTGCTTGTGCGGTGCCCACTCGATAGGTTGCCAGCCGGCCTCCGGCTCTGGCGATCGTAGGCGCGCCTCCCAATCTATGATCTGCACCTGCTGCACCGTCACCTTGACCGACCCGAATCCCAGGGGTTTGGCATAGCCCAGGCGATGGAACATTCCCTCTTCTAATGCCAGGGCATAGAGCAATGCCCCCAGTTCCAGCGGGGCCAGATTCTCGAAATCCACCGTAAAGGTAAATGTGGTCCCCGGCCGGAGCGCGCCGCGCACCGTGCGATTTTGGTCGCTCTTTTCTTTAACCTTATACTCCTTCGGATTCGCCTTTCCGTGATGGCGATAGAACTTGCGACCCCGCAGTTGTGCACCCTCAGTGTCATAGGTCACCGTCGGATCGGGCTGGCCCTGCGCGTTGAGCAGGTAGAAGGGGGTGGTGGTCGGCTTGGGGGTGGAGAGAATGGCCAGGGTGGTCTCCGGCAACTCCCCCGCGCTATGGGTCAGGATGCCGTGGGAGAAGCGCACCCGACCTGCATAGGCTGTGGGTATGTCCTCTGCCAGTCCCTCGGCGCCTTCGCGCACCCATCCAAAGACTCGGCAGGCGGGGCAGAGGGCATCATACTCCTTGCACCGATGCAGAAATTCGGGCAACAAATCCCCCACACTGTGCTCGTAACCCACACGAGGCACGGAAACGGGAACGATGAATTTCACGCGAGGAGTTTCCACAGTACCTTCCAGCATCGCATAGACCAGTTCTCCCCCCTTTAGTTCCCGTTCGTCATACTGATACACAAACCGGCTGAACCCTGCCTCGTTGCCGACCGGCTGCCCGGGGGATTGTCCCTTTCTTATGCGCTTTTGCACCGCTTCGCGGTGGCGGTCCTGATAGTCCCTGATCAGGGTTTCGTATGCCTGCCGTACAGAGGGCGGTAATTCAATCACTTCAGGGCCGGTTCGGTTCTCGCTCGCCCGGAAGAAGAATCGCTCGCTGTGCTTGGATTCTATGTTTTGATTGGTGATGCACAACCAGCCCCGCTCAATCCTCTGGTCATTCCTGGGAGTGGGTAAGGCAGATCGTTCCCGGCGAATTTCAACCACGTTCCAGAAACTGATTTTCGGGTGCGGGTGTTGAAAAGGCTGTAGCAGAGCATAGCATTCTTCGCCGTGCTGAATGCCGTCAGGGTTTTGGGTACGGTTCCTGGTTCGCTCGATGAAAGACTGCCTGTCGGCGATCTGTTTGCCGCTCAGTTGTCGTTTCTTGGGACCAATGCCTTGCAATGTCTTGCTCGGTCTGAGTGGCCAATAACTGGCGATCCAGGCTGCATATTGCATTCCTTCAGGGTTCTTTTTATCTGGTGACTCAATCTGTAGCGGCGTTGTGCCCGTGAGCAAGCGCAGCTGCCAGTTTTCGCCATCGCGCTCCACGCGCGCCGGCACAAGCCATGGTGAGCGGCTTGATTCCAGATGATAGCTCAACGCATCTTTGTCAAAGGCCACCAGGCACGAGTTGGTCACAGCCTCAAAGACCGAGCGCACCATCCCGCGCAGGCTGCTGGCCGGCAGGGCGGGCTGCCCATCCACCTGGAAGAAGCGGTAGGTGCGATGCTCTCCGACTGCGCCCTCCACAGCGTGCGAATCGGAGATGAACAGAGGCGTGACGGCTTCCACCTGACAGGTGATGCGTCCGGTGAGGCCTACGTAGCGGTCGTGGGGTGGTGGCGGGCAATCGCCCAGGACGTGGTTTTGCGGACGCGACTGGTTTATGACGCGCACGAAATTGTAGGGGTTGAGGAAACGGTAACCGTCAGGTCGTGTGATGGGGGCCGATTTCTCTGTCAGGACTCGCTGGTTGCGCGCTCGCCTGCCCCGTTCACTGTGTTCAATTTCAAACTCAACGCGCATCCCTACCTGCGGCTCTCCTCCCTTTAACCAGGAGAAATGGAAATAAACTTCATCTCCCCCATCATCGGGTAAAATGAACCCAAAATTCTTGTCATCTTGCAGCCTCGTGATCGTCCCCTTAGCCATTGTCGGCCTCCTTCCATTCGCTCAAGCCGGTCAGCCAGACGAATTCAACCCGTCCGGCACGGCTGTATGTCCGGTAATGAATCTGCACGCGCTCGCCGTTGGCCGGGTAGTTCAGCCGGGCCGCGCCAACCCGGTCTTCGGTCCATGTCTCGCCGTTCCATCGGCCCCAGAGCAGGGCCGTCTCCTCCCGCTGATGAAAGGTGACGTGAGGATGGTCTGTCCAGTAGTTCCGGGTATTCGCGTCCTCTGTCAGGGCTTGCACTCCCGCCTGGCCAATGAATCGCCAGGCAAAGGTTGCGCCATCGCGCCGGAGTTCCAGGTCGCCGCCGGGACCAAAAAGCCGTCCCCGTTCTAAAAGAGCCACGTTTTGCGGCAGCGTGCCTTTCTCAAAGACGATTTCGCTGACATATTCCCAGATACGGTACGGCATCTGGAGCAGGTCCCATTGCTGGAGAAAGGTGTTCAAGTCGTTTTCGGCGCAAATACCGCCCAAAATGGTGAGGTGATCCTTGCCGACCTGCGGCTGATTGACCTCTTGAACCAGTTGACTGAAATCAACTTTCGGCCAAGTGCTCATTGTGCATCTCCTTTCAACACCGGGTAGAGGGCATCCACCCCTCCGAAGTAACTATCCTCGGACAAAGCAAGTTCAGGTGGGCGTGAGAAGTTGTTCACCTGTTCGCGGAAGGCATCAACCCATTTCTGAGCCAACTTTTGCCACTCCGAAGCGCCGCCTGTAAGCGTTACAATGCTGTATACGCCGCTTTTGTCCGGTGTCAGGTTCAGTTCTGCGACATCCGGGGCATCATCGGGAGTGAGATAGCCCAGGGTCACCTGCCAGTTCTGCAAGGTGACCTGACCAAAGCCTTTTGCCGCGCCAAAGCCCACGCGCAGCCAGCCTTCGGCCAGGTCGCGCAGGACCAGCGCCAGCCAGCCCAACTCCCAGGGTTCGGGGTTGTCCAGGTGCAGGCGCAGAGTAAAGGCCGGTTGCCACAGGGCCAGGGCGTCAAATTTGAGGCCCTCGGCCCCGCCGCCGGTGAAGCGATCAATGGCCAGAAAGTCCAGCATTTTGAGCGTGGGCGGTTTGCCGTTGGCTGAATGGTACGGGGCATCCTCCACGATCAGGCGACTCCCGCGCCGGGTGCTGCCGAACAGGCGGCAGGCCAGACAAAGGCGGCTGTCGTCCACGATTTCATCCGAGGGGATTTTCTTTTCCTTCAACAACGCATCACAACTGGCCAGCGGCGCTTCGGGACGGCTTTCCACCGGGCTGCACGCCGGGCATCGGTTCAGGAAATCCCTTTCACCCTCTGCGACGTGAGTCGCCAGTGTACGAGCGATGCGCTCTGCGTGTGAACGGAGCACACCGCGCAGACCCGCGCCGGTGAGCACGGGATTCGTCCAGTCGCCCCATTGCGCCAGCAGCGGCGCGTGATCAAAGCCGCTTATGCCGGAAGCCAGAGTGTCGTTGGTCAGCAGAGGTCCTTGAGCCTGCAGGATGCCGGTCACTGTGAGCCAGGTGCGGGCGATGCCTTTCGGTGATGCAGGGCAGGGGACAGGCCGCAGGGCCTGCAGTTGAGTCCGAAGCCAGCCCGGTTGAGGCTGGGCCTGCTCCCAGGGCCGATCGTTTTTCAAAAAGGTCAGCAGTTGCTCTGGTTGATCCAGGGGCAAAACCCTGTATTCCAGATCGCTCAGGGTCAGTGCACCCAGGCCGCGCGCCACGCGCCCGCCGAGCCACATCCGTCTCTCCTGCCACTCGGCCAGGCCGGCAGCCAGCAGGCGTTCATCCTCTTCGCTTGGATCGCGCAACTCCATACGCAACGCAAACTGCGCACCAGCAGGGAGGACTTCCAGGTTGAATTTGACTGCCCCGGCCCGCGCCGCCGCCCCGGTCACGCGATCAATGCCCACGCCGTCGCGGATCAAGGGGCGGGGCAAATTGCCCAGGGGGTTAGCGTTGAACACCAACAGCCGCGAAGCTCTTGATGACGCAGCATCGGATGGATTCACGTCGCCAAAGAGACGGCAGACCGCGCAGTCGCAAGACCGGGTGTCACCGGTCAACGCCGCACATGGTTTAGACCCCAGGCGGGGGGCCAGGCGGGTGAGTAGGGCGCGCAGCGCACCGGCGATGGCCGTTCCGGGAATAAACGGCTGCCCCGCGGCGTCGCGCCGCAACAGGGCATCGGTCAAATTGTTGTCCTCGCCGCTGCCAATATGCAGGGCGGTGCGGGTGGTCAGGATTGCGGTAATCACCCGGTAAGCCATTGTGCGCCTCCTTACTCCTTATCGCCGGCCAGCGCGGCCAGATGGTCCGCCAGCACAGCAATGCCGCGCGGCCAGTCCTGCCGGTCTTCTTTTTTGAGGTACTCTAAAGCCTCACATATGGCCCGAATGCCCGCTTTACCCTCCTGGACAAAGAAATTGTCTTTGCTACGGCTGCCGTATTCCGATTCTCCGCCAATGGCGTCAATCAGTGTCTGATCCGGCTTTCCAATGGCATTCAGTTGATTGAGCAAAACCTCCGGCGATTCATCACGGTGGGCGTATAACCAGCGCGCTAATGCGGCAAAGCGGGGGGCAAGTTTCTTGGTTAGTTTCTCCTCCAGTTCTTTCTCCCACGGTGCCATAAATGTGTCTTGACCCGGTCCACTTACTGGCTTCATCCGCTCCTCCAGCCGAATGGCGCTCTCCTGGAGTTCTTCCCGCCGCTCGTAGACCGGGTGGTTGAATGCCACGCGACCGTAACCCTCATTGCGCCGCAGGCCAATGCCCTCGGTCTCCAGTTTTTGCATCCGCGCCGGCCAATCCTTCGGCGGCGCCTGAAGTTGAAACCACACCACCGAGCCGGCCATAAGGACTGTGTCGCGCCAGCGGGGTAACCCTAGCGTAGCGTTGAAACTATCCACGGGGCGAGTGCGGGCATAAGCATCTTGAATCTGTAGCGGACCCAACCTCAACACTCTCTCCAGCCACTCTTTTGCGAAACCAACCACCTGGCGTCCCCACGGATCGGCGATGATGGTATCAGTGAGCAGAGTCAGGCTGATAGGCTGGCCCGAATCGGTCACTCGCTCTTGCAGAGAAATCTGGGTCCACGTTTGAGGGGCTGTATCGCATCGTTCCAGCCACACCGTTACCTGCCCATAACCGCGCCGGCGGGCTTTACCCAACCGCCAGGTCAACGGCGTCTTCTCGGTGATGCCGGTCATTTCTTTCAGGCGTGCCCAGGTGGCCTCATCAGTGCAGAGTAACTCGCCCACAAAATACTGCCCGGCGTTGAGAACGGTGTAGCCGTATAACTGCCCTGTTTTCACGCGCCCAGTCTCTTCATCCACCTGAATGTGCAATTCGGAAGCACGGGAGACCTGAAGAGTATAGGGGGGATTTCGCCTCAAAACCACAAAGCCAGCGGCCGGTTCAAGACGATTAGAACAGTGCTTGCACTCTTGAACATCTTTCGCGATGTATGTGCCGTGTCCCGGATCATTCCCCTCAAAAGGTACAACACTGCACGTCAACATTCCCAGCGGTGCTGGGATGGCCGGATACAGGTTATCGTTGTATTCCTGAGCCGGATATAGCGTCGGAAAGAGCACGCTGCCGCGTCGGAACAGAGCGACAAAGTCACGGTAATGGTCCGGGTCAGAGAGGTCGCAACGCTCCGCTGCCCGTGCTGCCAGTGCACCCAAGATCACGCTGCCGGGGATCACGGGGCGGGTATCAAATTGATTGCCGGCCGGTGCCCGTTCGGCGATCAACAGCGGCTCATCCAGGCGGACAATGACGCGCACACGCACAGCATACCCACTGCCTGCCCCATCCGGAATGGCTGGCAGGTTCGCCTTAGCCAATGTAGACTTCACCGGCGCCGGTTGCCCCCGGAGCCAGACACGCTCAAATCGTTCCAGAAACCAGGCCTCCCAGGAATCGGGTGGGGTCTGTTCCGTTCCGCTCACTTCCGTCAAGTGAATGACACACTCACCCAGGCCGCGTCGCCGTGAGCGTCCCAACTGGCGGATATAGCGCGCCGCGGCGACCAGCAGCGCAGCCTCATCTAACGCCGCCTCATCAATTGTCGCGCATGTGATAGTGAAGCGAAACACCTGTCCAGCGTTGCCCTCTTCCTGCGAGAACAATTTGCGTGGTTCAGCGCGGCGCGTGCGCGGGTCAATTCGCACCCGCTGCACAATCTGAGCGTTGGCGCTCTGGCACTCTATCGGCCGCGCTGAGGAAAAATGCCAGCGCTTAGGCCGGGCAGGCGACCCGAAAAGACGTTCCTGGACCTCGGCAGAGTCGTGCTGGCTCAACGGCTTCAGTTTCAAGAGCCGATAGACGCTGTCACGGAACAGCCCGGCCAGCCCGCTGCCCCGCAGTACCGGCGTACCGTCGGCTTCCCGCAAGAGCGCCGAATCCAGGCCGAAGCCTTTGCCGTATCCCGCGCCGCTGTGGTAATTGGACAGCAGCCTGATCTCAAAGGTCAGGATGAACATCAGCGCTCCTCCTCGTAGACTGAAAGTGGCTTGTCCAAGGCGAAGGCGAAGTCCCAGGCCTCCAGCAGGTCGGGCAGTCCGTGGCCATGCCAGAAGCCCTGTGGCGGCCGGTCCACTTCGCACCAATAGGCTGGCTTTTTGCCGTCGCCCAATGTGGTCAGTGCTCCTATTACCGCCTCGTGATGTGCTTCATCCCTGCCGATGCGTGCCAGAAGTCGTGCCAATCGGTCCTGCCAGGGCTGCAAATCGTCCGTCCAGGTTGATGCCGGCAAGTCGTCGTAGAGATCACGGAGTTCGGCCAGTCGCTTAGTGGGAATGCTGCGCAAGTCCCAACGCTGCTCAATCAATCGTTGTATAGATACCCCCCAACCTTGTCCCGGATCGTCGGTCCAGTAGGGGCGCAATGTGGGACGGATTGGCCGTGTATCCGACGGCACAACCAGTCGCCCGCCCAGCACTACCTCAAAGTTGATAATGGACATAGGCTGCTGGCCTTTTAATATTCGCTGTTTTCCTATTCGCTTGGCCTCCTTGAGTCTCGCTTCTCCGGTAGCGTGGGCCAGGGCGTAGGGGTGTTTGCTCTTGCAGATCACCACTGCTACCGAAACGGTAGCACGGGGAACATCTGTAAGCCCGATGTTCTCAAATAGGTCTGTCATTTCCTGTTCGTATACTTTGCAAAAGCGATGGGCGAAATCCAGCGCCCACGGTGCAGGGATGAGCGCGAACAGGTCGTCGCCGCCCAGGATCAAAGGCCAGACCGGGATAAAGCCGGGACGGTCTTGCATCGGATTATTCTGCATAATCGCCCGTGTGGGCTCAGCCAGGGCCTTGCGCATTACCTGAGGCAATTCCTTGGACAGGGTGCGCATCTGATCAGGCGTCTGGCAGGCGCCGAAAACTTTACCCATCTCGTTGCCGTCGGCCAGGAGATAGGCCACATACCGGCGTGGGTCATAGTCGGCCACGTCTTCCAGCGGGTCTTTTTCCCGACGGCCCCGACGCTTTTCCCGGCCCGGCCAGTCGTATTCGCCGGATGGAACAACCGTGCGATAGAATCGCCCCAGGAAAGAAGTTCCATCCAGCGCCTGTTGGTCGGCGCGCTCAGCGCTTTTGTTGAGGCAAGAGGCACAGAGGTATTGCGCTTCTTCTTCCTCGTGATAGGCCCGATACGCCACGGCCAGGCCTACCCCGCAGGAGGCGCACAAGGCGATGTACGGCAGGTGTTCCTGGGCCTGTTCGCCCTGGCGCCAATGTTTAGCCCGGCGCAGAGCTTCCTCGGCCTGCTGACTGGCCACCTGGAAGTCACCCTCATACGGTGTTGGCTCGGCTACCGTCAGCGAACCGCCGGTCGCACGCCGATAGACCTCGGCCAGGCGCTCGCCAAAGGTCCGGGCCTCTGCTTCGTCGTGGAAAAGGACGCGAAAACTGCCGCCGTCGCTGACGATGACTTCCGCATTGGGTGGCAACAAGTGAGGTGGAACCTCCTCACAAAAGCGTGTGAGCAACTGACTCCCGCCCGCCACCTCGCGCAGGCGTGCAGAGCGGAAGATCAGTTCTTGGATCTTGTCGGCCTCCGCTGCCAGAAGATAACGGGTCACGAGTGCACCTCCTCATCGCAGATTAGGGGGCAAAAAGCGGCTGAGGCCGCACAGGTCGCAGAGTTCCGGCCAGGGCAGGGCCTCGGTTCGCACTTCAGTACGCACTTCTGAAGTGGGTATTGATTTAAGGAAATCATTAAAATTGGCCTTCACAAAGGTCAGCGCGTCCTCCGCCCATTCTTTCGGCACGGAGAAATACTTGTGGGCCAGTTCGTTGCGGCGGGTGAGGAAATCGTCCCAGCCATTTTGGGGATCCCTGAAAAACCTGGTGTTCTGCCACCAGCTGTTCATCGGACCGGGATAACGAACAGTGATGGACGGCGCATTTTGAAATCTAATGTCACACCCATGCTGCGGTCCAATCGTCAGATCTTGGCTCTGAGGCCCCTGGGGTTTCAGCAACGCGTTGAAAACACTGGAGATAGATGGAGTCCTCTGATCCAGAGCGTTCAATAAATCATCCCTGTCCTTAGGATTGCTGACCAAAACGACCACTCGTGCCAGCATCACGATCTCATTGACCCCGCCGGCCCGCAGAAACGCCGAGCGGTAGTCCTCTTTGTAGTCAATCAAGCGCTGAATGCGCGCCAATTCATCACGGACATAGACTTGCAGGGCAGGCAGGTCGCCGTAGAAACGTTGGGGCCTCTGGGAAAAATTACTACCAGAAATCTCAAACCACTGGTCTCCCAATTCCACCACGGCGCTGGGTTGCTTTTGGGGATCCATCCACTGGGCCGCTTGCGATCGTTTCGCTTTGCGGAAATCACCGCTATCCCAGTACTCATAATATTCAAGTATTGCCACGAGTCTATCCAGGGGATCTTTAGAATCTGGCAGGACGCGAATCATCTGAGACTGAACCGTTTGAGTCAACAACTCACGGGCTTCTCGGAATTGATAGCGCTCATATAGGTTGCGCACCAGTTCCCACTCGCGCAGCGCAAATTCCTCATAGGGATTAGCCAACTCGCCAATTTTGCAACTGTAGCCATACGGGCGACGATATTCGGGATCGTACTCTTCAAAATCCACATACGAGATGCGAGCTCCAGCATAAGCGGCATAGAGATACGCCCCAGCGGCCATGCTCTTCTTGCCGCCAGTCACGTCAATCACCACATCGGTCTCGTCGTGAAGAACGTCCACCAGGGTTCGAAAGACCGCATCTGGGCTATCCTCTACAGGAAAGCCCTGCTTACCACCTTTGTCGGGGAACTCTGGCTGTTGTTTGAGCAATCCCCTCTCCACCAAACGCATGATAGCCTCTGTGACGTGCGAGGCGAACACATGCCACTCCTCATGGGCCTTTCCAGGATACCCGGCCTTATTCAGCAACAATATCACTTTTCGGGGTTGGTAGACGCACACCGATTGCAAGAGGGGCTCCAGCGAGAACCCCACTAACAGCACCAATGTCTCACAGGGCTTGGCCGCGATACGTCCCTTCTGGCGGGCGAATTCCAGTTCAGCCTCCAGCAGGCTTTTTTTGCCATCAAAAGATTCAGGGGAAAGGTAAAATTCTATGGCCTTTTTCACAGGGTCATCTTGCCGCAACCAGTATTTTTCGGTCATTCGCTTCAGATCGTCTGCACTTATCATCGTTGTTCACCTCCGGTATTGTAGATTTTGTGGCCTGGATCGGCCGCTTGGAAGAACACAAAGAAAAAGAACAAAAAGGCGGCCCTGCCGGGTTGACGGGAGCCGCCTTCTATAGTATGCTACGGGCGAACCTCCGCGCCGCCCAAACCGGCTTGGAGACCAGTCCCTCGGTCGGTGTCGCGCTCACCACCGAGGGGGGGTTTCTGGTAAGGTTCTACCGAGATGGAGTATATGCAGCAAAGAGGAATCGTCAACCCCGAAACGGCGCCCGGTCAGCCGGTAGGATTCGGCGTCAGAGAATCCGCCCCGTCTCTCTCCAGAATCTCCAGGAACTCTCGGGGGGAGATGATCTGCACATCCCCATACTTCTCCAGCACCAGCAGGTCCTGATCACCACTCACAATGTAATCTGCTTCCCCTTCCTGCGCACAGGCCACCACAGCGTCATCTTTTGGATCACGGGTCACGCCCAAAAGACATAACCTTCCGGAGACAATCTCCGCTTTAGAAACCAGCGCGTCCAGAAAGGCCAGAAGTTCCTCTTCCTCAACCCGGAGCCGCTGGACAATTCGGGGGTAAGTCAGGACGTGAACCAGTTCCTCCAGCAAATACAGCGAAGTCACCAGCGTAAAGCGCCCTTCCAGCCAGGCATCCAGAATCCGCTGCGGTGCCCC
>Ga0272449_1004279_pt1 | contig 11678 bp, 10 predicted proteins | sample YNPCB0241_FD_198679 | JGI IMG/M metagenome (GOLD analysis project Ga0272449, IMG submission 198679) | Hot spring sediment microbial communities from Yellowstone National Park, WY, United States - YNP-CB-024-1 | ecosystem: Environmental > Aquatic > Thermal springs > Hot (42-90C) > Sediment...
AGATTTTGACCTCCGCGCCTTACCTTGACGAAATCGTTCTGGTGACAGGAGATGGCGACTTTGCTCCGATGGTGGATTACCTGGCTCGGATGGGCAAGATCGTCAAAGTCATCGGTCCTGACCGCCTTACCTCACCTGACCTCATCCGTTCCTGCGACCAGTTTGTCAACCTCAGCCAAATTGATGGCATCTTTCAACTACCTGAAGTTGCCTAGCGGAGAGATTGCGAAGGATGCTATCCCTTGACACACAAACCCTTTTGCGTTATGCTTTTGACCTGACGAACGCGGAAACGATCCTATTAACGGCGCGAAAGCGCCTTAGACATGCATTAGGGCGCGAAAACGCCCATAAACACTCCTAAAAGGTGCGAAAGCGCCTTAGACCAATTGAAGGGCGCGAAAACGCCCCTAAGCGATTTATAGCGGCGTAAAAGCGCCTTAGGCAGCAAGATAAAATGGTGTGAAAACACCTTAACCTCATAAAAACCTCGCTATGATATACTAACCCACAAAATACTCCTAAAAATTTGCCCAAACATACAAATTGCGCAGTCCCAAGTTTGACACGGCAAACCGATCCGCAATTTGCACAATATCTCCAGAAAAGGAGGGATGAAGCGATGTGGTTACCGAAAATTCGCAGCTTCCCCGTGCTCATCGCCGGGTTGGTGATGGTAGCGATAGCAACTGGTTGGGCGCTTCTTCTGAGACCGACGCCCGCTGATGCCGTCGGCGTTTTCCTTGACGCTTCCCACAGCGTCGGTTTGGACTACCGCAACCGCTACATTCCCGTTGTGACTTCAATGCTTGTCCAGCTTGTTGGCAAACACCTGCGCATCGTCCGCTTTGGCGGGGTATATCAGGAAATTTTTCAGGGTAGCCCTCGGCGGGAGGATATTAACGCCCTCCGGGAATTTTTATTGAAGACAGACATTTTTCCCCCCCATGTCGTTGGCTCACCAATCTCGTCTGCTACTCTCGAAGGGATTAGATGGCTGAGTCAGCAGAGAGGCAGGCGAAGGGTTCTGCTGGTTTTTACCGACGGTGAGGAGCAGGAGGAACAGATCACCCAAAGTCAACGGGTTCCCCGAATTGGCGAAAACTTGACCGTTATTTTCTGCTTCCCGCGAACGCCAAATCCAGTGTCGGCGGAAGTAGCTCGACTAACGGGCGCCCATGTTGTCGTTGCCCGCGCACCAGAGGAGGTTAAGCAGGTCGTTCAAAATTTCGTCCTCGGCACTGCCTCCTTTGCTTGGAAAGTTATCGCTGCCATCTTGTTTGCCGCGGGGCTTGTTGTCTCGCTCTTTGCGCTTACCGTTGAACGTCCGCCAGTTTCCGAAAGTGAGGAAAAACAAGGCACAAGTGATGAACTTTTCTTGACGCCTCTTGAGGTTGAACTGAGCGCGCGGGTCGTTGGGCAACCATCTCTTGTGGCTTTTCGGAAATTGCGCCCGGGCGATCGTTTCGTCATCGCAAGAGAGGGTGCCCCATTCGCCAACTTGACCTTGCCCCTCCACTTGCTGGGCGAATTTTTTGACTTCGGCATTACCATCCAAGCGGAAGGAGGGCTTCGCTTTTGCTTACAAAACTTTGGCAAAGTGCCGTGCATCATCAACGACAATGTGCCTTTGAGACCCGGCGAAAGCCGCCAAGTGGAAGGGAGAGGGTTTGAGTTGGAGGTCTTCCCAGTAGACATACGCCTTATTGTTGAAGCCAAACCAGTCGTAAGTAAGCAAATTTCGGCACAAACGGAGGTGATTTGAGTATGCTCAGCAGGGCTATTTTGGAGTTTCACGGCACTACTGGCTGGGATTTGGCGAAACTCCTCCGCACGCGCGTCCAAAACAACTTTGGCGATTGGTTGCCGTTTTGGCAGGTATTGGTTACCGAGACGGTGGACTTTGCCCCAACTGATTTGCCTCTTGGCTGGTTTTTCGCTCCTGTGGCTGCCCCATTGTTGGACCTTTACCATCACCGCGACCGACCAGCGCTCCCACGATGGGTTGTTCAAACCCCACAATCCGTTTGGGTTAACCTTCAACGCGGCGCGCAGAAGTTGCCAGTCGCTGCCGCTATCTCCTTTGCACTTCACCGAGATGAACTCAACCGATGGCGGCAGGGTGCTTGGTCGTTTCTTAACGACCCCACCTCGCTGATGGTAGCCCTCGGAGACCAAAGGCATCCCCTAAGTCCGGAACAAGTCTTCGTCATCCTCGTCGGCGCCGCTGGTGGCTCAACTGGCCATGCCGGCATTTTGAGTGCCATTGATTTTTGGGTCACACATCCGTCGCACCCTCTCGTGATGGTCTTCCTCATCGGTCCAAACGCCGGAAGTTCGCAAGACGACTTCCGCACGGAACGCGCCAATGCATACCGGCTTTTCCGGTCCCTCGCCGACCGTCAGCAGGTTTGGGGGCAAGTTTGGATTTTCTGGGTTGACGGTTTCCCTAACCAACGCCAGCGGTTGCTTCATGAAGTCGCTGAGTTTTTGCTTCTGCTCATTGCCCGCCCAGAAGGCGAAGAACTTCGCCGGTCACTTTGCAACGGGTTCGCCATCGCCCAACGCCGTTACGGCGCTTCAATCTGCCGTCTTGACATCTTTCGACTCCGTGCACCTTCCGACGAATTTCGGCGGTGGGTGGCTTTGTCGGTTTTGCTTTCAGCGCTTCGGGATTTGACAGAAGGTATTGGTTTGAGCAACCGAATGGGACACGATAATCCAATGCCACCCGAAGTGCGCCGTCTTTTGAGGGAGTTGGACGCTTGCCTTCTACCTCTCGATGCCCTAAACGAAGCATTACGCGCGGGTGGTTCGTTGGAGCATGCGGCTCAAATTGTCGTTGCAACCGCGCGTGCGAACCTTGAAGAACGACGGGGACAAATCTTGAGGGCTTTTGAGGACAGCCTTCAAAACCGGTCGCAGAACTTAAATTTGCGTGGCTTTTGGGGCTACCTCGAGGGCTTGTCACGAGCTTTGGAGGAGCAAATTGAGGAGTGCCTTCATGAGGACATAGAATGGAAATTGGAAGAAGCTGAAAAGAAACTTTCCGCTTCGGAATTGGTCGGCTATGAGCAACTCGCAGCATCTTTGAGGCGCAAAATTGTGGAGTTGATGGTAAGGCGGGAACTGCTGGGCGATAAGATTGAGGCGATTAAAAACGCCATCGAAATTCTCCGTCAATGGGAGCACAAAGCGGTGGGGGCCATCAAATTCCTGACGACTATGGCGATACGCACTCAAGAGTTGCTTCAACAGCTGCCGCGCTTTGAAGTTGATGATTTTACCCGTTTTAACTTTGACCCCGAACTACTTCTTCATTTGGCGAAGGAAAATTTGTCTAAATACATCAACGCCCCAAATCTTGATGACCCTGACGGTTTCATTGAGCGGGTTTCTGCCGAGTTAAAGAACTTCGTCCCGTCCATCGCATTTAGCACTTGGTTCTCAAGTTCGGAAGTTGCCAATTTTTTACGCCAACTGCCAATTTGGGCGGGGGTCAAAGACGCCGCACGCTATGTTTTTCAACTCCCTGAGCCGTTCATCGTGGCTGAAGTTCCCCAAATTCAGTTGCCGCCAGAAACGCGCTTTTCGGAGGTCTTCAAAAACTCCGACGGAAGTTCCCTCGTCGTCCGCGTTTTCAAGCACATCCCTCTTGAGGCGATTGATGGGTGGGAGAATTGGCAGGAGGCGGACGAAGAAATTCGTCGGCTTTACTATGAGGGATTCGTCGCTAACTCCGCCGAACCATTCAAGTGGGAGGGAGAGGAAGGTGAGCCCCAAAAACCGATGGAATTGGGCTTCAAAGGCTTTTAATTGGCTGAAGTGGTTCCGAGACGAGTTGGTTCTCGGGAAATCAGAACCCTTTTCCAGTATAATCAATCCAATCGTGAAGCAGGTGGAAGAATGCATCCGTGCCTGCCCAGAGGCGAACAAGTGGCGACTCGTCATTTTTGTCCCGAAGGAATTGACCGACGGCGACTTGGTTTTGCTGAAATCGGCAGTGCTCGCTCGTCTACACGACATCGCGCCTCGGGTGGATTTTGAACCGGTAGTGAATAGAATCAGAGATCCAGAAATAGTTGTTTTGCCCTTGCCAGCCCTGTTGGGAGGTGTTGAAGATGAGTTTTCTGGAGGCGTGGCTCCACATTCACCTATTGACAGGGTTATGGATTACAGTCATAAGCCTATTCGCCGCCTGGCGAACCAGTGACGATCGCTCATCCAACCGATGGACGGAGTTCGCTTGGCTCTCCTCTGTCTTTCCCTTTTTCTTGGGCCTAATTTCCATCGGGATCAAATTGGGTTGGGTATCCGAAATGTTAGCCATCGCTTTCGTCTGGCTCGCGGGATGGGCACTTCTTCGGCTATTGTTTCCTCTCCAAGTCGCTTTGGCAGCGATTGCCGCATGGGAGTTGCTCGGCGTCTCCCTCCTCTTGACCGCCGCCGCTCAACCCTTTTTGAAGCCCCATTACATTCCAAGACAAACCCTTTGCATCCTCACGGGGCTTGTCTTGATCTTCTTTGCTTGTTCCCGTCCACAGGCTCTTTTAGCACTGTTCGGCCCGAAAGGTGTTCAGGCGGCTCTCTGGTGCGTCTTCCTTTCTCTCGCTCTTTTTCGCTTCTTTCCTGTAGGTTCGGCGGCCGCTCTCATGGGAGCGTGGCTCCTGGGTGTTTCCATCATCGTCGCCCGCACCGCTTGTAGCATTGCCGTTCCTGCGAACCTTGCCCAATGGTGGCAGAAATGGCGCTGGGCGCTCATCATGGCTGCCTTACCAACCGCTGTCTTGCTCCTTTTCCGTGACCTTTCTCCCGCCTTCGTTTTTCTCGTAATCCTCATTGGTGCCTTTGAGGCTTTCGGGCAGCACCGTGCTGCTTTTTGGTTAACAATATTAGGCTTGACAATCCCCACTTTAGGCTATTTCCTTGGCGTTCCTTCTTTACTCGTGGAGCGTGTTCACACCCTTCTCTCCCCTTCAATGGCTCGGAGTTCGCAACACCTTGAGACTTTATGGGCAATAGCCAGGGGTGGGCTCTGGGGCAGGGGGCTTGCTCACTTTGCTACCTTGTCTGATCAAGGCGTTCTCTGCGCCTGTCAAGCCGTTGCTTTTGCCAGAAGAGCCCGTCCTGCCCTTTCCCTTCCTGTCACCGACAACATCCTCGCCTTCGCCGCCGAAACGCTGGGCGTGGTGGGTTTGTTGGCTCTCCTCGGGCTTGCTGCTTTCGTCGCTTTTGGGTTTTGGGAAGAGGCGCAAAAAGCGACCGACTACCGAGCCCGGGCTTGGTTTTTAACCGTTTTCTTTACTTGGACATTTTCCTACCTGATTGTCGCGGCTTGGACAGCCTGCCGTTGGCCTATCATGGGCTTGGCAGTTCCCCTGTTGACGGCGAGCGTTTTTCACACACTGCTTTGGTTTTCCATCCTCGCCCTTTCCCTTGCCTTTGTCCTCTCCAGCCCAACGACTTCTTTCACCCCCTTACCGCCATTGCGGTCCATTTTCGCTCCCATTGTTACGATTTTTGCGAGCATCATCATCGCCGTTTCTTTCGCCTTCCATGCTACCTTCTCCCGTGTTGCCATCCTCCAGACCTGCTTTGTAGATTTGGAAACTGAACGCCTTTGTCGCCAAGCCATTTGGCATGGCTGGGTCACCTTTGTTGACGGTCACCTGCAAGTCAATGATACTCGCCTCCCTCCCCATTTGCCCCCCCGAAGGCGGGAACGCCTTCGGAGTTTCCTTAATCGCCAAATTCAACGAGGTGTCTTTCAAGTGCGCAACGGTCAAGTTATTCTTAACCCCAACGCCTCCTTCGTTCGGGCGGAGCCTCTTTATGGAAATATCTTGATGGGAGGTGATGAGCGATGAAGCCCTTCCGTTGGAACTGCAAACAGTGGATAAAGCGATTGGTGTTGAGATTAAAAGTGCGTTGGAACGCTACTTTTTGGAATATGCCCTCAGTCTATTTCCTCATAGCCGATTTCTTAGAGCGAACCGACCTGCCCGTTGAGCCATGTCAGTTAGTCATTGTCGTCCCTGAGGCGGAATGGCAATGGCTATGTGAAAGGGGCTTGAAAAAGGAGGTGGAGGAGGGGCTCTCTGTCTACGCCAACGCTTGCCTTCGGCGGTTGAAGCGTTTTTTGCACCCCTTCCCTGTTGACCTGCGGGCAGGCACGAGGTGGGAGCTCTTCTGGGAACCCCTTTCCCCGTCCCCGCCTCCCTCACCTGCCCCATCACCTGATGCCTACTTTGTTATTCCCAACCCTCAAGGTGCTGAATGGGTCTCCTGGCAACACCCTGATAATCCTCGTTGTCCTACGCCAGAGGAAGAGAACGCTGACCCATCCCAACTTTATGACATCCTTGCCCAACTCCTTACTCGCTCCCCTCGCGAACGACGATGGCAGAGTTTGGAGGAGAGAATTGTATGCCGACGAAGGGTTAAATTTTGGCGAAAATCGGGAGGGAAAAACGATGGCGAACGGGTTCGTTGAATTGGCAACGCTCATTTCCTTTGGGGCGGCGGTCGGATGGAGGTTCAGCATCCCTCTCTTTGTTTGGTTGGCACTTTTGCAAACAGGCAATTCCCCACCTCCATCAGAGGAATGGGCAGCCTTTCTCTCCACACCGACTACTTTGTCCTTTGCCCTCTTGCTTGCGGTTATTGAACTCTCGCTGGAGTTTGCCCATCTCCATCAACTCCTTCATCGGGGCATCGGCATCTTGAAAGTTCTGACGGCATCTCTCTTCGTCTCCGCCGCTGTCATCCACTGGCATCCTTTCCTCAAATTGCTGCTCGGTTTTCTCGTCACCCAATTTCTCGTTGTGCCGTTCCACTTGCGGCGCCCTGGGTTTCAAGCGATACCTTGTGCGTCCCGCCGCGTTTTAGTTGCGTTGCTTGAAACCGCCTTCGCTTACGCCTTTTGCTTGACCGGTTTCGTCGTTCCCTTTACCGCTGCCCTTGTTGCCCTGATAATTCGGTTCGTTTTGCCTTTAGTGTTGTGCCCCACCCACCGTTCGCCGACCGTCGTCCCTGTCCACCACCATGAAGTTGAGGAGCGCTTCCTTTGGGGCGTTACCGCCCTTGCCCTAATAGCAGTTGCTGTTCTGTCTTATTTGCCCCATAATCCCCTTGCCGACCGCTGGAGGCTTCCGCAAGACCCCAACCGCTTCGTCCCTGCCATCGTTGTCCATCATTACCGCTGGGCGAAACGCCTTGTGCTCTACTCCCCACTTGCCATCTTGGAGTCGTCCCTTCCCACTATCGCCGAGGAAACTGCTCAAGCCGTAGGGGCGAAAGTGAGGCAAAGGAGGTGAACCTCATGCGTCATTTCCTCTTTCTATCCTTGCTTAGTCTTCTTGCCCTTCTCGCTTGGTTCGCTTGGCGACATCCTGAACGGTTGCCCTATCTTCGCTCATGGTCATTTCCCAGTTTCACCGTCTTGGTTCTCGGTTTAGACGAAGGCAACCGCAGCGATGCCATTTTTTTGGTCTATGTCAGCAAAACAGGGCTCAAGGCGCTCATCCTTCCTCGAGACACCTACTGCACGGGTGGGCGAAAGATTAACGGACTCTACAAGCGGTTGGGTCCTCAGGGTTTCACCAAACTGGTGAGCCAAATTGTCGCCCATCCTATTGAGGGCTACATCGTCGTCCCTTTTCAATCCCTCCCCGCATTCTTTGACCGCACTTTCCCTGACGGCTTGACCGTCTCTGTCCCTTATCGCCTCCGTTATGCGGACAGGGCAGCAGGGTTCTCTTACGACATCCCACCGGGCATCCGACGGCTCAGAGGAAGGGATTTGGCTTTTTACTTGCGGGATCGCTATTCCGACCCCCGAAAAAGAGGAGAAGCAGCAAGGGTTGAACGCTGGAAACTCTTTCTGCAGGCAGCCCTCGCCGAATTGCGCCAGCCTAAAAATCTCCCCCGCCTTCCTGCGATCGTCTCCGATGCCCATCAAACTTTTCCGACCAACTTGTCCGTTGGACAAGTCATGTTCATTGCGAAGGCGTTTATCCAAACCCAAAACTTTTCCGTCAGTTACCTGCCAGGCCGCTCCTTTCGGCTCAATGGAATTTGGTTCGTGCAACTGGACAAAGAAGCCACTCGCCGTCAAGCCCGATTGGCTCGGTTAGGTGTGGTCATCCCAAAGGACTTGCGAGTTTGGGTGCTGAACGGGACGACAGAGCCGCACCTCGCTCGGAAAATGGCTGAACGGCTTCAACGGCATTTGGGCATCCATTGCTTTGCAGGCAATGCCCCTTCAGCATTTGTGGCAACAACCACTGTGGAATACACCGAAGGAACACTAATACCTTTGGCGGAGGAAATTGGCAAGGAAGTTAGGGCGAGAAGGATTGTGAGGAGAAAAGATGCCGATAATTTCGTCAACCCCAGCATCATCGTGACAATCGGTCAAGATCAAGCAAGCCGTTGGCTCTGGGAGGTGAAAAAACCTTGATGCAGTTGAGGCAACGCTTCCCTTTCTTTTTGTCCGTCGGGTTGGTCACGGAGGGGTTCTTTTTATTGCTGGCGTGGCTGCTGAGCGAACCTTCAGGGGTTTTCCCTGGCGTTCAGGTAGCAGGAAGGACAATCGGAGGGTCGTCTTTTCAAGAGGTTCTCCTTGAATGCCGAAAAATTGCCCAACAAAAAGAAGAGCAACCCATCGTGCTGATGGCGAACGGGAAGCGTTTGGTAGTGAAACCAAAAGAGTTAGGTGTTCATTTCTTCCCTGAAAGGGCGGCGGCAAAAGCGTGGATGGCGGGGCGAGAGTTCTCTCTTTGGGCAAGGCTCCGTTCCCGATGGCTGGCGCGAAGAGGGCTTTCGGTGCCGATGCCTGTTCGTGTGGAGAAACCCCAATTGCAAAGAGTCCTCCAAAACCTCAAGAAACCGCCCCGCAACGCTACGGTGGCGCTGATTAGGGGTAAAGTGCATCTGATCCCAGAACAGAAAGGTTGGTCGGTGGATTTAGACGGTGCAATAGAAAAGTTGGTAGATGGGCTTTCTAACGGCCAGTCTTTCTTCTTTTTGCCTCTCCGCCCGGAGGTTCCGACCATTACCTCAAGAGAACTATTAAGAGTGACATCTTTACGGGCACAGGTGATCGTCACAATGACTTCAAGACATCCAAATGCCTATCACAATGCCCAATTGGCCGCTCAAGCGATAGATAAAGCGGTTGTCTTCCCCAAACAAGTGTTGTCCCTGAACGAGTTAATCGGTCGCCGGACGAAGGAAAGGGGATTTTTACCAGCACCCGTCCTCATCAACGAGCGAAGAGACTTAGGGCTTGGTGGAGGGATTTGTCCAGTGGCAACGGCTGTTTTCTTAGCGGCTGCCCAAGCGGGGATGGATATTGTGGAGCGCCATCCCCACACCCGATTAGTTCGCTATGCCCAGCCAGGTTTAGATGCGACCTTAAACTTTCCCAATAAAGACTTAAAAATCCGCAATCCAACAAGAGAACCAATGGTTTTGCGGGTTCAGATAAAAAGCGGTCGGATCCTCGTGCAAGTTTTTGGAGTGCCAAAGGAAGGGGAGATTAAATTGATAACGAAGAACCAGCGGTTTGGTAACTACCTTCAAGTTACCACGGAACGGTTGAAATATGGGCATCGGGAATTTCTTTGCCGCAGCCTCTACAGGAGGATAGATTGATTTATTGCTTTGAAGCCTTATCTCACCCAAACCGTCGCTTGCTATTTCCCAATGATTCAACGCTTTGCCAAGCAGTCCTCCGAAGTTTGACGACCTTGATTATGCCCACTTTCTCATAGCAGCCAAAAAGTTTTTACCTGCCTTGCTGGGAGTGCCCCACTCCCACCGCTACCATCACCCGTCCCCAATCCAAAAGACCCCTTTCAGAACCTTCTGGCGGGCTAAGAGGATCGCGACATCCCATTCACGAAGGCGCTTCGAGTCGCCTTGAATTTCGTCATTGCCATCTAGCTCACTGTATTCTACGGGCTTGTCGGCGACCTTAAAGGCTTTGACTGATGGCGACAGTGGCTTGAAGGTCGCGATTGACCTCAACGATGGCAATGGCAATCAGCGGGTCACTCGGCAACAATGGCGCGGTTAAGATGAAAGGGCTTTGCTGAAAGGTCGGCGTCTACTACTACCGCTGCCGTCCAAAACTTGTGAAAGGGGACGATAGTGATGTTGTGCGGTCGGTCGTAACACAAAGAAAACCTTCAAGGCGATGTCCTCATCTTGCAGCAAATTTCGGCACTCAGACGCGACTTATCAGCAAGTCGTAAAATCGGCCTGAGAAGGTGTGGTTTCTGTCAAACCGAAACGGCAGCGAATAACGACCGGCAAATGGAGAATAGCGAATGGCAAGCAGTTTTGTAGGGCAATGCCCTCCTGCCGAAAAATTTTCGGCGCATCGGGAGATGTGCTCTAAAGTTTCGTCAATCTTTGGAATGTCGAGTTCCTGCCTGACCGAAAATCTTAACCCCGAAAGGGAGGAGCGTTTGCTCATGTTCGGGCGATCGAAGTTACCAACTACCGCTTTTCTCGTCATTGTCTCGCTCATCACTTCTTTCCGATTTGGCTGGGCAGATAGTTGGGGTCCGCCACCGAAAGAGCATTGGTCAAATGATCGCCAATTTGTCCTGTTCGTCTCCGAATTGGCTTGGGGACAGAGCAGGTTGGTGCTCAAGGAGCGAGGTCAGAACGGATTTCGGTCGCGATGGATTGCCCTTCATCCTACCCCCGTTCAGGCTTTCATCCCTGACGACGGACGCTATGTCGTCTTGCGCGACCAATGGGGGCAAGTGGGTTACGGGAAAGTCCTGACCTTTTTCGGTCCTGACGGCAGGGTTTTGGCATCCTACACCTTAGAGCAACTCCTGCCCTTTGACGAAATTTTGGAAGTGCCTACCACAATGTCTTCCCGTTGGTGAAGCAGCAATGCCCTCTTTTTCTTCCGCCAAGGGCAAAAGCAATTCGCCTTCGTGACCGAGAGGGGGACGATGGGCGTCTTTGAGTTGGCGACAGGACGACGCCTTCCCCTTTCATCGGTGCTGAAGATGGCTGTTCGTCAGGAAGCCCTTCAGATTACCCGCAAGGAAGTTCGTCATCCTAATCCCTTCTGTCGGGCGAGGGCAGCATTGCTCCTTGAAACGCTTGGCGACCGTTCTGACATCCCTGCCTTGAAAGCATTGCTCCATGATCCCACCTCTTCCTGCAGGGTCATCATGAGTTACTGGCGTCAACCTCAGAAGCGTTTTGAAGTGCAACTTGCAGCAGGAAAGGCATTGGTGCGGTTATTGGGAGCGGAAGCCGTCCCGCTTTCGGACGCTAAATTGCCAGGTGCCAACCGCTATATGACTTTGGAGTGGATTGAGTTGCTGAAGAAGACAGGGGTAGCCTACCGCAGCCGCAAGTTACCGTTGCTGCTGAGAAGTCGTTACCCCGAAATCCGCCGAGCCGCTCAGGAAGCCTTGCGCTTTTCTCGGCGATAAGCCTAAAGAATGAGGCTGTCGGAGCACTCAAAAGATGTAAGTGTGGATAAAGTGTGGAGTTTTTGGCGGTTTGGGATGGCTTAGCGGGCTGTCTGCTTGCGTTGACGCAAAGATGAGTTGGGGGCGTCCCGTTGCGCTGATGAATGGCTTTGCAGCGCATCATCGGTCACCTCCAAAAGCCTTCAATCGGTCGGGTTCGGATTGATGACT
>Ga0272449_1004280_pt1 | contig 11675 bp, 9 predicted proteins | sample YNPCB0241_FD_198679 | JGI IMG/M metagenome (GOLD analysis project Ga0272449, IMG submission 198679) | Hot spring sediment microbial communities from Yellowstone National Park, WY, United States - YNP-CB-024-1 | ecosystem: Environmental > Aquatic > Thermal springs > Hot (42-90C) > Sediment...
CCGCCAGGTCCCCCGCAGGTTCCACGATCTGCATACCCCCCACCACGTTCACAAAGACATCTTTATCCCTTGTGAATATTTTAGCCTCCTTCTCAAGGACCGCAAGGATAAGGGCAAGGCGGTTTATATCGTAGCCCTGGGTTCTTCTCTGAGGTGTTGTGTATAGGGCGTCTATGACTAAGGCTTGCACCTCCAAAAGCACAGGCTTGTTGCCCTCCGTGTGAGGAAATACCACACTGCCCGGGCTTGCCCTTCTCTCTTGCAAAAATAGGGCTGAGGGCTCGGGCACCTCCTCCAATCCCCTTTCCGTCATCTTAAAGACCACCATCTCCCCACTTGCACCAAAGCGATTTTTAACAACCTTTAGAACTCGGTAAAAGCTGAACCTTTCCCCTTCAAAATAAAGGACTGTATCCACCAGATGTTCCAGAACCTTTGGACCCGCAATGCTCCCCTCCTTGGTGATCTGTCCCACTATGAACAGTGGGATGTCCCTTCTTTTGCAAAGCTCTGCCAGCTTGTATGCACACTCTCTAACCTGTGCCACTGAACCGGGTGCAGATTCCAACTGGGAAGAATGAATGGTCTGTATGGAATCCACCACCAAAAGGCTTGGCTTTAGTTCTTGGATGGTCTCCAAAACATACTCAAGCTCAGTCTCGGGCAAAAGGTAGAGGTTTTCCCCTTCCACATTCAGCCTTCTTGCCCTTGTTCCTATCTGACTGCCCGACTCTTCCCCCGATACATACAGTACCTTTCCGTAAGCCTTTGAGTATTTTTCCGCCAACTGCAAAAGTAGGGTAGACTTTCCTATGCCCGGCTCCCCTGCGATCAGCAAAACCTGCCCCTTTACAAGCCCTCCGCCCAAGGCTAAGTCCATCTGTTCAAAGCCCGTAGATAGCCTTTTTAGGTCCTCCTCCACCCACATGGGCAAGGGCTTGTAGGTCATGGCAGGACCAAGGGTCTTGGTGGCAACCCTTTCCCTCTCTTCCACCATACTGTTCCAAGCACCGCAGGAAGGACACCTTCCAAACCACTTGGTGGAGGAGTATCCGCACTCCTGACAGACAAAGACTGTCTTTTCCTTCCTCATCCCCCCAGCTTAAACATCTCCACTTTTTTGGGCTTTATGCCCTTTTTCAAAAGCTCAAGCCTTTCCTCCGAATACCTGTCCCTTCGTTTTTCCCAAAGGGCCACTATAAAATCCCTTATCTCCTCGTCCTCTGCACCGCCCCTTAGAAGGCTCTTCAGGTCATAGCCGTAGCTCGCAAAAAGGCACGTAAAAAGCTTGCCATCTGCGGTTAGCCTTAAACGGTTGCACTCCCCACAGAAGGGCTGTGTTACAGACGCTATTATTCCAAACTTGTAGCCATCCTCCAGCATAAAGCCTTCCGCAGTTTCTCCCATCTTTTGCCTTCCGATGGGTTCCACTTTATACCTTTGGGAGATGGTGTTGATAATATCCTTGGCAGAAAAGACCCGTTCAAGGGACCATCCGTTTAAGGTTCCCACATCCATAAACTCTATAAACCTAACCTCCACCCCCAAGGGTGTGAAAAACTCTATAAAGTCTAAGATTTCATCGTCGTTTATATCCCTCACCACGCACACATTGACCTTGACCGAAAGCCCAAGCTCCAAGCCCCTGTGTATGCCCTCTAAAATCTGACCCACTTTAACATCCCTTCCCACAAGCTTAGAAAGGGTCTGGTCCCTCAAAGAAGGAAGGCTCACAGTTATTCTCTTTAACCCTGCCAAAGCTAAATCTTGGACCTTGTCCTTCAGCAAAAAGCCGTTGGTGGTAAGGGCAATGTCCTCTACCTCTTGGCTTATGAGGGCTACTAAGTTTTCCAAGTGCCTTCTGAGAAGTGGCTCTCCGCCGGTAAGCCTTACCTTTTTAACCCCAAGCCCTTTGACTATACGCACCACCCTTGCGATCTCCTCAAAGCTCAGAATTTCCTCCCTTCTGAAAAATTCGTAATGTTCTCCCTCCGGCATACAAAACTGACACCTAAAGTTGCACCGGTCCGTCACCGAGATCCGCAGGTCCTTTAGTTCCCTTCCAAGCTGGTCTATGGGCATTCTTTAAAATTTAAACCTCGTCGGAAAATATAACCTCAGGTGGAGGGACCTGTATAATCCCCCTTTGGTAGCCAAGGCTAAAAAGTAGCCTCACCGCCCTCCTGCCATCCTCTCCGTAATCTATTGTCCTTTCATTTACATACATGCTTACAAATTTTTTTGTTTTTTCTATGTCTTCTTTTATGTCCCTTGCATACTCCCTTGCGTATTTCAGGGCTTCCTCCGGGTGGGACAAGGCGTACTCTACGCTCTTTCTCATAAGCCTTTGTAGCTTTTGGATGATGTCCTTTCCCAAGTCCTTCCTAACCACATTGCCACCCAAGGGCAAAGGCAAACCAAAGCTTTCCTTCCACCACTCACCCAAATCAACCACCTTATTTAGTCCTTTATCTTTGTAGCTCAGTTGTCCCTCATGAATTACCAAGCCCGCCTTTACCTCTCCCGAAAGCACCGCGTCAAGCACTTTGTCAAAGGGCATAACCACCGGCTCAAAGTCCGGCTCATACAGCTTTAAAACCAAGTAGGCGGTGGTCAATTTCCCCGGCACTGCGACCTTTTCTCCTTTCAAGCCCTTTAACTCCTCCCTCGCCACAACCAAGGGACCGTAGCCATCCCCCACACTACCACCGCTCGGAAGCACTAGGTATTTGTCTGCTATGTATGGGTATGCATGAAAAGAAACCGCAGAAACTTCGTAGGTTCCCTCCAGGGCACGTTGATTGAGGGTTTCAATATCCGCCAAAACGTGCTCTATCTCCAAACCCTCTGTGTCTATGACCCCTGCAGTGAGAGGATAGAACATAAAGGCATCGTCTGAATCTGGGCTATGGGCAATCCTAATACGCACAGGAAAAATTATAATATAATCCCTTGCTTCCCTTTTGTGTTACATTACAGCAAAGTTATCGGCTTTCCTCTTTCATAAACTGCCCTAACTGCCCTTTCTTTTTCCGCATCCTTTTTGTACTTATCCACAAAGAACATCTTTCCCACAGCTCTATCCTTTGTAAGCGTAAGGACTGAGTAGCCCCAGATTCTGTGTTCTATATACTTAGTCCAAGGGTTTTGGTTCTTTTCCGCTTGGGCAAACTCCAGGTAGTTTGACACGCCGTAATCTTTCCACCAGGTGGTCTCTGCGGCGCTTATGGAGGAAAGGGCTGGCGTAATAAACTCCATCCCAAAAACCTTTTGATAGTCTCTTTCAAACTTGTCTGGAACCTCTGCCACTAGCCCCGCATGCCTGTCCCCCGTTATGATAACCAAGTTATTTATCGCCTTTGACTCTAAAAACCTGAGGATCTCCTCCCTCTCTCCTGCGTAGCCATCCCAAGCATCCAAGGAACCAAAAAGTCCGTTGACCCTGCCCTGAACGAACTGAACCTCGTTTGCCCAAACTTTCCAGTGGGAGCCTTTTTCTTCCAGCTTTCTGAAAAACCAAGCCTTTTGTTCCTTTCCCAGCATAGAGGTTCTTCTCTGTTCGGGACAGCCTGGGTGTGCAAATCTCTTTTCACAAGGTTGAGGTGTCCTGTAGGACCTCTCGTCGGTGCATATCAAGTGAAAAAGGTCTCCCACCTTGAAGTCCCTGTATATGGTTATCCACTTTAATGGATCCCTTGAGTTTAGGTCCACCTTTACCTTGGCGGGTGTGTAGGCAAGCCATGCCTGTATGGCTATCCTCCTTAGTGCCAAGCTTTGGGCTTTTTTCCTGTAAAAGGGATGTCCGGGCAATAGATAGTAGCCTCCCTCGTAGTCATAGGAGTAGTCGTTGGCGTACTCGTGGTCATCCCAGATGTATATAAAAGGATGCATGGCACGGGCAAGCTGATAGCCCTTGTCTGAAAGATAGGTTCTGTAGAGGTACAGGTAGTCCTCTAAGGTGAGGGCTATTCTTCCACCGGAGGGAAGGTTCAGATCCCTTCCGGGCACCCTAGGCGGTCCGTAGATTTTTTCGTAAATTTGGTCTCCCAGATGCACCACAAAACCTACATCCTCTTGGGAAATGTGCCTAAAGGCGGAGAAGTAGCCATCCGCATAGTTTTGGCAGACAACAAAGGCAAGCTTAAACTCCTCCGGGCTTCCTACGGGCAGTGTTTTGAACCTTCCCGTTAGAGATGGAACATCCGCATACACAAAGCGGTAATAGTAGGTGCCACCTGGCTTTAATCCATCTATGGTAAGCCTTACTGTGTAGTCCCTTGAGGGGTTTATTCTGTCTGCAGGTACGCGAACCTGGACTACCTCCGAAAAGTCAGGCTTTGTGGATATCTCAAGCACCAAGTCCTTTTTCATACTTTCGTGTACCTTTGGCTCAATCCTCGTCCACAACACCACGCTGTCCTGGGTAGGGTCTCCACTTGCAATGCCCTGAGGAAAGACCTCGGGTGTGTCGCTGGCAAAGGCTTCCAAGTTCCTGGCAAGTAAGCACAGCAGAGGCACGCTTATGAACTCTCTTCTTGTAAGCATGTATTTACCTCCTTAGCTGGTACTCTACCTCCACTCTCAGGTTGACTGGCTTTCCATCTGGGGGAGGGGGAAACTTTAGACTTCTTATGAGCCTCAAAGTTTCGTTGTCTATAGAGGAGCTTCCGCTGGAGCTTGCAAGCTTTACATTGACGGGATTTCCAGATTCATCTATGGTAAAGCTAACTACCACTGTGCCCTCCTCTCCCCTCCTCTTTGCCTCTTCTGGATAGCGTTTTTTGGACTCTATGATGCCCCTCACCAAGGCAAAGTATCTGCTCATTTGGTCTGCAGGAGGGGACAAGGTGGGCTTTTTTTCTTGAACCTGCGGTGGGCTTTCCACCCTTTCGCGAGTAGCTACCTCCTGTCTTTGGGACTCTCCACTGCGAGGAGCTTCCACCTGCCTGTGGGCTTCTCCACCGATTATCCTTTTCTCCTCCCTCGGAGTTTCTCTTGTGCCTATTTCCTGGGTGGTTAAAGGTTTAACCTCCTGCGCCACTGGGCTCTCTTGGACTGGGGTTTCTCTCTTTGGTTCTTCTTTTAACTTTTGCTCCTGCGCCTTCGGTGGCTGTTGTGGGGGTTTCTCTGGAGTTTTTCTTTCTATCCTCTCTCTCTTTGGTTCCCGCTGTGTTCGTCTTTCAACCTTTTGTTGTTGAGGTCGGCTTTGAGGCTTTTGCTCCAAAATGGGGAGGCTTATCACCTCTACCACCTGCTGAGGAGTTTCTGGCAAAGAGTAGAGGGTGAGCCTTGAGAAGAGGAGTGCTACCGCCACAGCTGAAAAGGAAGAGAAAACAAAAGAGCTAAAAAGGGTAAATAACCTCTCCCTTTTCAGCGCTGCGTTCATTTTTTCTCACCCGCTATGGCGATTCTGGAGATTCCCTCCTCCTTCAATGCATCTATTACGTTCATAAGATGCTGAGCCTTCGCATCTCTGTCTGCCATTATAACCACCACCAGTTGATCCTTTTGGGTTATACCCTGTAGGTAAGACCTTAGGGCTTGAATGCCCCTTCCTACCTTCTCAGTTTCTATGTCTCCGTCTTTGTTTATGTAAACCTTAAGAGGCTCTTTCACTTGGGCAGTTTCAAGGGTGGAAGAGGTAGGAAGCTTTAGGTTTTGAAAGAGCATGGGAAAGACGTTCAAAGTATAAAGAATAAAGAAGGTTAGCAAAAAGAGCATTATGTCTATCATTGGGATTATTTGTATCTCTTCTTTTTCTTGCTCGGGTTCTTCAAGCATTGACAAAAGTCTTTGTCTCTTCATACTCTTCCTCCAAAAGCTTGATCTTTAGCTCTTCTTTTATCTGGTGGTGCCTTGAGATGAAGAACTTATACCACAGATAAAACCAAAGGGACATGGCTATACCCACCGCAGTAGCCACCAACGCCAAGCCTATGGCACCGCTTATCTCACCCGCACCAGCCACTCCCTTCCTTCCCAATTCCACAAAAGCAATTATTAAGCCTATTACCGTTCCCAAAAGCCCCAGGAGGGGGGAGGTGGTGGCAGAAAAGTCCAAAAACCAAAGACCCTTTTTAAAGTCTAAGAGCCAACGCATTAAATCCACAGGTTCTGTGTTTGGCTTTTTTCTCAGGCTCAACAGCTTCAAAAACACTATGTAGTTTCCGTAGAAAAAGACAAAGAACATCAGTATAAAGACCGCTATCTTTACCGTTTGCATGGCTAAAACCTCCCCCTGAGTCCTGCGGAGATGGTGAAGGGTGCTCCAGCATAGTAAGTTCCGGAAGTGGTTCCGGGAGATATCCTTCCCACATACTTCTTATCCGTTAAATTCACCACATCCACGAGTAGGTCTATGCCCTTGTATATCCTCCTCTGCACGTTGAGATTTACCAGAGTGTATGGAGATACCCTTTCCGTGTTGGTAAAGTTTCCGTACCTTGAGCCAATGTACTGAACGCTTGGACTTATTCTAAAGCCCAATAGTTCAAACCTACCGCCAAGCTTTATCATGCGCTCGGGAGTGTCGGGCACTGTTTTGTCCTTTATGTCAATAGTCCCTTCGAATTTTTCATCCTTAAACTTGGCTTCGTTGTAGGAGAAGGATGCATAAATGCTTACCCTCCTTACGGGCACAAAACCCAATTCCAGCTCCGCACCGTAAGCATCCACCTTTCCTGCGTTCCTGAGGTATATGAGGGTTGGGTCATTGGGGTCCGTAGTGCGTATAAGCCTGTCTTTGTATTTCACATAGTACACAGAAGGTGCTATGTAGAACTTATCAAAGTCAAACCTTAAGCCCAAGTCGTAGTTGTCCGCTTCTTCTGGCTTTAGCTGGTCTGCCACAAACTGTGCAGAGACGCTTGAGGGTATAGTGCCTAAAAAGTTTTGGGGCACCCTGAAGTTCTTGGCATAGGCAAAATAACCGTAGGCGAAGTTTGTAAATTGGTAACCAACCCCAAAACTGGGAAGTGTCTTTCTGTAGGTCTTTTCGTAGGATCTATTTGGATTCAGAGTTAGCCCCGGGTCATCATAAACGCCGTCTTCCGGATAATAAGGGCGTCCTGAAGTTTGGTAATCTTTAAAGTCTCTCTTTACACTTGCAAATCTTACTCCGAGGTTGATGTCCATTTTATCCAAAAGTCCCTTGGATTCAAAGAATAAATAAGGTGTATTTGTAATGGTCTTTGTGCGTTGTATGTAGTCGTATCTAAAGTTAGCTACATTATTCAAGGTGAAGGTGCCGTCCGGATTTACTTCGACTCTGCGGGATGGTCGCCACTGCTTTAGGTCCGCATACTCATGCCAGTATCCCAAAAAGAGCCTTGAGTCCTTTGGCAGTTCAAACTTCAATTCTGCTATAACACCAGGTCTGTCCGTGTAGTTGAAGGCTTCTCTAAAGAATAATCGTGGTGTCCCGCTGATTGTGGCTGTTGTGGCACTTGTTCCCGAACCTCTACCTATCCACATGTAGGGCTTTAGGCTCAGCTTCACACTGTTTGTTATGTCCAGCTCTATGTTAGCCCTGAGCTGTTGGTTGGTGTAGGGGTTTTTCCAAAACTCGTAGTAATTTACGTTTTCATTTAGGTTCGCTCCTGTATTTGGAAAGAGCAGTCTATCATTATAGTCTCTCCTTCTGAATATTCTATCGTTGCTCAGCTCATTAAAGCTAAACCCTCTGTAAAAGTAGTTTAGCTGGACGTTCTTGTCGTAGTAAAACTCCCAAAAGAGCCTGCCTACTTTGTGGGATATGCCTACTGTGTAGTGGTCTCTGTATTCTGGGTGTTTGCCTGGACCCTTCCATTTGTCTGCTTCGGTGTGAGAGTAAGATGCAAACAACTTGGGAAGGTTTCTGTTTCCTAAAAGGTATCCTGTGTCAAGTCTTATAAAGTGCCTCTTAAAGTCAAAGGAACCGTACTTTTCGCTGAGAGTGATCCCAAACTTGTTGGCAGGCGGTCTTGTTCTGACCCTTATGGCACCTCCTATTTCCACGTAGAAGGGGCTTCTTTTGCTCACCGCACCCCTCTCCACCGTGATGCTCTCTAAATTTTCCACGTCTGCGTACTCATGAGGATAAAGCCTGAAGTTTCCAGAGTCGCTTAGTGGCATATCGTCAATGGTTACTCCGATTTGAGTATCGTCAAAGCCTCTCAGTCTTACGGTTCCACCGCCAAGACCGTAAGCATCGTCCGTCTGGATGTTCAAGGAGGGCGTGAGTTCTATGGCTTTGAAGATATTTACACTTCCCGCACCAGACCTGACTTTTAGCTCCTCCTCCTTTACAGTGGTCTCCGTCTTTGGAGTCCTCCTTTTGACTTCCACCGGCAGGATGTCTTCCTTTCCACCCTCTTCTTCTACTCTAACTTTTATTAGTGTCTCCTGAGAAAAAGCCAAGCTACCAAACAGTGCAGAAAGTAGAATAGCGGTAGTTCTCATGGTGCGCCTCCTTGGGAAGATAGCTTAGCAGAAGATTGTTAAGTTTTTGTTAAGCTTGCTGTCCGCTGACATCCTCAAAAATTTCTCAGGGAAAGGCTTAATATACTCCGTGATGCTCTATGGTTCGTTGGTTTTGTCCTTACTGTTGGGATGAGGTAGATGAAAGGGACAAAGTTTGTCCTCATTAATGTTCTTAGAAGAGCACCTTTAATGTAAAATTCTTTTCTTATGGATTGGCGCACTTTGGAGCAGTGGGACAAGGAATACTTTTGGCATCCCTTTACCCAGATGAAGGTCTATAGGGAGGAAGAAAACCTGATCTTTGAAAGAGGAGAGGGTGTTTTTCTTTACGATGTAAAGGGTAGAAAGTTTATAGATGCCATCTCTTCCCTTTGGTGCAATGTGCATGGACACAATCACCCAAAGCTAAACCAAGCCCTAATAGACCAGCTTAAAAAGGTTGCCCACACCACCACGCTGGGCAGTTCCAACGTGCCCGCTATTCTGTTAGCCAAAAGGTTGGTGGAGCTCTCTCCCAAATGCCTAACCAAGGTTTTTTACTCCGAAGACGGTGCAGAGGCGGTAGAAATTGCCATAAAGCTTGCCTACCAGTATTGGAGAAACAAGGGAGAAAAGAGAAAAACCTTTATCACCCTCTCTGAGGCTTATCACGGAGACACCCTCGGTGCGGTTAGCTTGGGTGGGATTGACCTCTTCCATGGCACCTACAAAGACATACTCTTTGAAACCATAAAACTTCCTTCTCCTTACATCTTCTGCAAAAAGAACTACGGAGGGCTCTCTGAAGACTGCAAGAATGCCCTTTTGGAAATTTTGGAGGAAATCCTAAAAAGCAGAGACGATATAGTGGCGGTTAGCTTGGAGGCGGGCATTCAGGGTGCGGCGGGGATGTTGCCCTTTCCGAAGGGCTTCCTTGGGGGCGTTAGGGAACTGACTAAAAAGTATGGAGTTTTGATGATCGTGGATGAGGTTGCCACAGGCTTTGGAAGGACTGGGACCATGTTTTACTGCGAGCAGGAGGATGTATGCCCAGACTTTATGTGCTTGGGGAAGGGTATAACGGGTGGCTATCTTCCTCTGGCGGCAACCTTGACCACCGAGGAGGTCTTCAATGCATTCCTTGGTGAGTTTGGAGAGATGAAACACTTTTATCATGGGCACACCTACACGGGCAACAACTTGGCATGTGCGGTAGCCCTGGCAAACCTTGAGGTCTTTGAGGAGGAGAAAATCTTAGAAAAGCTGACGCCAAAGATTGAATACCTGAGCCAAAGGCTTAAAGAGTTTTGGGAGTTGGACTTTGTAGGGGATGTCCGACAGCTTGGCTTTATGGCAGGCATAGAGCTGGTAAAGGACAAGGAAAAGGGAATACCTTTTCCCTACGGAGAAAGGACGGGCTTTAAGGTAGCTTACAAGTGCAGGGAAAAAGGCGTGTTCCTCAGACCATTAGGGGACGTGATGGTTTTGATGCCACCCTTAGTGGTGGAAAGGGAACACATAGACCAAGTGTTGGATGCCTTAAAATGGGCAATTGAGAGCTTAGAAACATGAAACCACTTCTTATAAAGGGAAGCCGGCTAATAGACCCAAGCCAAGATTTGGACACAGTGGGAGATCTACTCATAGAAGACGGAAAAATAAAAGCGGTGGGCAACAACTTAAACTTTCCTTATGCGGAAATAATAGATGGGAGGGGTCTGATCCTCTGTCCATCCTTCGTGGATGTGCATGTGCATCTTAGGGACCCGGGACAAACTTACAAGGAAGACATAGAAAGTGGTAGCAAGTGTGCGGTAGCGGGGGGATTTACCACGGTGGTGTGTATGCCCAACACACAGCCAGCCATAGATAGCCCGGAGGTTGCCCAGTATGTGATCCAAAGGGCAAAGGAGGTGGGATTGTGCGAAGTTTTGCCCGCCGGTGCCTTAACCAAGGGAAGGCAAGGAAAGGAACTGACGGACTTTTTTGCCCTAAAGAACGCAGGCTGTGTGGCACTGACCGATGACGGCTCTCCTCTGATGGACTCAAGGCTCATGGAGAAAGCCCTGAGGTTGGCAAGACAGCTTGGGCTTTTGGTGATGAACCACTGCGAGGACGATGGCTTGGCAAGAGGGCACATAAATGAAGGATACGTTAGCTCCTTGCTTGGCATTGCCCACAGGAGCCCAAGCGCAGAGGATGTTTTGGTAGCAAGGGATTGTATTCTTTCCTATCACACCAAAGGAAGAATACACATCCAACACCTCTCTTCCAAGCTCTCTGTGGAGATAATAAGGTTCTTTAAGGAAAAATCCGCACCCATATCCTGCGAAGTTAACCCTTACCATCTGCTCTTTGAAGAGGATGAGCTTTTAAAGGGCGGTGCCAACGCAAAGGTTAATCCACCTTTGAGAAGGGAGGAGGATATACAAGCCCTTTTGGAGGGCATAAAGGACCGCACCATAGATTGCATAGCCACAGACCACGCACCACATGCCAAAAAGGAAAAGGGTCTGTTGGAAAGCGCCATGCCCGGTATGATAGGTCTGCAGACTGCATTACCTATGGCTTTAGAGTTGGTAAGAAGGGAGATCATAAACCTAAAAAGAATGGTGGAAATGCTTTCCATAAACCCTGCCAAGCTGTTGGGAGTGGAAAGACGCATAAAGGTAGGTGTCCCCGCTAACCTGGTGCTTTTTAGCCCAGACCAAGAGTGGGTCCTCAACGAGGAAACGAACCTCTCCAAATCCCAAAACACACCCCTTTGGGGAAAAACCCTCAAAGGCAGGGTAGTTATGACCCTTAAGGATGGTAAAATAGTTTATAAGAGCGGTGCGTAAGATTGGATTAATTCTGGTTATCTTTTTTGGTGTTTTCCTTTTTGTGGTTTTTGCTATCCTTTTAGCTTTATCCGCCAACCTACCTTCACCTAAGGCATTAAAAGACTGGAAACCCCCAGAGGCAACGGTCATATACGACTACAAAGGAAGACCCTTTGGAGATATAGCCCTACAGAGAAGATACTATGTTAGCCTTGAAAAAATACCTACCCACACAAGGTATGCCTTTATATCCGCAGAGGATAAAAACTTTTACAAGCACTTTGGCGTAGACCCCATTGCCGTCCTTAGGGCACTTATTACAAACATCTCCAGAAAAGACATAAAACAGGGCGGTTCCACCATTACCCAACAGTTGGCGAGGAACCTCTTTTTAACGCCCGAAAGAACCCTAAC
>Ga0272449_1004281_pt1 | contig 11675 bp, 9 predicted proteins | sample YNPCB0241_FD_198679 | JGI IMG/M metagenome (GOLD analysis project Ga0272449, IMG submission 198679) | Hot spring sediment microbial communities from Yellowstone National Park, WY, United States - YNP-CB-024-1 | ecosystem: Environmental > Aquatic > Thermal springs > Hot (42-90C) > Sediment...
CTCTTAATCCTATGGGTGTAGAGGTATCCGAAACCCAGGAACTTACCGATAACCTTAACTGAAGGCTCCTCACGATTTAATTCCCATTTGAGAAGCGATGGCGACTCAGCGAGAGCTTCATCCATGAGGGGGGCGTCTACACCGCTTCTTCTCACGTTATCATATAGGTTTCTGATCACAACTTTGAATGCTTCATTAACTTCCAAACCTTTAATAGCCAACTTTGTAGCAGAAACAATGCTGTTAACTGGTACGTAAATAACTGTTGAGAACCCCTTGGTTTTCAACGCCTTTGAGAAGTGGGGCAGGACTTTTGCATCCCTAATGAAGCCTCCTGCCGGGACGCTCTCAACGGGCGTTGTTATCAAGATAACGGCTTCACTCATCTCAGAACTCTGTTTATCAACCCTACCTCCTCTCCCATTATGCCATCTATGGAGCGTATTAATTAACCTTGGAAACGGAAAGACTCTCCACTTATATCATGTTCTTAAAAATCTCTTTAAGTCTCTCCGCGTATTTGAATGGCGTTAAAGCCTCCTCAACGTATTTTCTTCCCTTAAGCCCTAGTTCGAATGACCTCTTGTTATCTAATGCTAAACTTTTGACGTTCTCCGAGAGTTCCTCGATGTTGTAGGGGGCGGCTAGGAGCCCTGCACCCGAGGACTTCACAAGCTCTTTTGGCCCGCCTAGCGAGAATGCTACTATAGGCCTAGCCATGGAGAATGCTTCAACGATTACATATCCGTAGAGTTCATGCCATATAGAGGGGACTACGACTACTGATGTTTTTCTCAATAGGGCTATCTTCTTCTCGTTGCTTACGTATCCGTGGTAGATCAGGTTCTCCGGGGGGTTTCTGAGGATGTGGTCTCTGAGGGGTCCCTGACCTACTACGTGTAGCTCTACGGGTTTGATTAGCTCAGCTATCTTCGGGAGTAGGTGGACTCCTTTGGAGAAGTCTAGTCTCCCTATGAATAGGGCTATATTAGACTCCGGCGGGGTGGGTTTAAGGCTTAGGAGTTGAGGGTTAGCTGGGTTCGGGATATATACTACGTTGTCTAAGCCTACCTCCTCGGCTAACCTCTCCGTAAGCTCCTTTGAGGGGACTATAACTAGGTCTGAGTTCCTGGCGAGCTTCCGCAGGCTGTACGTGAGGAAGAGCCCTCTAGCGACCTCGGCGTACTTAGAGCCGAGGACCTTGTTCATACTTCTCATGCACCTAACGCACCTAACGCTGAGAGCCTCTATCTCACAGGGCTTCGTCTCAGGAAACCTCACCTTCCAGCCTGTTGGGCATACGAAAGCCCAGGAATGCACTGTCGCCACGAGCTTTACGCCGATTTTCTTCCTAATAGTGATGAGGGGGTTAACGTAGCGTGGGTTAATGACGTTTGCGTGAATAACTTCCACGCCCTTCTCTCTGACTACATCGGAGAGCCGTCCCACGGTCTTCCCATCGTGGAGAGCCCTAACGATAGGGGTCTTAGAGCCGACAACCCTAACCACGTCCTCAAACTCGGTAGCACCCTCACCTAGGAGCACCCTAATCACATCAAAGCCAAGCAACTCCCTATACACGACTGAGAGAACACCGGAGTAAACCTCCTTACCATAAACACCCCTACCACCACCCAACCCGAACCCAGCATCGTCCACTACAGCGACCCTCACATACAACCACCGGCCCTACTCTACGTTAGAAACGTTTAAGTGGCTTATCAGATACGGCAATCACATACCTCCACTAGTGAGAAGGCCTCAGCTGTATTTATTTGCTGAAAACCTGTTCCTAGCATAGTTTAGGAGATCTGAAATCGCTAGGATCGCTGAGAGTGCCTTAGGGGCGATGAAGCTAAGTAGCTTAACGTTCTTCGTTATCTCAATGAGCTCCAGTACCTCAGACCTCCTAATAACTGCGGGTAGTACTAACGTTAAGGAGGCTAAGTATACCGTAATCCCTAGCAAGAACTCCACTGCAGTGCTTGAGTGCGGGAGGAAGCTCGTTAGCCAAGCCGCTACCGCGGGAAGAGAAAGCGCTCCCAGTACCGTTACGTTGCGTCTAGCCACAATCTCTAGCCTGAAATCCCTGCGGATGATGTGTAGCCCGTATAAGGTGGAGGAAAAGCCCGCTACTATACTAGCTATTATCAACCCCATAACACTGTATGTCGGGATTAGCAGTAGTGCCAACGGCACGTATATAGCGTAGTTCACTAAGCTAATCTTCATAGTCTTCACAGTCTCGCCGACGCTCTTAAGGTACGACCCTATAACGTATGAGCCTAGCACAGCTGTCAGACCTGTTAGCGCTGAGAGCGATAGGTAGGCTGGTGCTAAGCTATATTGAGTACCGTAGATTATGTACGTGAGGGGCTCAGAGAAAACGACTAAACCCATCGCTATAGGTATGACTACTATCGAGGTGTATATCACGGATTTGCGAACGACTTCACGCATCTTATCCTCCCTGTTTGCTAGGAGGGGTAGTGTTGAGTATATGCTTGTAGCCATAGCACCGCCAACGATGCCTAGTGGTACTGAGAGGTTGGAGGCTACGGAGTAGTTGCCTAGCTCAGCGTTTGTAGCGTACCTAGCTAGGAAAATGTTCACTGCCTGGTTTAGGGGTAGCCCTAGGATTGTGGGTATGTAGAGAGGTAGAGAGAACTTCATGACCTCTCTAAGTAACTCTGCCTTAAACCCCACACCCCTCAAGTACTTAGAGACATAGATTAGTGAAATAACCAGAGTCAGCGCCGAGGCTATGGAGAACCCCCATACAGACCCGTAAACACCCAACCCCATAACGATCAATAGTATTGACGCAGTTATCCTCACTGAACTGCGTACTATACTTAATAACCCAACCTTACCGTATTCCCCAGCACCCGTTAAAACCTGGCTTACAGCCCCGGCCACGACCTCCCCTAAAACGTAAATGGAGAGTATCCTTATCATTGGGGCTACGTACGGTCTACTCAGGGCTTGAGCCATGTAATCTGATAACGTGAAGGTAACTAACGACGTCGCAAAAGCTGTCGCTGTCTTAAACAAGAACGCTGTCGACACATACCCCTTACCTTCATCCATGGGTGTAAACCTGATCAACGCTTCTGAGACCCCGAAATCAAGCAACCCCAGCAGAAGGCCCGGGAACATGAGGACTACACCGATAAGTCCGTACTCGCTCGGCGTGAGAAGTCTTGCTATAATGACGCTCCCGACGAAAGCTACCGCAGTCGAAATTAACTGGCCGGCAGATAGCCACACACTACCGCTAGCTATCCTCCTACCGACGAGCCCTATAGGCTAGCCCCCTTATAGTTACGTTATAGAGAAGCCCCGCTAATGCGAGGTAAGACCTGAAGATCCTGGCTAAAACAAGTATCACGGGGTAAGCTAATCTCTCCCGAACACTCAGCACCCTATAGTAACCACGCGCAAGACTATGTACCTCGATGAGAGCAAGTACCGCTAATAAGAACGTGAGGAACCAGAAAGTGTTCACCGCCAGCAATAGGATAGCGACAAGGGGTATCGCGTAGTACGCCACATACTCAAGTTTCTGAGAGGAAGGACTAACTTTCAAAACCTGAAAGAAACTCCACCAATGTTTATTCACATATGCCTTTGAGTAATGAACCAAGTGTTTAATATAACTTACGAATTTATGAGTTAAGGCGCTCCATCTATGCCGAGCTATGGCAATATTATCGTCCTTTTTAGAGCTTACATGTTCTTCTATATGTAGCATCTTGAGCTCTCCAGAAATCAGAACCTTGTAACCATGCCTCCTTATCCTAGACCCGAGTTCCCAGTCTTCATGGATAGTTAGCGGAGGACCCATGTCCTCCCTATAAAGACCCATTTTCATCAGCGTAGATTTTTTAAAGAACACGACAGGCGGTATAGTAGAAGCTTCAACGGCCTTTGAACCTATAAACCTCCAATGGTGAAGTTTCTCTCCTAGTGAAGGGCTTATAGATATTGCTGGGAAACCTATGGCGACGACTTTTATATCATTTAAATACCTTAAAGCAGTATTTATTACTTCAGGATGAAGTATTATATCATCAGGTAACACCATAACGATTTCACTATTGCAGCTAACAATTCCAAGGTTCCAACCTCTCGTAGCTGAGTTGACGTCCAAGATTATTGCCTCAAGTCTTAAGCCTTTAGCCTTAAACTCCTCCACGACCTTTAAGGCACCAGTATCGTGAGAGTCCACTGCAAGGATGATTTCGATCAGTTCTTTAGGGTAATTGAGAGCTAGTATGGAATCTAAGACCTTAGCTAGGGTTTCAGCCCTAAAATAGGTCCGTATAACTACACAGATAGGTAGGTTGCCAGAATCCCTTCTGCAGTTCCTCTCTAACATATTTAATCACTACAGCAGTATAACATTATTAGCTAACTACATAGAAGAGCGTGTGAAAGTCACTCATATACATTATACTCGAAATGCGAAATATGATCTCCGTACCGCGTAATCTCTCGTTCTTTATAGCGTAGATGACTATCCCTCGCTCTAACATTCTTGGATCGTAGCCCCTCAGTATTAGGTAGAGCCTCTCTCTAATACCCTTGTATATGCCTCCCCCTATAGGGAGGTCGTAATCGTAGTACAACTTAATCTCAGGGCTTAACAGATGAGATAGCTTGGACGCCTCTACGTACCTAGTAGGTCTGAATACTGTGGCGGCGGTCTCGAACTCCGGGTGCTCTAAGATGGCGTGTGACGGAGAGCTAACGCCCGTATACACGAATACCGCTAGTAAAACTATAGCCACGAGCAATACGCTTAGGTGTTTCCCTTTAAAAATCCTTGAGAGGGTGACGGTTGAAGCCATCAAAGCAAGGAAATACCCTACTGGGATGAAGTACTGACCGCTCTCGGTAACTCTATACGCTAGGAAGCTTGCTCCCACGACTGCAACGGCTAAGAATGATGAAGCTTCACTTATGTTGAGAGGCTTCATTATGTTTCCCCTCATTAACGCTTTGGTCACGTAGTTGAGTAGGAGTGCCGCTGATAGTGCTACTGGGAAAGCCCACGCGTAAGAATACACTAAATAACCCCCTGATTCATACAGCGGGACGTAAGTCCACGGCGATACAACTTCACGCTGGCTAGGTAGGAAGTAGCTTAGGATACTGTTTACGAAGGAGCGACCTACGTAGGAGACTTGGTTAACTACGTGAGTGTAGATCCAGTACGTCGAAGCCACTCCAAATAACGCGACTATGACTGTCCCAACTCTCCTAGAAGCATCCCTTAGTTCTAGATCCTCATCCCAACCCCTCAATAACACTGGGAGAAACAGCAGGAGGTACCCTACAACAGGAGATCCGTGCTGGAAAACCATCCCAACCATAAGTAGTAGTGAGGAGACCATCGCCGAGGTCCGTCCCGTCTGGTAATATATTAGCGAAGATAGCATGAAAGGGAATATAAGGCTGCCAATAACCCTTCCCGTTAAGACGTTATCTCCGGGACTTGATATGAGGATGAGTACTGAGAGAACACCTGCTAGAACTCTGAAGCGCGACCTCTTGAAGAAGGCGTAGAGGGAGATTACGTACGCGAGGTACTCAGCAACTACATTAATGAAGGGGATAACGTATGATGGCTGGCATGTGAGCGCTAGCATTACTTGCCTTAAGCCTGATACAGGGATCAGATAGTAGAGCCCCGCACTAACTATCCCGCGGAAGTACTCGTCTAAATGACCTGTTCTTAATATAGTATCCGAGCTCCAATCCCATCTTGGGTAAAAATCGTTCCCTGCATAGAGGGTCAGGGGCTCTGAAAGAGAGATCATTAACAGGGAGAGAAGGATCATGACAGAACCCCTTGCTGAGCTACTGCCAAGAGCGAGGAATACCATCAGCGCGGATAACGAGGTCATTACAACGAAAACTACAGGATCCCTATACCCTCTTACCAAGGAAATGGTCTGAGAAGCCGTATATACTAGTAGGAGGAAAAACGCCAGGACCTTCAAAATATAAGGTGATATGAGAGGGGCACTTAGTTTCCTATTTGAAGACCTGGAAGTTGCGGATAGGAGTATATAGAAGATAAGCGTTAAGGCTATAGCATCATATATTAACATCTGAGTGAACGTGACCATAGTTACTCACTCTCACCTTTTCATACCGTGCCTAATCCACTCCCTCCCTTTGAGGTAGATGTTCAGCAACCAGTTATTTGCTTTCTTGCAAACATACTGAATCTGCGGCTTCGCCCCATACCTTAGCTTGAAGAAGTCTATTCCGCCGGACATCTTCTCTGAGATCCCGCCGAAGTTTAACTCAAGGTAGCCGTTCTGCTTACCTAACTTAATAGCCTCCCATACAAGAGCTTTTACAGCTCTACCTATCATCTGACTCTCCCTAGGATTATCGCTAATAACTCTTGAAGCTGTGTGATATAGGAGTGTCGGGTAGCAAGCCATGTAAAACTGTCCGGCAACGAGTCTACCCCCTACGTATGCCGTCAACAAATACCCGTTCTCCCGCATGAATCTTACAGTGGGGACAAGACTTAGCGGTAAACCCTTAGCTCTATGAAAATCTATGGCAAGCTTGTAAAACTCCTCATGAGTCTTATTGACATGTATAACGACCCCCCTCTCTATAAGCTCTCCTAATATCTTTATAGAGGCTTCTATCAAAGCCATTAAATAGCTCATCGATGTTTGGTCTTAAATCGAGCACAGCCACGTACTCTTTATGGCAAAAGAATTTATCATTCATGCTTCTGGTATAGTAGAATATTATATAATCCGCATCTTTATCTTCATATGGTTCCTCCGCGCAGTAAACCTCTGTAACTCTGAAGAAGAGCTGTTTACGCTTAATTACACAGGGCATGTGTAACGATGACCTGCTTTCGCGTTTAGAGGTCAACAACTGCTAGGTAAAAGGACGACACCTTAGCTTACTTCCTAAGAATATCTAGGTACCTCCACGCTATTACAATGCTATCGAATTTCTCAGCGTGTCTTCTAGCACTCCTAGACATCCCCTCCCACAGGGTATCGTCCGTTAGAAGAGCTTTCACTTTCTCCTTAAAGGATCCGACGTCTCTCGGATCCGGGATCCTATACCCCGTCACACCATCTACTACAGCTTCAGAAGGTAAAGCCCTCGAAGCGACGACAGGCGTTCCAGAGGCCTGAGCCTCTAGTGAGACGTAGTGAAAACTCTCATAGAATGATGGCGCTATGAGGACCCTAGACTTAGAGTAGAGTTCTACAACCTCTTCTTTGCTTATACGCCCGGTAAAAGTTACGCGACTCCTGCATTCATCGTTTACGATACTCTTTAATAGCTCCACGTGGCTCTTATCATATCCGCCTACAACGTAGAGCTTCACGGATCTATCCTCTCTACATAGGGAATCGAATACCCTCAGGGACGTCTCCAGGTTCTTAGGTCCGTAGATACCTACATGCAGAATTATCTTCTCACGCTCCTCTAACTTAGCCACCTTAAACTTTCGAGTATTAATACACAGAGGGATTACCACAGGCTCTACTCCCAAATACTCCATCAGACACTTCCTCTCCCTACTTGTAATAGCCACGGTAACGTCTGGAACAGTACTGTAGAGAATACGCATACTTACTAAACCGGCTGGGCTTAGGTCAGCTATATGTGGACATATTTGGTGAGCTACGGCTACGTACGTTATCCTTGGGTTCTTGATTAGGGGTACTATACCGTTGATTATCACTAAATCCGGCTCCTCCTCTGTAATCACCTTAGATCCCCTTACAAGCCATACTGTGAGATCTCTCAGCGAGTTTCCTCTAGGTGGCCAGTAATCAGATTGCTCGAAGCGCTTCAAACTTACTATCTTCGGAACATTCTCTACGTAATAGATTTTCTTCACGGATTCAGCATCTATACTCGATGAAAACGTTAGCACAGCTACTTCGTGACCCATCCTAATGAAGGCATCTGCTAACTCGAATATGAGCGTAACAACACCACCGATCCTATCAACCGTGCTTCTGTGAGTAAACATGACTTTCATAACAGACCTATACCCTAGTGAATTAGAGGGTGACGCATTTACCTTTAGTCTCCACGCACTTTCCTCTCCATGTAAAACTTCTCGTACGCCTCCATTAACGTGATTACCCTCCCCGCGTTTTTCCCTAGTAAAACCACTTCCTCGAAGGCTTCCCAGGCTTTCAGTCTCTCTATCATCCATGGGTGAAGCAGGATAATCAGCAGAGTATCCCTAGACCAATGCGTACTTGAAAGGTTTAATAGTGATCTTGCTGTTCCAAGAGGGCCTTTCTGTTTTTCAGTCAACATTATCCAGTATAGCCTAGCTACGTTGAACTTCCCCACTAGGAGGTTTCTTAGAACCTCGTATATGAGCCTCTTATTCGTAAGTAGATGATCGTGGTAGAATGTGGGGATTTTAAGCGGTTCCTCGATTTTTGTAAGTGGAGGATTAACCTCTATAGTTCTTGCCGCAGTAAAACCAGCTTTTCTAACAGCTGATATTACATCGTTATTGTATCTACCATAGGGATAAGCGAATGACTTCACTTCTCTACCCGTTAGTTCGTGGAGTATTTCCCTAGACTTCAATAGGTCCTGTAGTACCTCGTTTAACGGCAACAGTGTCAGATCTAAGTGGCTATGTGAGTGGCTTCCTACTTCATGATGCTTAGCTAGTTCTCTGATGAGATCTTGGTCATCACCATTCCTAATAACACCTGTGTTTACAAAGAAAACACCTTTAGTGCTCAGAGATTTAAGAATGTCCGCAATCTTTACACAAGCGTCTCTAGAGAAGTCGTCGAAAGTAAACACTATGTAGGAGGTCATAAAGTACTTAACACCTTCCTCAAGAGAACCCTGTGCGCAGAGTATCTATATACTTGTCTTAACGGCGGAACTCTCTTAGCCAAATCCCCTCCGGAAATTCTCGTTGCTATATACGATGTCATGTACCCTAGGTCTGAGTATTGTAGGGTCTTATAGAATGCCCACCAAAGCGGGAGGCCGTGTAGTGCGTCGGTGAATCCTTTTGGGTACCCTCTAAAAGGGTTTATCCCTCTTAAGGTAACGGATACCGCGTTCCTCACCTGGTGTACGTGATAGCCTTCGTGAAGAGCTAACACCACGTGATCAGTATCCCAAGCTGGGAGGAGCCTTATATCGTACTTGCTGTTAAGCTTGAGCCAGCACCCCGCTCCGTAAACTCTGTTACAACCCCATAAGTTAGTGTTCACCCTGGTTAGCGGGAAGGGGTCTCTCGGCAGACCGAACGGTCTTAAGACACCCCCAGCTATACCTAGCTTCCCGCAACTTCTGAAAAAACCTATCAATTTCTCGAAGTACCTTTTCTCCAACACGACATCCGCCTCGATAACCGCTATGTAATCGACATCGCCGAGGAGCTCCCTAAATACGTATTCTGAGAGCTTATACAACACGTTGTTTATGTTGAGCTTCCCGATCTCCGGATACCTCCTCACCCTAAGGATTCTGTAGTCTACGCCACCCCCCTCCAGAACCTCCCTCGCCACACTAACTGTGGCATCAGTTGATTCGTTATCACCTATTAACACTGTTGAGGGTCTCACGCTCTGCTCTACGACGCTTGTGAGGCTCTTGCGTATAGTACGCTCCTCATTAAACGCGGGCATCAACACCACTACCTTACTCATAACGCTTCACCAACCCCTTAACGAGCAGGCTTCCGATGTGTGCGGTATTCCTGCGGTACTTAAGCGAGTTCACCATCTTCAGCACTAAGCCAGCCTCATTCCTCCTCAACACCCTATAAGATAGCGCGATAATGCTCGCAAGCCTTGGCAGGCGGTAGGGGGGTAGCCCGTCCCTCCCGCTGACCAAGCCTCGCAGAGTTTTTGAGACTAAGCCGACGACATCCTCTAAACCCTGAGTCCTTAACCCTAACTCACTACAGACCTTCGTTAAGAAGACTTGCAGAGCGGGAATCATCTCCTCACCCTCGGCAAGCTTTCTCAGCTCCCCCGGACTTTCCACAACTGCTTTCATCACCTCGGAGATATCCTCAATCCTTATCTCAGCTTCCTTAACCACTGCGTGAGAAACCCTCACCAGAGCTTCGGCAACCGCGTCCAGCACGTAGATATCTGCGGAGTCTCCGTTAGCGGTCCTGTACCTCGCCTTAACTCTGTGTTTGAGTAGCGTGTCCCTATCTACGTACGGTGCTCCGAGAACCGTTACATCTGTGTGGAGATCTAGTATGATGGGGTTCCCCTTAATCATGAACCCCGTCGCGTACTTCTTGCTCAAAGCGTCCACAGGCTTAAACCCCCTACTCAAGAAGGCCCTCACAGCTCTCCAATACCCCTCAGGACTTATGAGGACGTCGACGTCCACGTCGACGACGCCTAAATCGTTAAACGTTTTGAAGACCACGTAATCTATGCCTCCCCCCTCCAAAACCTCAACAACTCTGAGCAGTAGCTCGTCCCGGTACTCCCCCCTCTCACGTGTTTGGTTAGCGTAAAAAGCTAGAGCCCTCGCTAACTCCGTGTTAGCTAACCCCCTCCCAACTAAAGCTTCGTAAAGTAGGTGGGCCACGCCGTTCCTCCTAGCGTACCGAAGCAAAACATCAACACATCCCACACCGCAAGACTCAGCCAGAAACCCTACTAATTCCCCGGCGAGCTCGAAATCCCTGATGACTAACGCTCTCGTGAGGTGCCTTAACACGAGCCTCGCGTCAACCATTATAGAGCTCCCCAACAATAAGCTTCACTACCTGAGGCCACGGCATCACCTTCCCGTGCACACCGCCTAAACCACTACCCCCCGAAGCGGCCCCACGACTAAATATCTTCACCACCAACCCAGCTATCCTGTGAGTATCGTGCTTATCAACAACGTACGCACCCTCAACACCTTCGAAAGTCCTGCCCCAAGGCTCGGCTATTATGGCCGGAACCCCCATAGCCAGGGCCTCCGCAGTCACGATGCTGTAAGCCTCGTATTCTGAGAGATTTATGAGCGCGGTCGACCTCGATACTTCCTCCAAGTATCTCGACCTCGGGAGGAATCCCGGGGTCTCTAAACTCACGCCGGATTTCTTAGCCTCCTTAACCACCCTCCTTAAGTCCGGCCCCTCACCGATAACTCTTAACGTGACTTCCAGGCTTGATTTAGAGAGCTCCTCAACCACCTTCAGGACTAGGTCTAGCCTCTTATACCTCTCAACCCTCCCGGCGTAAGTGAGGACGACCCTGTCTTTAGGGGGGTTCCACCCATACCTAAACACGTCCTCACCCACCCCGTTAGGTATTACGACAGCTTCTAAGTCGAAATCTCTCTTAATTAGTGACGCCTCATACTCTGAGACAGCGTGTATGGCGTCAGCCTTAAGTAAGGCACGCTTAGCGATAGGCTTGTAGAAGAGCCACCCGATCTTAGTGTGCCACCTACTCCCACTCTCGTGGTGATGTGGTGTTGCGATAACCCTGGCTTTGCCGGCACCCCCGCGCACAGCATCTATGGTTATAGGGGTTAAGACAGACCCTACGTTATGTACGTGCACGACATCAGCTCTAACCCCCTTAACGTACTTGACGAACTCTAGGGATGGGATGAAGTAGCAGTTATCCGGCGCGTAACCTCGAAACCTCCTCACGCGCACA
>Ga0272449_1004282_pt1 | contig 11674 bp, 10 predicted proteins | sample YNPCB0241_FD_198679 | JGI IMG/M metagenome (GOLD analysis project Ga0272449, IMG submission 198679) | Hot spring sediment microbial communities from Yellowstone National Park, WY, United States - YNP-CB-024-1 | ecosystem: Environmental > Aquatic > Thermal springs > Hot (42-90C) > Sediment...
CGGAGCCGCGTTCACCACCGGATCCAAGGGTTCTGGACGGTTTGAATTCACTGAGAGGGCCCTTCACGTTGCCCCATGCGCGCGTGTGAATCAAGCGAATTATACCCGAAGCTTGGAGCGCGAGGTGGGTGGATCCTACTGCAGGGTGGGCAAGCGTGGGCCAACGGATTCGAACGCGTGGCCGTGGGACTGGGGCGGTGGGCAGTCAGACTTCGTCCGGCGGGGTGCGGCACGGGGCGCGTGGATTGTGGATCGGTTGGAGTTGTCAGGCTCGCCTGGTTTGCCAAAATAGGTCATGGTGGGTGAGGACCAAGGAGCCCATCGCACGGGTGGTCGTTCCGCGCTAGACCAGGAGCGTAAGTTCGATGAGGTGGCGTCGTACTGTGTGGCAGGGATTTGTGTGGGCGTACGGTTTGAAAGCCGACCGCCTGCTCCTGGCGTTTTGCCGGCTGGTCCCGTTGGCGTGGGTGAAGTACTCCAATGTGGTCTATCTCCGGCGCCGGGGCGCGGACGATTTCTGGTCGGCGTTCGGCCAATTTAAGGGTTGGTACTGGCCGCACGCTTGGTTTCTTGGGCGGGCGGAGTACGACCATAGCGCCTACGTTCTGGGCACGAGGGCGGGCCGGAGAATTTTTGTGCGGCTGCGGCACGATTTTCACTACTTGCTTCGCGAGCGGATCGGCGAGGCACTGGCCAAGGCGACGCAGGTTGAAACGGATTGAAACCGGCGTAGAGTTTCAACGCGTTTGTGGAAGGAGTGCACGAATGGACGCCTGGAGCGTGGAACGCGTGCTCCGTGCGCTGGACGCGGTGCGGCGACAGCGCCCGCTGGTGCACAATATCACCAACTACGTGGTCATGAACACGACCGCGAACACTTTGCTGGCCCTCGGGGCTTCGCCCATCATGGCCCATGCGCGTGAGGAAGTGGAGGAAGTGGTGGCCGTAGCGGGTGCGCTGGTGCTGAACATCGGCACCCTATCCGCGGCGTGGATCGAATCCATGCGCGCGGCCGGCCTGGCGGCGCGGGCCCGTGGAGTGCCGGTGGTGCTGGATCCAGTGGGCGCCGGCGCCACGAAACTTCGTACGCGCACCGCCGGCCAGCTGTTGAACGAGGTGCGCCCGACGATTGTACGTGGCAACGCATCGGAGATCCTCGCGCTGGCCGGGGCAGGCGGGGGCGGGAAAGGCGTCGATAGTGTGCACGGGGTGACTGAAGCGCGTCAGGCCGCCGTGGATCTGGCCCGTTCGAGCGGAACTGTCGTGGCCGTCACCGGAGCCGAGGACTTCGTGACGGATGGCCGGTATGCGGCTCGCGTGTCCAATGGAGATCCTTGGATGGCGCGCATTACCGGCTCTGGCTGCGCCGCCACTGCAGTCACGGGGGCGTTTGCCGCGGTTGCGGACCCGTTCTCCGCCGCGGTGTCGGCCTTGGTTGTGTTCGGCTTGGCGGGCGAGCTGGCCGCCAAGGACTGCCCCGGGCCTGGCACGTTCCAGGTCCGGCTGTTGGACGCCCTGGCGTCAGTGTCGGCGGACCATGTTCGGCAATTTGCGCGCGTGACTGTGGAGGTGTTGCCGTGAGACGGACGCCGGACTATTCCGTGTATTTGGTCACCGACCGCGCACTGGCGGGACCTCGAAGCGTGGAGGAGGTCGTCGCCCTGGCGGTGGAAGGCGGTGCCACGATCGTCCAGTTGCGCGAGAAATCCGGGAGCTCTCGTCAGCTGCTGTCGGAGGCGCGTCGCTTGAAGGAACTATTAGACCGCGTGGGACGCCCGTTGGTGATCAATGACCGCCTGGACATCGCGTTGGCATCGGGCGCGGCGGGGGTTCATTTAGGGCAGGACGACCTTTCGTGCGCGGAGGCTCGGCGGATTGCGGGACCTGACCTATGGATCGGAGTGTCCGTTGCGACCGTCGAGGAAGCCATCGCGGCCGAGCGCGATGGCGCCGATTACTTGGGCGTGGGGCCGATTTATCCTACACCAACGAAGGCCGACGCGGGACCTGCCATTGGCTTGGAGGGATTACGGCAAATTCGTGCGGCCGTGCACCTTCCGTTGGTCGCGATTGGTGGGATTCATGCGGGCAACGCGGCGGAGGTGATTCGAGCCGGGGCCGACGGCGTGGCGGTGGTATCGGCGATCATGGCGGCGGACGACCCGCGTGCGGCGGCCGCGGCGTTACTGAAAGCCGTGATGGCCGCGCGCCCACTTCCGCACCGTTGGGCTTGACGTTGCAGCGCGTACACCGTGGATTCGGGCGCGGGCGCGGATGGCCCGCGGCGCCTGGGAGTTATCGGTCCGCTGTCCCCCGATCCCTTCGTTACCAGGAAATGGCGCCGTAACGGCCCGTAGCCACGACGGCCGCGACGGGTGGCGGAACGATGGCCCCGTGCGTTACCCCAGGCTCTCTGACGGGGTGGGATGAAAAATGGAACCAAGCATGTAAACTTGTGAGTGCGGAGTTCGCTCTCTATAGTGGAGATCGTGGAACAGTCTCCCCATCTCGGGCTACAGCAAGCGACCGAGCTGCGGCAGCAGCTGGTATTGGCTCCTCAACTGCGGCAGTCGTTGGAGCTGCTACAGGCGCCTCTGTTGGAGCTGAGCCAACTGGTTCGAAAAGAGCTCGAGCAGAATCCCACGCTCGAGGAGAAGGTGGGCGACCACGAACCGATTGGGCCGGAAGAAGAGATGGCCAGCCGGGAGGAGCCTGCGCAGACCGATGCGGATCTTGCGACGTTGCTCGAGCTGGATGAGTCGTGGCGCGAGTACTTTCGGCAAGCCGAAGCCGCGGCGGGCCGACCTTCGCAGGATGAGGAGGAGCGTCGCCAGAGGTGGATGGAGTCGCTAGTGCGTCCGCCATCGTTGCCGGACCATCTGCTCAGCCAGCTGGGACTCCAGGAACTGGGCGACGAGGAGCGTCGCATTGCGGAACTTCTCATCGGCAACCTTGACGACGATGGCTTCCTCAACATCACGTTGGGTGAGCTATCAGAGACGACCGGAATTCCCGTGGAGCGGTTGGAGGCGGTCTTGCGCAAAGTTCAGGAGTTAGACCCTCCAGGGATCGGCGCACGAGATTTGGTGGAATGCCTGCACCTACAGCTGGTCCGTCGTGGGTTGGAAGGTTCGGTGGCGGACCGCATCGTTCAAGGCCACCTAGAAGAATTGGCTCGCGGTCGCCATTTGGAGATCGCGGCGGCGCTGAAGGTTCCAGTCGCGGAAGTCCACCAAGCGGCGCGGTTGATCGAAACGCTGGACCCCAAACCGGGCCGTGACTTCGACCCCTCGCCGGCTCCCGAGGTGGTGCCCGACGTCATCGTGTCGCGGGACGGCGATCGTTGGGTGGTGACTGTGAACAACGAACACTTGCCCCGGGTTCGGATCAGTCGGCTGTACCGGAAGCTGTTGGAGAATCCTTCGACGCCGCCAGAGACCCGCCAGTACATTCGCGACAAGATTCGGAACGGGTGGTTTTTGGTCCGCGGGATTCATCATCGCCAGCAGACGCTCAAGGCGATCGCCGAAGCGATCGTGGAGCACCAGCGAGAGTTTTTCGAGCGCGGGCCGTCTGCATTGAAGCCGTTGACGATGGGGGAGATTGCCCAACAGCTTCATATGCATGAAACCACGGTCAGCCGAGCGGTGGCCGGCAAATATATGGACACGCCCATGGGGCTGATCCCGATGCGGGACTTTTTCACCACTGGATATACATTGGACGACGGCGCCGCAGTGTCGAACCGCGCGGTTCAGCAAGCGATCGCTGAGATGATCGAGCGCGAGGATCCTTTGCACCCGTTATCGGACCAGGCGATCGCGGAGGCGCTGGCGGCGAGGGGTTGGAAAGTGGCTCGGCGCACTGTGGCGAAATATCGCGAGGAACTGGGCATTCCCCCCTCGCATGAGCGTCGCCGCGGATGAACGACTCGTCGCCCATCTCGTCGGAGGTTCCGATTCCCCTGACGTGTCCCCCCGCAGGTGGAGTGTCGGACGTCACGATTCTTGTACATATCGCTCTGCTGATCGGACTGGCGTGGATCCTTCGGGCTGCGTGGCGACGGTGGCGGTGGAGGAATGTCGGGCCCCTATGGGTGTGGCTCGGGGTGTGCTGCGCGGGTTGTGCCCACCGCGCGGCGCCGTTGCGAACGGTGGGAATCGAGATACCGGATCAATGGGCGAGGGCCCCGAAGGATATGCCGGGGACGTCTCCGTCGAACTCGGATTGGTGGGTCGAGCTGGGTGACGCCGCGCTCGACGCTTGGATGCGAGCGGCGATGACGCAGAACTTCACCATCGCCAAAGCGTTGGCACGGCTGGAAGAGTCGCGCCGCGCCGCCGAAGTGGCGGGAGCGGATCGTTGGCCCGCGGTCAATTTGGAGGGGTCGGCTCGACGGGCGCGCTCGACGATGGGGGTCAGCCCATTGGGAGCACGCGCGATCTCGACGGCCAGCCAGTTCGCTTTGGGCCTGGCCGCGTCGTACGAGCTCGACCTTTGGGGACGGGTGGCTGCCCAAGCCCGCGCCGCGCTTGCGGAGGTGGAAGCCAGCCGGTTCGATCTCGATACGGCGGTGATGACCATCGCAGCGGAGATCGCCACGGCGTGGTTCGCGCTGAAAGAACAGCGCGCCTTGCGCAACTTGCTGGAACGCCAAGAGCGAATCAGCGAGGAATATCTCCGCCTGGTGGAGTTTCGGTTTTCGCAAGGGTTGGCCAGCGCATTGGACGTCTATCAGCAGCGACAGCAACTGGCGTCTGTGCGCGCGTTGCGCCCGCCCGTCGAAGCCCAGATTGCGGTCCGTGAACACCAGTTGGCCGCCCTGGCTGGGCGCGCGCCCGGTGAGAGCGTGCCGATGGACGAGCGGACGTGGACCAATTCTCCTCCTCAGCTACCCGATCTCGGTTTGCCGTGCAGCCTGCTTCGACAGCGGCCTGACGTCGCCGCGGCCGAGTACCGATTGCGTGCGGCCGACGAACGGTGGGCGGCCGCCGTCGCCCACCGACTCCCAACCCTGCGGCTTTCTGGTGCAGTGCAGGGGCAATCGCAGGAGCTGGCCGACGTTCTGGACGAATGGTTTTGGAATTTGACGGGGAACCTGCTGGCGCCCGTGTTCGACGCGGGACGACGACGTGCGCAGGCGCAGCAGGCCGATGCCGTGCGGGCTCAGGCGTGGTGGACTTGGAAGCAAACCTTTTTGGACGCGGTCCGGGAAGTGGAGGACGCATGGGCGCGTGAGCGTGCACAGCGTGGGCTCATCGAGCGTCTAGAAGAACAGCGTACCGCCGCGGAGCGGACGTTGGAGCAGGCCCGACGCAACTGGGTCAACGGGCTGAGCGATTACTTAGCGGTGTTGACTGCGCTCAATCAATTGCAGCAGACCGAACGGTCGCTGGTGTCCGCCCGCGCCCAGTGGATCACGGAGCGCATCCGGCTTCACCGCGCGTTGGGCGGCTCGTGGGTTCGCCAATTGAGCGACCCGGTCATGGCGGGGACCCGAGGCGGGGCATGAAGGCAGCCGCACGAGTTGGAATTACGATGGGGGTGCTTGTCCTTTCGATTGCGTGGGCGGTGTACCTTTGGTGGAACCGTCCCCGCGTTCGGGAACGCCCGGCGCCGCCGCTGTCCGAGCGTGTGGTGGTCCTGTCGGTGTACCCAACGAGTTTGCCGGTGCGAGTGCGCGGAAGTGGAGTGGTGATCTCCAGCCGTGAGATCTGGGTGTACCCGGAGGTGACCGGCCGGATCGTGCAGCGGCATCGAAACCTGGAGCCCGGCGGCTGGGTCTCGAAAGGCGAGGTGTTGATTACGGTGGACCCGCGCAACTACCATGCCGCGTTGCAGCAGGCCCTGGCCGGTTTGGAAAAGGCGCGGTTCGAGTTGGCCGTCGAGGCGGGCCGCAGAACTGTGGCGCAAGAGGAATGGAGTCAGTTGGGCGATCAAGTGCCCGCGTCGGAGGCGGGGCGTCGCCTCGCGTTGCGCGAACCTCATTGGCAAGCCGCCTTGGCGGCATTCACCGGGGCGGTGGCGGCGGTGGAGAAAGCCCAGTGGGATCTCGAGCGCACGCAGATTACCGCGCCATTCGACGCCGTGGTCGCGGAAAAGGTGGCCGACGAAGGACAAGTGGTCACGCCGCAAACCCGCATTGCGCGGTTGGTCGCGCGCGACCGTTTTTGGGTCCAAGTGTCCATTCCGCTGTCCGACTTGGCTTGGATATGGTGGCCAGATGCCGCTGGCGAAGGGGGATCCCCTGCGCGCGTTTGGGTGGATCTCGGCCAAGGCCGCCAGTCTTCGCGCGAGGGCCGGGTCGTCCGGATTCTTCCCGACTTGGAACCCGCCGGGCGGATGGCGCGAGTCTTGGTGGAGGTGTCGGATCCGTTGCAGCCGGCGGACGGCGTTCCCCTACTCCTCGGCGCGTACGCGGTGGCGGAGATCTTGGGCCCGATGGTCACCAACGTGTTCGTGGTCCCGCGGGAGGCGATTCGAGAAAGCGACCAGGTGTGGTTGATGGACGCCCACGACTCGCTCCAGATCCAAACGGTGCAAATTTCACGGCGTTATCCCGATACCGTGCTCGTGGATCGCGGCCTATCGGCTGGCGACCGAGTGGTCACAAGCCGGATTGCGTTGCCCGTGCCTGGGATGAAGTTGCGCCTGTTGCAGCCGAATCCGCCGTCCCAAGCGCCAGTGAAACCGGAGGCTTCGAACGACACCGCCGGCGCGTCGAGCCGCGCGGCCACTTCACGTCGAATCGGGCCGTGATTCGACTGGCCGAACTGTGACTCGAATGCCGTCGACCGCTACCACACGGATGGGCGTGCCCGCTGGGATCCACGCTCCTTCCGCTACGACGTCCACGCGCTGGCCATCGATTCGCGCGATGCCCGACGGACGCAGGTCGGACTGTGCGATGCCCTCCCGCCCCAACCACTGTTTACGGGTTTCCGAAGGAGCTTTGAAATCTTTTCCATCCGCCGACAGGGTCAGCTGCTGGCCCAGCCGAGTTTTCGGCACGATCCGGATCCACAACCAGAGGCCGCCGGCGGTGCCGAGCACGGCGACGATCAAGCCCAGCCAGCCGGCGGTGGGTGACATCTGGAAGCCTACGACGATCGCACCGACCAGACAAAGCCCCCCAAGCACGCCGAGGACTCCGCCCGGCACGAAGATTTCGAGGCCCACCAGCAAGATTCCCGCCACGAGCAGTGCAAGGTAGAGCGTCCAGTTCACGTCGGAGACCCTCCTTCCGTGTTTGGAAGAGGTTCGACCACCACTCGAAATCCGTCGACATGAACCACGCGCACTCGAGTGCCCGCGGGGACGAACTCGCCGTCGGTGACCACGTCAAGTCGCGAGTCACCCAGCCGCACGATTCCCGCGGGGCGGAGGTCGCTGAGCGCCACGCCGGTTTGTCCAAGTAAGTCGGTGGGAACGTGCGAACTGGTAAACCCTTGGGTTCGGGAGGTGGAAGCTGTGAGCACCAGTGCGTGGTAGGCGCGGGTCCTGGGAAACCAGCGCTGGATGGCCCAAATGAGAACGGCTGTGCCGGCTACCGCCGCGCCGAACTGTCCCAGAGCCCTACGCAAGCTGATGGGCTCGGGCCACCAACCACCGCCGAGCGGCCGTTCGGACATCGTGAGAATGACCCCGGCGACCAGCAGGAGGGTGCCGAGCATTCCGAAAATTCCAAACCCCGGCAGCCATAACTCTACGGCGAGGAGTACCACGCCTAGAACGATCAACGCCAAGTCCTCATAGCCCGCCAATCCCGCTACGTGGTGGCCCCAGAAGAAAATCGCCAGCGCGAGGATTCCGATCGTGCCGGGTAACCCGAATCCGGGCGTTTTGACCTCGATGTAGATTCCACCGATGCCGACAAGGAGAAACAACCAGCTCAGGGCTTGAATCCAACGTGCCAGCCGTTCCGCGCTGGTGACGCGCAGTTCCCGTACCTGCGCGCCTGCCAGGCCCACGACGGCAAGGAGCTCCTCGAGCGAACAAACCGTCCCCGCCGATAGGAGTGGGCGGCGATTCGGCCCCACGGGTCGGCGAGCTTCCTCCGCCGTCAACGTGAGAAGCCGCCCGGCAGGTTTGATCACCTCGCCGTCGATTTTGAGCTCCATGTCCGCCCGCACCATGGCTTCGGCGACGGCCGGGTCGTGCCCGGCTTGTTCCGCGGCGGACCGCGCAATGGCCGCGGTTGCCGCCACGATCTTTTCTTTAAGGTCGTCGGGCATTTCTTGGGGGCCGAGGAGAGGCACCACCATGATCGGAAGAGCATCGCCGATCAGGCTGCCGGGGGCCATGTAGATTTTCTTGGTCGCGAGCGCGATCAACGCACCGGCGGAAAATGCGTGGCGTTCTACCCACGTGTACGTCGGCACGCGGATCCCTTGGATTTGCCGAATGATGCCCTCTGCAGCATCGAGTTGCCCTCCTGGAGTGTCCATGACAAACACGACGGCCGACACGTTTCCTTTGGCCGCTTCCCGGGCGCCACGCCGGACAATGTACAGCAGCGCCGGCTCGATGGGGCCACGGAGGGGGATCACCCACACCGTGGAGGTGGCCGCAGAAGTTACCGCGGCCGGAGGGGGTGCGACGCCCGTGACATCCGGTTCCGCCGCCAAGGCCAGGCTCGCGAGTATCCCTGCAGTCCAACAGATTCCACGCACACTGCGAGCATACCCCGACTTTTCGGGGGATTCAATGAATGTTGTACCGCGCTGAACCAATGCCCGGATCCCGACTTATGGATAGATGCGCCCCATCAGACGGGGAAACGGGATGGCTTCGCGGATGTGACGGAGCCCGCACACCCAGGCCAGAAAGCGCTCCAGGCCGAGCCCGAAACCTCCGTGGGGTACGGTTCCGTACCGCCGGAGGTCGATGTACCAGTCGTAGGCCGCCGGATCCAACCCATGCTCGCGCATCCGTTCAATCAAGCGATCGGCGTCGTCTTCCCGTTGGCTGCCGCCGATGATCTCGCCATATCCTTCCGGCGCCAGCACGTCGACGTTCAACACGACCCGCGGGTCCGCCGGATCGGTTTTCATGTAAAAGGCCTTGACCGCACGAGGATACCGCGTGACCATCACCGGTCGGTCGAACAGGCGCGCCAGAATGGTCTCTTCATCCCCACCAAGGTCCCTTCCCCACTCGAAGTTCGACGCCGCCTGGATGTGCAGCGCTCGCGTTTCCAGCTCTTGTCCCAAGTGTGCGATTTCCTCGCGAAGTTCTTGGATCTCTTGTGCCAACCGGTCCTGCGCCCATCCCTTGGGAGTCGCCGACCATCTCGCTTCCAGTTGAGCCAACCGGAGCTGGTGTGTGGCCAGCTGGGCGCTCTGGTGGTCGAGTTCCTCGCGCAGCCGCGAGTGCGTGGCTGGACTCCGCAACAGCTCGACGGCCGCAGCGTATGTGATCCGCGGGAACGGTGGGCGAACTTGTTCGAGCGGGGCCACGTCGCGTTCGAGTAATTCCAAATCGCTTCGGTGTTGATGCAGTACTCGTGTGACAAGTTCCGTCACGAGCGCCTCCGCCAAGTCCATAACGCCATCGAGGTCCGTCCACGCGATCTCGGGTTCGAGCATCCAGAACTCGGTCAAGTGACGACGCGTTTTGGATTTTTCCGCGCGGAAGGTCGGGCCAAAACAGTAGACTCGTCCCAGCGCCATGGCGGCCGCCTCGAGGTACAGCTGGCCCGTTTGGGTTAGAAATGCCGGCTCGCCGAAATAGTCGAGCCGGAACAGAGTCGTCGTGCCCTCCGCCGCCCCGGGAACGATGATCGGTGTGTCCACGCGCACGAACCCGCGCGCGGCGAAAAACTCATGGATGGTGCGGATGACCGTGTCGCGGATCCGCAGGATCGCGCATTGCCGCGGCGACCGAATCCACAAGTGCCGATGCCGCATGAGAAAATCCACACCGTGGGCTTTGCGCGCGATGGGGTAGTTGTCCACGGCTTGTACGACACGGAGGGTACTCACCGCTAGCTCCACACCACCCGGCGCTCGGGGATCCGCACGCACGGATCCGTCGACAATGACGGAGGATTCATGCCCGATCTGCGTCGCGGGCTCGAACGCGTCCGGGTTGGATGCTTCAACGACGCATTGCACCACGCCCGACCCGTCCCGCACCAGGAGAAAGGCGATTTTGCCGCCCGACCGGCGACCGTGGACCCATCCGCGGACCTCCACGGCTTGTCCGATCCATTGGTTTAACTCGGCAATTCGAACGAGGGTCGCCATACATCACCTGCTGGACCACTGCAGTGCAGTATATCACGCCACCGATTGTGGCCAACCGGCCGTCCGGAGGCCCGTCGGACTGGCGCTCGGTCTGGGCACGACGCGCGCAGATCGAGCACGTCGGGCGAGACCGCCCGCAGAACCTTCGCGGAGAATTCCGGCCGCGCGGTCCGTGCCAATGCGGGGGAGGGAATCCGCATGGAGTTGCGCGCGCTTGGGCCGCGTGTCAACGTTGGGGCGCTCATGATCGTAGGGTTTCCTTTTGTGGGTGCAATTGCCGGACTGATTAGTGCAGGCCTAGGGGTCGGCGGCGGCTGGCTCGTGACGCCATTCCTTCTGTGTCTGGGTCGTCCGCCCCACGACGTGGTTGGGACCAGCCTCGCGTTCATGGCGATCACCTCATGGAGCGGAGTCCGCGAACACGTCCGTCAAGGAAATCTTCGAGCGGTACCTCGCAATTCAATTCTGGCGCTGATTCTCGGTACGCTGATTGGCACGGAATCCGGGCTTGCGACGCTTCGAGCGTTGGAGCGCCTGGGATGGGCCCCGATCTTGCTTCGCACGACGCTGATGGTGGTCTTCGGGTTTTTGGGGTGGCAGTGGCTATGGGGATCCGTGCCGGTGTCCCGGCCCCCCGGTCTCCCGGCACCCGGACAGCGCACACGGCCGTCGGCGCTGGGGCTGGTGTTCTTGGGTTTTCTGGGAGGCTGGGTGGGTGGCATGGCGGGGTTGGGCGGCGGAACCATCGTCGTGCCGTTACTGGTCAACGTAGTCGAATGTTCCCCTTCCGTGGCCGTTCCAATGAGCTTATGTGCGGTCGGCGTCGGGGCATTGTGGGGGACCGTGCGCTACGCGTGGTACGGGCATGTGGATTGGGTTGGCGCGCTCGGGCTGGGACTCGGCGCTTGGCTGGTGTCTGGCATCGGCGCAAGGGCGGTGACACGGTTGCCCCGGGAGATGTTTGCGAAGTGGTTCGGTGCGTTGCTCTGGCTGACCGCTGGGGGTGTCGCGTTGGGTGGGGCGGGTTGGAAGCGGGCCGCGCTGGGGGGGATATTATTGGGAGCGACCGCATTGGCGGGAGCGATGGTCGTGTCGGTAAAGCACCGACCCTCGAGCGTGCACGAGCCGGCATGAATATCTCCGAGCGATTGCGCGAGCGCCTGCGGATGTTGCCGGACCAGCCGGGTGTCTACATGTTCCGCGACCGGCGGGGCGAGGTCATCTACGTGGGTAAAGCTCGCTCGTTGAGAAATCGCGTGCGGCAGTACTTTCGGGCCGCGACGTTGCGGCGCGCGGATCCCAAGCTTCGCAGTTTGGTCCGATCCGTCGAGGATCTGGAAATCATCCCACTACGGAGCGAACCCGAGGCGGCCGTGGTCGAAGGGCGCCTGATCAAAGAGTTCAAACCTCGCTACAACGTGGCGTTC
>Ga0272449_1004283_pt1 | contig 11673 bp, 9 predicted proteins | sample YNPCB0241_FD_198679 | JGI IMG/M metagenome (GOLD analysis project Ga0272449, IMG submission 198679) | Hot spring sediment microbial communities from Yellowstone National Park, WY, United States - YNP-CB-024-1 | ecosystem: Environmental > Aquatic > Thermal springs > Hot (42-90C) > Sediment...
TTTTAGTTTTTTGGTGGGCAAATAATAAAAATTTAGTATTTAATGGTTCAGCTTTTAAAAAATTATGGAATTATTTTTATAAATTAATTTTAGTATTTGTTGTTGCTTATTTGTTTGTAGTTTACCCAATTTACTTTTTATTTACTTATAATTATCCACAAGAAAAACAAATTTCTGATACAAAATTTATTTTAAATTCTTTTGCCGGCGGGCCTCCAAAAGAAGGCAAGATGTGTAATCCCGTAAGATGCTTAGCTGAAATAGATATTTGGATGACAAAAAATAAAATCACAAGACCATTAGCGCATTATTTACTTGGAGTTTTAATGGTGATGCAAAGATCAGCAGGCGGAAATACTGCTTATTTTATGGGAGAAGTTTCAGCAAGTGGATGGAAAACATATTTCCCAACAGTTTATTTATTAAAAGAACCAATTCCATTTTTAATAATGCTATTTGTGGCCCTTGTCTTTTGGTTTAAAAATGTATTTTTAAATTTAAAACAAGGATTTGGTTATACTAAAGAAAAATTAGTTGAATATCTTAATATTTCTTTTGATAAATTCGCTTTAATTGGTTTTGCTGTATTTTATTGGCTTTTAAGTATTTCAAGTCCATTAAATATTGGATTTAGACATATTATTCCGACATTGCCTTTAATTTATATTTTAACAACAGGAGCTTTAAAAAATTGGGTAAACAAAAACAGTTTTAGCCCCACGCCATATTTTTTTAAAAACTTTTTTGGAATAATTTCTGCATTTTTAAAATCATCTTTAAAATATTTATTTATTTTCTTTTTGGTTTTTTGGTTTTTGCTTGAAACAGTTTTTGCTTATCCATATTTTATTTCTTATTTTAATAAATTTGGAGGAGGCACAAAAAATGGCTATCGTTATGTAACTGATTCAAATTATGATTGGGGGCAGGATCTTTTAAGACTCCGCGATTTTGTAGAAAAAAATAATATTTCTAAAATAGCGGTTGATTATTTTGGGGGAGGAAATCCTAAATATTATTTAAAAGATAAAGTTGAATATTGGTGGTCTTCTCGTGGAAATCCAAAAGATTCAGGAATTAATTGGTTTGCGGTTTCAATAAATACTTTACAAGGCGCAATTGGACGTCTTCATCCTGGACAACAAAGAAATGAAGCGGATGAATATAGATGGTTACAAGCCATAAGACCAAAAGATAATAAATTAGGTAGCGTTCCTCCGCCTGATTATATTATGGGCACATCTATTTTTGTTTATGATTTAACAAAATAAATTTCTTTTTATAAAAATTTTTTATAAAAATTTTATGAAAAACAAATTTACGAAAAAAAATATTTCTAAAAAAATTTTAGATATTTTTGCTCCTGGTAAAATTCCTATAAATGAAAAAATTAAAACTGATTTAAATTCTGATTTTATTAAATCTTATAAACCGGAAAAAGAAAAAATTAATTTAAATCCAAACCATAATTTTAAATGGTTAATTTTGATTTTATTGTTTATCATTTTTTTAGGAATTATTTTTTCTAATACCAAACTTTCTTTGCCTAAAATTTATTTAAAAGAAGAAGAAAAAGAATTTAATGCTTTAAAAAATCTTGGCATTGAAAATAATTTCAATCAGAATGGAGATTTTAAAAATTTATTTCAAAAATTTCCATCTTTATTTTCTTTTTTAGCTAAAAACTTTCTAACCATACCTGGTTTTTTACAGGAATTTTATAAAATAACAAATGAAGTTAATAATTTAAAAAATTCTTTTCCGCAAATATTAAGCTCTGAAAATAACCCCGTAGAGACAAGAAATTCAGTTGTTAATATTTATAATTCATTGCTTTCTTTGGATAATTATTTAAATGCTTTAAACATTAAAGATGTTTTACCATCAGATTTATTTTTGTTTAAAACTTATTTAAATCGTTTTTCTAATTTTTTGAAAAGTTTTATTTCTTGGATGGACGAGGATAAAAACTATCATTTATTAGTTATGTTTTTAAATAATTCCGAAATGAGGCCGGGCGGAGGATTTTTAGGAAGTTATGCGGATGTTAATTTAAAAAATTGGAAAATTGAATCTATAAAAATTTTAGATATTAATGAGCCTGATAAGGAATTAAATTTAAAAGTTATACCGCCAAAACCTTTATGGGGTATATTAAAAAGCTGGAAATCAGCTGATGCTAATTGGTTTTTTGATTTTGCAAGTTCAAGTGAAAAAGTTATTTATTTTTTGGAAAATTCAGATTTTTATAAAAAAGATAATGTTAACTTTGAAGGCGCAATTGCTATCACTCCGAAATTTTTATCTGATGTTTTAGAAATTGTTGGATCTATAGAAATTAACAAAAATTTATCTTTAAATTCTGAAAATTTTTTATATGAAATTCAAAAAAATATAGAAGAGCAAAGGCAAAACAAAGAAAATAATCCTAAAAATATTTTATCTTTGTTTTGGGAAAAATTATTAGAAAAAAATAAAAATTTAACCGAAGAACAAAAAAATGCAATTTTAAACGCAATTTTTTCTAATTTAGAATCAAAAGATATTGTTCTTTATTTTAAAAATAAGGAATTTCAATCTTTTTTTGAAAATTTTGATTTTGCTGGCAGGCAGCAAAATTTAACACCTGATTTTTTTGGAGATTATTTAGCTATAGCGGACGCCAACCCTGGAAGCGGTAAAAGCGATATTTTTATCAAAAGAAATATTAATTTTAAAATTCAAATTTCAAATGAAGGAATTTTAAGAAATACTTTAGAAATTGAAAGAAAAAATACTGCTTCAGAAAAAGATTTTTGGTGGTACAAAAGGCCAAATATTGATTATATTCAAATATTTACTCCAAAAAATATAGAAGTTTTAGATGTTTCCGGTGGTGAAAACAAAAAAATTTATCCTAAAATTAATTATAGCAAAGAAAATTACATTAAAGATCCTTATTTAGAATATGAAAATACAGAAAAAACAAATCCTATTTTTCCGCAAATAAAAATTTATGATTTTAATGATAAAAATATTATATCTAGTTGGCTTACAACGCCAATACAAAATAAAAGTTTATTAAAAATAGAATACAGTAGAAAATTACCAGATATACCATCGGATAGTAAAAAGTTTTATTTAATTATTGATAAGCAAATTGGTTCAAGCGGAAATTATAATATTGAAATTGAAGCTCCACCAGGCTTTGTTTTTCGGGAAAACAATTTAACTTTTTTTGAATATAAAACAAATGATTTACCCAAAAAATTAATTATTGAATTAACCTTAGTCAAGGTTATTTAATCTATCGACATCCGATGTCGATAGCGAGACCAGTAATTTGATTTTATTAAAATATTGATTTATTATATTAAATGTCTACAGAAACTGCAGAAAAAATTTATAAAGAAATAAAAAATTTAAAAGAAGAAACAAAAGCTTTAAAAGAGCTAATTTTTCTTATTTTAAAAGATCCAGAAGGAGAGTATAAAAATACCCGCACACACCTACGCTTTTAGTGAAACCTCAAAATTATTTACATCATTTATTGTTATTTTTGTCTACTCCCATTTACTGGACAGTCGTCTTGTAATGGGAGTAGACAGAGGAGATAAAAAATTATTTAATAAATTTATTTGTAAATTTGTAAATTTATTTAAAACATCAATAAATATTTGAAAATTTCTAACAAAAAAAGAAAAATTTTTACTATCCTATCATAAACGATCGCAAAGATAGGATAGTGGAGTTAAAAAATAATTTTTTATTAAAATTTTATTGAATTCAACAACTTTCATAAAAACCCTCAAAATTTAAAATGAAGTTATATCCGCTATAGCGGGAATAACGAATATTAAAAAATGTACCCCGCCCTTTTGTTAAAATAAATTTTAATTTAGAAAAAAACAAAATTTTTTGCGATTAAAAAATTAATTTGCTATTTAACATAATCATTAACAAAAGGGCGGGACTTGCAATGACGCGACGGAACGATGGGAATTGCTTCGCCCCGATGCTTCGGGGCGACGTCCACAAGTTGACGAAACTTCGGGACTCGTAATGACGAAATATAACAAGAGATTGCTTCGTTCCTCGATGCTTCGGGGGAGCTCGCAATGACAGATGTTTGAATTTTATTAATTTTTAATTTTGAATTGTAATTTTTCCTTCGAAGGAGCCTGCCTATCGGCAGACAGGCCTGCCCTCCTCTGGAGGTGATCCTCCTTCGGAGGAGATTTTTTCCTCCAAAGGAGGATCCGCCTCCGGCGGAGAATTTTTAATTTTTATGGTTCATAATTCGTGCCTCAAAATTCCTTCTCCTTGCTCTCATTGTTTTTTTGTGATAGTTTATAAGTATGAGGCTGTCTGAAATTTTTTTAAAAACTCAAAAAAATTTTCCTTCTGATGAGGTTTCTTTTAATGCTTTATTATTAGAAAAAGCAGGATTTATTTATAAAAATTTAAGCGGTGTTTATAGTTTTTTGCCTTTGGGTTGGATTGTTATGCAAAAGATTGTAAAAATTATTCGCGAAGAAATGGCAAAAATTGGCGCTCAAGAAATAATGATGCCTGCTTTGGTTCATAAAAATATTTGGCAAAAAAGTGGAAGATGGGATGTGGAAATTGGATATGAAGTTAAAGGAAAAAAAGATTTAGAAGCGGAATTTGTTTTGGGTTGGACGCATGAAGAGGTTATTACAGAAATTTTAACTCATTATATTAATTCCTATAAAGATTTGCCAATTGCTTTATATCAAATTCAAACAAAATTTAGAAATGAACCGCGAGCAAAATCAGGTTTAATTCGTGGAAAAGAATTTATAATGAAAGATCTTTATAGTTTTCATCGCGATGAAAAAGATTTGTTTGATTATTATCAAAAAGTGGCTGAAAGTTATCATAAAATATTTAATCGCTGTGGGCTAAATTCTATTTATACTTTGGCTTCTGGAGGCGCTTTTACTTTATCTCAAACGCACGAGTTTCAAGTGGTTTGTTCTGTGGGAGAAGATAATATTTTAGTTTGCGAAAATTGTTTTTATGCGGAAAATGAAGAAATTTCTAATTTAAAAGAGGGAGATAAATGTATAAAATGTGGTGGTAAAATAAAAAAAGAGCATTCAGTAGAAGTAGGCAATATTTTCCCATTAGGGACAAAATATTCTAAAGATTTTGGATTAAAATATAAGGATGAAAACGGTGAATTGCGCGATGTGGTTATGGGTTCTTATGGTATAGGTATTGGTAGGGTAATGGGAACAATTGTAGAAGTTTATCATGATGAAAATGGAATTATTTGGCCAAAAGAAGTCGCTCCCGCGCAAGTTTATTTAATTGCTATTGATTCTTCAGCGGAATCTTTGTATAAAGAATTAGAAGAAAAAGGGATTGAGGTTATTTATGATGATAGAAAAATAAGTGTGGGTGAAAAGTTTTATGATGCGGATTTGATTGGCTTGCCTTACAGGTTGGTTATTAGTCCAAAAACTGGAGAAAATATAGAATTGAAAAAAAGAAACGAAAAACAATCAATAATAGTTTCCAAAGAAAAGGTCATAAGTTTAATTTTAGAAAATAATTAATGAGTTTTTTTGATAAATTTTTTGATGATGTTGGGATTGATTTGGGGACCGCTAATTGTTTAATTTGGGTAAAAAATAAAGGGCTTTTAATTAACGAGCCTTCAGTTGCGGCTATAAACACAAAAACTAATCAAATTTTAGCAGTAGGAAATGAAGCTAAAAAAATGTTAGGAAGAACACCTCCGCACATTCATGTTATTCGACCGCTGGTTGGAGGCGTTATTTCTGATTTTGAAATGACGCGCGAAATGTTAAGACAATTTTTACACAATGTTCAAGAAAAAGATTTAAAAAAATTTGGTTTTAGAAAAGCGGTTTTAAGTATTCCAAATAATTTAACCGAAGTTGAAAGAAAATCTGTTGAAGATTCTGCACTTTCTAGTGGTTGTTCAAAAGTATTTTTAGTAGAGTCTCCAATAGCGGCCGCTTTGGGAGCGGGAATTGAAATTGAGCAACCGCATGCTAATTTAATTGTTGATATTGGAGGAGGAACAACAGATATTGCAGTGGTTTCAATGTCAGGCATTGTTGTTTCAAAAACACTAAAAACCGCTGGCGATAAAATAAATGAAGAAATAATTCGATTTATTCGCGACGAATTTAAATTAATTATTGGAGATTTAACAGCAGAAAGTATTAAAATTAACATTGGTTCTGTTTTGCCATTAGATGAGCGTTTAGAAATGAAAGTTAGGGGTCGTGATTTAACTACGGGCTTGCCTCGTGAAATTATTGTAAGAAATAGTCAAATTAGAATAGTTTTGTCAAAAATTTTAAAAAATATTATTGAAGCTATTATTGAAACTATAGAAGAAACTCCGCCAGAACTTGTTGGCGATATGCTTGATAGGGGAATATTTTTATGCGGAGGCGGAGCATTAATTCGTGGTTTAGATGAAGTTTTGCGTAAAGAAATTGGTGTTGAAACGAGAATCGTGGAAGAGCCTTTAACTTGTGTTATAAGAGGTATTGGTAAAATAATTGATAATTTTGAAAATTATAAAGGAATTTTAGAGTCATTTAAAATTACACCACCCAATTTATAAATTTAAATTAAAATGAAAAAAGTTTATTTTTTTATCTTTTTAATTTTAATTGCGGTTTTTTTAAATAGTAAAATTGGATGGGAAGCAAAAAGATATTTTTTAAAAGATTTTTCAAAAGATGATTTTTCGCTTGAAAAAGAAAATTTGATTTTAAAAGCTCAAATTAGTCAATTTGAAATTTTAAAACCTTTTTTAAACAAAAATTTGGATTATAAAGTTGGATTTATTTATTCACGTTATCCTTTTAATTTTAAAAACGAGCTTTTGGTTAATTTGGGTGAAAAAGATGGTATTCAACCAGATAGCGCAGTTGTAATTCCATCATCTTCAACACCGCAGTCTTTTATTTTAGTTGGCAAAATTAAAGATGTTTACGAAAATTTTTCAACAATTCAAACCTTGTTTGATTCTAATTTTAAATTAACAGTTCAAATTGCAAATTCAGAAGAAGCTTTACTTGTTGGCGGACCACTACCAAAAATCATTTTAATTCCTATAAAAAACAAAATAAATACAGGCGATGTTGTTTTTTCTAAAGATTCGACATTACCTTATGGTTTAATTATTGGTGGCATAAAAAAAATTCAAAATGTTTCTAATAGTTTATTTTTAGAAGCTGAAATTGAGCTACCTTATGATTTATCTCAAATTAATGCGGTTGCTATTTTAAAAAAATGAAGCTTAAAAAAAATAATTTAATTTTAATAAGTTTAATTTTGTTATTGGTTTACTTTATTCAACTTAAAATTTTAACTTTGTTTAACTTTTCTCCAAATTTTTTCTTGGCAAGTTTAATAGTTTTTGTTTTTTTTGCAAGTAATTATTTAGAAATTTTGTTTTTGGCTTTTTTTAGTTCTTTTTTAATAAATTGGAAACCGCATTTAAGTATAGAAATAATGTTATTTTTTTTAATTCCGCAATTAATTTATTTTATTTTAAAATTTTTTAAATTAGAAAATTGGTTGACATTATTAATTTGTTTAATAAGCGCCAATCTTTTATTTTATGCTGTTGTAAACTACCATTTTTTTGCAAATTATTTAAATTATATTATTTATGATATTTTAATAAGTACTTTGTGGGGAATTTTGGTTTATTTAATTTTTAAAGAAGAAAAATTACTATGAAAAAAAAGAAAAAAGATATTTTTTTTGAAGAAGCTTTAGCAGAGGAATGGAAAGATGATATTAATTTTTTTGAGGTGGAATTGTCTTCTGAGCCACTATTTTATGCTGGATTTTTAATTTTAATTTTAAGTCTTATTATTTTGGGAAGAATTATTTTTTTAAACGTTGTTTTAGGTAAAAATTTTCAGGAACAAGCCCAAATTAATTCCGGTCAAAAAGAATTTATTCTTCCACCTCGCGGATTAATTTATGATAGAAATGGTAAAATTTTAGCTCAAAACCAAATTGCATTTTCTGCTTTTTTAAATATTGAAAATTTTATTAAAAACGAAGATTTGCAACAAAAAACTTTAGAAATAATTGAAAAAAATTTTGGAATTTCTAAAAGCGATTTTGAAAATCTTATTAAAGAACGTCTATCTTCAAATGTTTTAACTCCAATTTTAATTTCATCAGATTTAACTCATGAACAAATTTTGTTTTTACAAAGAGAAAATCTTCCAACAATTCAAATAAAAGAAAGTTTTAAAAGATTTTATCCTTATGGAGAGTATTTTTCTACAGTTTTAGGTTATGTTGGTTATCCAGATTTATCAGATTTAAAACAAAAAAATTATTTAAAACCTCAATTTTTAACTGGTAAAACCGGAATTGAAGCTTATTATGATAAAGAATTGGTTGGCGAGCCAGGAATTATTTTAAATATACGCGATGCAAAAGGTAAAATTTTATCTACAACTAAAGCCCAAGATGTAAAGCCAGGTAAAGATTTAAATTTAACTATAGACGCGGAACTTCAAGAATATTTATATAAAAGAATGAAAGAAGGTCTTGAATTTTTGGGAAGAGAAAGTGGTGCGGGATTAATTTTAAATCCTCAAAACGGTGAAGTTTTAGCAATGGTTAGTTTTCCTTCTTTTGATAATAATATTTTTTTACAACCTCAAAAAAGAGAAGAAATTCAAAAAATTTTAAATGATGCTAATAAGCCCCTATTTAATCGGGTAATTTCTGGTGTTTATGCTCCGGGTTCAACAATAAAACCTTTAGTTGGTATAGCGGGATTAAAAGAAGGCGTAATTACTCCAGAAAGGAAAATTTTTTCTCCAGGTTATTTAGATGTTCCTAATCCATATAATCCCTCAAGGCCTACGAGATTTTTAGATTGGCGTTATCAAGGCGAGGTCAATTTATATTCTGCAATTGCGCAATCGTCAAATGTTTATTTTTATATTGTTGGCGGAGGATTTGGAGATATTTCTGGATTAGGAATAAGTCGTTTAATTGAATGGTGGAAAAAATTTGGTTTAGGGCAAAAAACAAATATTGATTTAATTGGAGAAAGCCCAGGATTTTTACCAACACCTCAATGGCACAAAAAAGTTTTTGGTAGAGAATGGTTAATTGGAGATACCTATAATGTTTCTATTGGACAAGGAGATTTAGGGGTTACACCCATACAGCTTTTAAATTATATTTCTGCTATTGGTAATGGTGGAAAAATTTATAGACCACATCTTTTAAAAGATTTACAGCCAGAAGTATTAATAGATTTATCTTATTTAAAGCCTGAAATTGAGGAAGTTAAAAAAGGAATGGTAGAAACAATAACTTCACCATTAGGAACTGCACATTTAATGGCTGATTTACCTTTTGAAATTGCAGGCAAAACAGGAAGCGCTCAAATTGAAGGTAATAAATTTGAAAATGCTTTTTTTGTCGGGTTTGCTCCTAAAGATAATCCACAAATTGCAATTTTAATTTTAGTTGAAAAAGCGCGCCAAGGAAGTTTAAATGCGGTACCAATAGCCAAAGACGTTTTAAATTGGTACTACGAAAATAGAATGAAAAATAAATAACCAACTTCGCTTTTATAAATTTATTTATTTCATGGGTTGGTTTAATGATTGTTTTTTTGCGGTTTTACAAATTCTTCTATAGATTTAACAATAGAGTCATCTCCATCAAAATCAAAAAATCGAATTAAATTAGGTTCGGGCGTGCTTCCTACTAAAAGATGATATGCAAAACATTGTTCACATTGTTTTCGTCCAAATTTATTTTCTAATTTTCGACAAATTTCATTTTTCTTTTTAAACCATTCTGGGTTTTTAAAAAATGATGCAAGCAATTTGTATAATGTTTTAATTTTTTCGACGCTAAATCTTTCGCCAAAATTTTTTATTAAATTCGACAAAAATTCATCTTCATTTTCTAAAGTATTTTCCGAATAGTCCGGATGGAGTGGTAGGTTTTGTGGTTTTTCAAATGAATTTTTTTTATTCATAAAATAATTATATAACATATAATTCAATTTAACCAAGGCCTTAAAAATACTAAGAAAATTAAGGCTTTCTGGGCTATTATCCCACCAAGGTCTTGACAGATTTAAATTTTTGAATTAATATAATACTATACGTCGTTAAATACGTTAATTTATAGAACCTTATTTTATAAGGTTTTTTTATTGAAAAATGTGTACTTTTTTCAATCAAATAGGGGATGAAATTGATAGTAAACGCAGGTCTTGGACCTGTTTACCGAAAGAAATACTAAAAAAATTAATTAATTTTAAAAATTTTTATTTAAAAGACATTTCCAAAATTAAAGGAATAATTATTTTTGTTATTCTTTTTTCTCCTTATATGTTGGTTGAAGCAGATAATCCTAAGTCTAATACTTTAAATAAAATTAATTCTTTTGATTTTTATAGAGCAAACAGTTCTCCACCTTTTGCTTTTTATGTTGAAGATAATGATTTAAAAAATATAAAAATTATTGAAAAAGCTAATCAAAATTCTCAAAATTATGTTAAAAAATATTTATGGGTAACTGCTTATTCTTCAAGTCCTGATGAAACAGATGAAGATCCTTTTATTACTGCGACAGGAAAAGAAGTGAGAGATGGTATTGTTGCTACTAATATTTTACCTTTTGGAACAAAAATTAAAATACCATCTCTTTTTGGTGATAAAATTTTTGTAGTTGAAGATAGAATGCATTATCGCAAAACTAATGTCATAGATGTATGGATGGAATCTAAAGAAAAAGCTTTAAATTTTGGAGCGCATTATACCGAAGTTTTAATTTTAAAAGAAGATCAAGAATTAGCTAAAAATTAATTTTAATCTTTTAAGATTATTAAATTTTTGCTAAAATAAAATATGCGTTTTTATTTTGATTACGCATCAACAACTCCAATTGATCCAAGGGTTTTAAAAGAAATGAAACCTTATTTTAATGTTTTTTATGGGAATGCAGGTTCGCTTCATTTTTGGGGTCAAAAAGCATTAAAAGCCTTAGATTTAAGCCGGGAAAAAATAGCTAAATATATTGGGGCGGATTTTAATGAAATAATTTTTACAAGTGGTGCAACTGAAGCTAATAATTTAGCTTTAAGAGGAGCTTTTCATTTTTTTAAAATAAAAAATCAAAATATTTTGCCTAAAATTATTGTTTCGCAAATTGAACATGAATCTGTTTTAGAAACAGCACATGATTTAGAAAATTATGGGGCAAAAGTGGTTTATTTGCCAGTTAATAAATATGGTTTTGTAAATTTAAAAAAATTAAAAGAAGAGCTTGATAATAATACAATATTAGTTTCAATTATGTATACTAACAATGAAATTGGCACCATTGAGCCAATTAAAAAAATTGCAAAAATTATTAATGATTTTAAAAAAGAAAACAATTTAATTTATCCCTTGTTGCATACCGATGCTTCACAAGCTTTTCAGTTTTTGGATTGTAATGTTTTAAATTTAGGCGTTGATTTAATGACTCTTTCCTCGCATAAAATTTATGGACCAAAAGGAATTGGCGCTTTGTATATAAAAAATAAAATTAAAGATAAAATATGGCCTCAAATTACTGGTGGAGGACAAGAATTTAAAATGCGCTCTGGAACAGAAAATATACCAAGTATTGTTGGTT
>Ga0272449_1004284_pt1 | contig 11670 bp, 9 predicted proteins | sample YNPCB0241_FD_198679 | JGI IMG/M metagenome (GOLD analysis project Ga0272449, IMG submission 198679) | Hot spring sediment microbial communities from Yellowstone National Park, WY, United States - YNP-CB-024-1 | ecosystem: Environmental > Aquatic > Thermal springs > Hot (42-90C) > Sediment...
ATATACAAAATATTAGTCGTCTTGCCAGACAAACCTGGTCCATAATAAACTATCTTTGCGTTGATTTCTCTGCTGGTATAATTTACATAAGCCATTATTTACTCCTCGCTGCAAGAAGCTTTCTTGCATTGGTAGCTAATACAGAAGATACATTTTTACTCTTTGCTACAGTAGCCAAGTCTTTAATTGATAGTGTAGATAAAAATTTTAATGCTACCTGTAAAGGTGTCTTTGGATGTAACACTAAATTATACCTTACTGCATAATTTTGAGTCCAATTGTTGTTGTGACAAATAATTCTAATTATTTCATCATTTACATTCTTGTCCTGAGTTATTTTCACAACTTCACCATCGGTTATACGAGGATTTTTTAACACTGCGGAAGAAACAAGTTTATTGCTATCTTTTATTAATATTGAGCGAACTTCTTTATTACCCATTAAAGCCAATTTTATTTTTTCTGCTACACTTAATTTGGCAATCTTACCAGAAAGGCTTCTTTTTGCCTCAATATCGTCAACCTCTTTTTCTTCAATGAACTCTTTGTAATGTTCTTTATCTTTAGATGTTACAACTACATCTTCATGGGAAGTAATAATTTCTTCATCAACCTTTTCAGGCTCTTTTTTATAAAATCTTAATTTTTCCAGTAGATCTATAGGAGTTTTAGGATTTTCGAGTAGTCTGTCTATCACAACTGGATTGGTTACCCATCTGCTCTCAACTTCAATCAACCTCCTTAGAATTTCAGGATTTGAATGTCTTGCAAACATTTCATATATCTTTTGGGGTGTTGCTGGATGTTTAAATATCTCTTCAAGTTTTTGTACGTCTTCTTGAAAAACAATAGAAAGAAAAAGTATAATATTTTCTGGTATATCGGCATTTTTAAAAAAGTTATGAAAAAAGGTGTGGGGAAGGCCTTTTAAAGTGGTTATGCATACATCTTTTAACCCTCCCCTATTCTCTAAACCATAAACGCATAAAATATATATAAGCTCATCAGGTGGTAAAGGAAACTTACCACCTGCTACTATTTTTAAAACTTCTAAATTACTTTCCTTTAAAAGCTTCTCAGCTATACCTGAAAGTTTCATTTTTCTTCAGCTTTTTCCTTTTTTACCTGTTGGATAATCTTTTCACTTAAATGCGTTGGTACTTCTTCATAATGGGAAAACTTTACATGAAAAAGGGCTCTACCGCTTGTTAAAGATTTTAAGTCATTTGCATATTTCAGTATTTCAGCCATAGGAACTTTAGCACGAACAATCTGGCTATTTGCCTTGGGTTCCACGCCTACTACATGCCCCCTTTTTGCATTTATATCCCCTATTACATCACCAAGACAATCTTCTGGAGTAATAACTTCTAAATCCATTATTGGTTCAAGCAAAACAGGATTGGCTTGTTGTGCTGCTTTTTTAAACGCAAGAGAACCAGCTATTTGAAATGCTAAATCTGATGAATCAACAGGATGAAAGGAACCATCATATAATGTGACCATAACATCAACAACAGGAAATCCAGCAAGTACACCCTCTTGCATAGCTTCACGAATACCCTTTTCTACCGCGGGTATATATTGTTTTGGAATAACACCCCCAACAATCTTATCAACAAACTGAAAACCAGCACCTCTTGGCAAAGGCTCAACTTCTATCCAACAATCTCCATATTGCCCGTGTCCACCTGACTGTTTCTTATACTTACCCTGAACCTGAACCCTTTTTTTGATAGTCTCCTTATAAGGCACTTTAGGTGTTTTCAACTCTACTTCTACACCATATTTTCTTTTTAATTTTTCAAGTGTAATTTCAACATGAGTCTGTCCCACACCAGAAAGTAAAAATTCTTTGGTTTGTTCATCTTTGCCAAATCTTATCGTTGGATCTTCTTCTATAATCTTTGATATCGCTTGGCTTAACTTATCTTCATCGGCTCTTGTTTTAGGAATTGCTGCAAATGATATTGAAGGTTCAGGTATTTCAGGTGCTTTGTAAATTATTGGAGCAGATTCATCACAAAGTGTATCACCTGTTTTTACATTTTTCAATTTAGGAAAGGCAACTATATCGCCCGCCTGAGCTGAATTTACAGGTTTAAATTTTTTCCCTTCTACTATCATTATGGAACTTATCTTTTCTTTATCTTTTTGTACCGAATTATAAACAGTTGTTTCCGGAACAATTTTACCAGAGAAAATCCTTGCCACTGACATTTTCCCTGCATATGCATCTACATATGTTTTAAATACAAGAGCAGAAAATGGAGCATCGGGGATTCTTTTTCTTCTTTCCTCATTGCCAGTATTTGGGTTTATTCCTATTGCATCTGGTACTTCATCTGCAGATGGAAGTACTTGAACAATCCAATCAAGTAAATGTGAAACACCTATATTTTTAAATGCTGAACCACAAAGAACAGGTAAAAACTGGTGTGTCATTGTGCCTAGCTTTAACCCATCAAGTAGTTCTTTTTCTGTAATTTCAGCTCCCTCTAAATATTTATCCGTTAATTCATCACTTACTTCAGCAACCTTTTCTACAAGAAAATCTCTTAACCTGTTTACTTCATCTAACAATTCTTTTGGTATCTCACCTTTCTTATAGACACCTAAACCATCATTTTCGAAGTAATAGGCTTCTTTCTTTATTAGGTCAATTATACCTTTAAAATCAGCTTCACTACCTATTGGATATTGAAGTGGCACTGGGATAACTTTCAAATCTTTTTCTATATCATCAACAGCTTTAAGAAAATCAGCTCTTTCCCTATCCATCTTGCTTACAAAAGCAATTCTTGGGATTCTCCACTCAGTAAGTAAGTCCCATAAAGTATAGGTTTCAACTTTAACCCCTGATATTGCACTAACTATTAAAACTGCCCCTGTTGCCGCTTTTAAGCAAAACTCTGTATCTGTTAAGAAATTTGCATATCCTGGTGTATCAAGTATATTTATATAATTTTTATTCCACATAATATGATGAAAAGCCGAGGAAATACTTATTTTTTTTGAAATCTCTTCTGGCTCAAAATCAAAGTTAGACGTACCATCATCTACTCTGCCAATCCTGTCAACTACTTTAGCATTATAAAGAATAACATCAGCAAGCGTCGTTTTACCTGCACCTCCATGAGCTACTAATACAATGTTCCATCTTTTTTCAACCTCTCCCATAGTTGCCCCCTTTTATTTTTGGTTTAATTCATAAAGAATTTTTAAACCTTTTAAAGTTAGGTTCTCATCCACTTCTTGAATAAATGTTGATTCCTTAGCTATTACATGGGCAAGTCCACCAGTTGCAATGTAATTGATTGTTTTTTCACCCATCTCTTGTTTTATCTTCTCACAAATAGCATCGACCATACCTGCATAACCATAAATTATACCCGATTGTATTGCAGAAACTGTATTTTTGGCAATAACATTAGCAGGCTTTATAAGTTCTATTTTTGGTAATTTCGCAGTTCTTTCCGATAAAGCTTCTAAAGATATCTCAATACCAGGTATTATTACGCCACCAATATACTCCCCTTTTTTAGAAACACAATCAAATGTAGTTGCTGTGCCAAAATCTATTACTACTAAAGCAGTTTTATACTTGTTATAACCCGCTACTGCATTTACTATCCTGTCTGCACCTACTTCTTTAGGATTATCATAGAGTATAGGCATTCCTGTTTTAATCCCTGGACCGACAAAGAAGGGCTCTTTATGAAAGTATTTCCTAGACATGATGGTAAGCATTATTGTAAGTGGTGGGACAACATTTGAAATTGCGATACCTTCTATTTCCTTTATATCAACGCCTACATGTTCAATAAAATTATAAAATTGAATGCCAAGTTCATCAGCTGTTTTATTTTTTTCAGTTCTCATCCTCCAGGAATGGATAACTTGATCACTTTTGATTAAACCTGCAACTATTTGGGTATTACCTATATCAATTACGAAAAGCATAAAGCCTCCACTGAAATTGCATTAAAATAATTCGACTTTAAATGCATTATAGCCTTTTTTTAAAAAATTTTAAAAACAAATTTGAATAAAAAAAAGGCAAATTTAAAATAAAACCTCTCCTGCAAAAACTTCTTTTATTTTCCCTTCTTGATTTTTAATAAGAAGAGCTCCATCTTCCTTCAGGCCTAAAATTATGCATTTTTCTTTGGCTAGACCAGTAGTAATTTCGACATATTCATTAAGACGATAAGCCCGTTTTTCCCATAATGTTCGAATTTCTCCAAGTTCCCCTTTACTTTTACAAAAACTCGTGTAAAGATTCTCAAAAATCCCAAGTATTGCCTTTAACAACACATTTCTAGATATGTACTTTCCAGTTTCACTTTTTATGCTACCTGCTTTCTCTCTAAAATCTTCAGGGAAACAATCATATTCTGTATGAACATTAATGCCTATACCAAGAATGACATATTCAACTTCGTCACCTTCTAAAGACATTTCCGAAAGTATTCCACCAATCTTTTTTTCACCAATCATAATATCATTTGGCCATTTAAGCTTTGCTAAAACACCTAATCTTTCCAGTGCTAAAGCAACTGAAACCCCTGCCACAATAGTAAGTCTCGGTAATGTAATAACGGGTAAACTAGGTTTTAAAATAATGGAAAAGTAAAGTCCTGCTCCAAAAGGTGAAGTCCAAATTCTTCCTCTTCTACCTCTTCCTGATGTTTGCTTTTCTGTAACAATCAATGTACCATTAGGTAGATTCTTCCAGTTAGTTTTTGCAAAATTATTTGTAGAATCAATTTCTATAAAAGATAAAATTTCCTTTCCAATAATATTTGTCTCAATATCAGAAGGGATTATAGTCAATGGTGTATCAACAGGTTCTATAAGCTTATAGCCTGTATTTGTTTTGCCTGTTATCTTAAAACCTTTTTCTCTTAAATATTTTACATACTTCCATACCGCAGTCCTACTTATACCAAGAATGGCACCTAACTCTTCACCTGATAGAAGTCTATTGGATTGTGCAATCAATTTTATTAATTGAGAAAGTTTCCCCTCTTTTTTTTCTATCATTCAATCTCTAAACTAATATCTACAGACCTAAAAGAATGGGTTAAGCTACCTAATGAAATAAAATCAACGCCTTCTATAGCATACTCTGAAACATTATCAAGGGTAATACCACCTGAAACTTCTATCGTTGCCTTACCATTTACTATACTAACTGCTTTTTTTATCATTTGAGTACTCATGTTATCAAGTAGTAAATGGGTTGCTCCATTTGAAAGCGCTTCTTCCAATTCTTCCAAATTCTTCACTTCCACACCAATGAATGTAAGCGGTCTTATAATTTTTTTTGCATTTCTTATTGCCTTTGTTATACTACCACATGCTTTTATATGGTTATCCTTAATTAAGATACCATCACTTAAACTTATTCGATGATTATAGCCACCACCTACCCTTACTGCATACTTTTCAAAAATCCTTAATAATGGTGTAGTTTTCCTTGTATCTAGCACTTTAACACCGTTTTTACTGACTTTTTCTACTATAAGATAAGTTAATGTAGCTATACCTGACAACCTCTGAAGAAAGTTTAACGCAACTCTTTCACAGGTTAATATGCTTCTCAATTTTCCTACAACAGTTCCAAATCGTTGGCCTTTTTTTACCTTTTCACCATCACTACAATCAAAGGTTACATTCAATTCATTATCATACAAAGTGAAAACCTTTTTTACTACATCAACACCACAAATTACGAAATCTTCTTTAGCAAGAAAAAATGCATTACCAACAATATTTTTATCTATGATTTCTGTTGTTATATCTCCAAAACCGATATCTTCATTAAGTGCATTTTTAATAATTTCCTCTACTTTTATTGGATTTAAATTCATTTCATCTCCTGTAAAATTTTTAGATTTTCCTGTAACTTTCTTAATTTTTCAATGTAGGCTTTTAATCTTGACTTATCATCATCTACAACATCCTGTGGCGCGTTCTTAAGGTAATCTTCATTGGAAAGTCTTTTATTTAAAAAGGCTACATCTTTCTCAACTTTGGTAATCTCCTTTTCTATACGTTTCATCTCTGCATTAACATCAATCATTCCCTCTAAATTCACCCAGATATCTATATCATCAACTACTGTAAAAGCCGAGTTTGTGGGATTTTTCTCAATTTTTTCAATAAATCTAACACTACATTTTGCTTGAGACTCTATATAACTGCCATACTCCATAAGAATTTTCTTTTGCTCAGACTTGATGAATATCATCACTTTCGGCTTCAATGCAGGGGATATATTCATCTCACTTTTAACATTTCTTATTGCTCTTACAACACTTATAAAGGTATCGACTATACTTGTATCAACCCTGGTTAATGTTTCATCATAAACAGGGAACATATCCACCATTATGCTTTCGCCATGTTGAGGTAGATTTTGGTAGATTTCTTCTGTTATAAAAGGCATTATGGGGTGGAGAAGTTTTAGTGCATTCATTAACGTATACCACAACGTTTTCTGGACTACTTCTTCATTAATCCTTTGTTTAGACAATTCAATATACCAATCGCAAAAATCGTTCCACAAAAATTTGTAGATTGCATTAGCTGCATCATTAAAACTGTAATTATCATAAGCTTCTTTTACCTCTTTTATAGTTTCATTTAACCTTTGTAATATCCACAAATCAAAAATATTACATTTTTCTATTTCAGGCTTTGAATAAGTAATATTTTCTTTTAAATTCATGTGAACAAATCTAGAGGCATTCCAAATTTTATTGGCAAAATGTCTGTAGCCTTCAATCCTATCTTCAGACAATTTAATATCCCTACCCTGTGCAGCCAATGCTGCTAGTGTAAACCTAAATGCATCGGTACCATATTTATCCATAATAATCAAAGGATCTATAACATTACCCTTTGATTTGCTCATCTTTTGTCCCTTCGAATCTCTTACTAATGCATGAATATACACATCTCTAAAGGGCACTTCATTCATAAATTTAATGCCCATCATAATCATCCTTGCTACCCAGAAAAAGAGTATATCGAAAGCAGTAACAAGAACAGATGTTGGATAAAAAACATCAAGCTCTTTTGTCTTTTTTGGCCACCCCATTGTTGAAAAGGGCCATAGAGCTGAACTAAACCACGTATCAAGAACATCTGGATCTTGTATTAAATGTTTCTCCCCACATTTAGGACAGCTTTCACCCTCTGGTATAGGTGTTGCATCTTCACCAATTAAATAAAAATCGATGTCCTCTAAAATTGTTTCAAAAGCCATTCCCTCTTTCGCAAAATCATTATATGTTCCTTGAAATTTTGATGAATCCTTTTGATTGGGCCTCAAAGTAATAAATATCTTATCCCCATCACATTTTGGACAGTAATATATGGGGATCTGGTGCCCCCACCATATCTGCCTTGAAATACACCAATCCTGAATATTTTCCATCCATTGGTAATAAGTATTTGCCCAGTTTTCAGGAATTATTCTAATTCTACCTTCTTTTACAGCCCTATAAGCAGGCTCTGCCAAAGTTTTTATTCTTACAAACCATTGAAGTGTTAATAATGGTTCAACAATTTCTTTACATCTATAGCAATGTCCAACATTATGTTTTATAGGTTCTACCTTTACAAGTAATCCAAGTTCTTTTAAATCATCAACTATGAGCTTTCTTGCTTCAAACCTATCTTTTTTAAGGTATTTTTCAGGTATTTCACCACACATTAACCCCTCTCTATCTATAACTGAAATGAAGGGGAGATTATGCCTTCTACCAGCTGACTCATCTGCAAAGTCATGAGCAGGTGTGATTTTTACAGCGCCTGTTCCAAACTCCATATCGACCATCACATCACCAATTACAGGAATTTCCCTATTTACAAGAGGAAGTATTAAGGTTTTACCTACAAAACTCTTGTATCTCTCATCATTTGGGTTTACCGCAACTGCAGTATCACCTAACATAGTTTCTGGTCTAGTAGTAGCAACTACGAGTCCTTCACCATCTTTAGCCGGATATTTGATGTAATAAAGATTTCCATCTTTCTCTTCATACTCCACCTCTAAATCAGAAAGGGCAGTACCACACCTTGAACACCAGTTTATCAACCTTTTGTCCCTCTGTATAATACCTTCTCTAAACAATGTTAAAAAAACCTGTTTTACGGCCTTTGAAAGCCCTTCATCCATAGTAAACCGTTCTCTTGACCAATCACACGATGCTCCTAACTTTTTTAATTGCCTTATAATAGTGCTGCCCGACTCCTCTTTCCAACTCCAAACCCTTTCTATAAAAGCCTTCCTACCAAGGGTATGTCTTGTTTGTCCTTCCTTTGCTATCAGTCTTTCAACTACATTCTGTGTTGCGATACCAGCGTGATCTGTTCCTGGTAACCATAATACTTCAAAACCTGACATCCTTTTATATCTCGCAAGAATGTCCTGTATTGTATTATTGAGTGCATGCCCCATATGTAAAGAACCTGTTACATTTGGTGGTGGTATCACCATTGAAAAGGGTGGCTTGTTGGTATTTTCATTTGCTCTAAAATAATTTTTTTCAAGCCAGAAAATATACCATTTCTCTTCTACATTTTTTGGCTCATAACTTTTAGGCAAAATATCTTCCATAATTACCTTCCTAACTATTTAAACATATCTGGATTTATTTTTGGTATTCAGTTTTTTTTACCGAACCTATCTTTCATAATTGAATCCACTATTTCTGGTACAATCTCCCATGCAATTTTTTCAACTATATCATAAGTCAATTCTCTAATGATATTTTCTATCTGTTTGATATCTATTGATGTAGCAGTATCTTTTGATTCTAATACTGCTTGTTTTTGTGATGTTAAATCTAAGTCAAAGTTCCATATATCTTCCTCTGATATTTCTTTTTCCTCTTTTGCTTTTATCTCTTCCATTATCTTAGTCTCTTCTTTAACTTCTTCCTCTTCTTTGGTTTCTTCAACATGCGTAGTTATCATCTCAATTTCTTTTAAATCTTTTACTACTTCTTCTATAACAGGTTTAACCATTTCCTTTTCTACTTCAGGACTTTTTGATACCTTTCCTTCTGCAAGAATTTCATTTAAGTCAGCAAAGAAATCGTCTATGTTTATACTTTTGCCTTCTTCAACTAGCGTCTCTGTTTTAACCTCTTCTTCCTTTTCGGGTATTTCAATCTTTTCTTTTTCGAGAATTACTTCAGGTATTTCAATCTCTTTTTCAAAAGTCTCAACCAACTCATTACCTTTTGACTCTTCTGATAGAAGCTCTTCCAAAGTGATATCCTCTATTTTAGTTTCCAAAGGTGTTTCTTCAATTATTTCTTCTTTCTCATCTAATTCCTCAAGCTCCTCTATTACTTCTAGATCATCAATAATTTCTTCTAAAATATCTGACTTTTTCTCATCTTGAACTGTTAATTCTGTCTCCGCTTGTGTTTCTATTGTAAATTCTTCACCAAGATTCAAATCTGTAAATGGCTCTTTTTCAATAGGAAACTCCGATGGTGTAGTCAACTCTATAAGCTCTTCTTTTTTCTTTAACTTAACCTCCTCCTCTTTTATAGGCATGTCTTTTACTTTTTTAATTAACGTTTCTATTTTTGATAAAAATGTTTGAGAATCAAAGGGTTTTTCAATAACATCATCACATTGCCCTTCCTGCATTCTCATAGCGGGATACTCTTCTTTACTGCTTGTCATTAAAAGTACTGGAAGATAAGGTTTTTGAGATTTTATCTGTTTCGATACTTCAGTACCTTTTAAATCAGGTAAACCATAGTCTATGATAACAAGCTGAGCATCGCTGCTTAACCCTTTAGAAATTGCATCTTTTCCAGTTTCTGCAAAAATCAGTTCAAAATTTAATGGTTTTAAAAGCAGTTCAATAATTTTTCTTACCGTAAAACTATCATCTACAATTAGTATCTTTTTCATTTTTTTTACTCCTTGCCCTCAAAAAGGGCATCGATATCAAGTAAAAAGTATTCTTTATCATCAATGTTTAAAGCTTTTTTTGCTAAAAAAACTGGTGCAGGAATGGCACTTTCAACCATTTCTCTTCCAAGCATTGTAAAACCTTTCACCCTATCCACTATTATTCCTACAAAATTCAACATTTTTCTTACAATGAGAATATTATACATTTTTTGAGTTAAAATTTCTCTATGTTCTTTTATGACAGGAATTATAACACCTTCGTAAGGGTATAAATATCTTAACCAATCTGGCCCAAAAGGTGAATTATATAGATCTTTAATCTCTAATGCCACTACTTTTTCTAAAATATTTTCCTCACATAAATATGTTCTTTCATTAATAACTACTTCAAGGAATCTTAATCTTTCCATTAGCTATCCCAATTTTAGCCAAAATTTTAGCACTATCAATACAAAAAAATAAAATATTATCCTTTAAACAAAATTCTTTAATACCACAAAAACCATAAAAATTGAGATAATCCTGTTTTTTTAACACTACTACTGTTTCTTTTTTAATAAAACCAGCTACATCATTTACAAAAAAAGTAGGAATTACGTCTTTTACCTCATGTAGTAATATAGCTTTTCTTTTTACATTTTCATTCCCAAACTTTATGTCTAATGTTTCAACTAAATTTATTACTTTAACAGGAAGGCTATTATAAAAATAACCTTCTTGTGACTGAATGATAGCATTAATATCTACAACTTTTTTAACATATTCAATCTCTACACAAAAAGAAACATTGTTTTCAATAAAAGTCAGGTACATATTTTTAGCTTTTCTATCATAATTTTGCTCATATTGTCAAGAAATGAAGTTCTTTCTATGTTTTAAATAATTTTCAAACTCACCAATTCTATGAACAATTTGTTTTATATCAATCTTTATCCCATAAATTGCTTTACCAATCCTTTCTAGCAGAACCCATTCGACTGTTTCTTCTTTTTTCTTCTTGTCCTTTAAAAGCACATTACCAAGTTGAGTTTTATCAAGATTATAATTTAGGGAGTAACCAACTTTTTTTAGTAATTTTAAAACCCTTAGTAGTTCTTCCTCACTTAAACCACTTTCTTTATAACTTAAAAAGGATGCAAAAGCTATACCTGCAGCTACAGCAAAACCATGTGAAACTCTCCATTTTTTTTGCACCTCTATTGCATGGCCAAGGGTATGCCCAAAATTTAGAATAGCTCTCAAACCCTCTTCTCTTTCATCTTTTTGTACAACATTAATCTTTACTTTTTGTGCCTTGGTTATAATATTTGACAAAACATGTTTATCCCTTCTTATTACCTTTTCTAAGTTTTTTTCAATTAAATAAAAAAGCTTATTATCTTTTATACAACCTGCCTTTATGACTTCAGCAAAACCAGATAAAAACTCTTTTTGAGGCAGTGTATCCAAAAACAGTGGATCTGAGATTATAAACTCGGGCTGATAAAAACTACCAATTAAATTTTTCCCTTCTTTCAAATTATAACCAGTTTTACCACCAATTGAACTATCAACCTGTGCAAGTAATGTTGTTGGAATATGGATAATTGGAATACCCCTATGGTAGGTAGAAGCTACAAACCCGGCTATATCACCAATAACACCACCACCAAAGGCAATAATCAAAGACTTCCTCGTAGCACTAATGGAAACAAGAAAATCGTATATTTTGTGAACAGT
>Ga0272449_1004285_pt1 | contig 11669 bp, 11 predicted proteins | sample YNPCB0241_FD_198679 | JGI IMG/M metagenome (GOLD analysis project Ga0272449, IMG submission 198679) | Hot spring sediment microbial communities from Yellowstone National Park, WY, United States - YNP-CB-024-1 | ecosystem: Environmental > Aquatic > Thermal springs > Hot (42-90C) > Sediment...
ATGCCGAAGTGGTGGCCTTTGAGACCGGCGAGGAGATGGACCGGGCCCACATCCGGCTGACCGGCTGGCGGGGCTGGCATCAGGACCGGTGGATTTACTTCTACCACAACGGCGGGCCGGTGGTGGTTGTGGATGAGGCCCGGGGGCCAGCGGGGACCGGAGGGGCGATCACCTGGCACCTGGTCGGCGGAGAAGAGGTGGAAGCGCACCGTTACCGCCTGGGTGGGAGCGGTGGTTCGGCAGAGGTTCTCCTGCTCCCTCTGGATGACAGTGGCCAGGCAGAGGTCCTGGAGCGCGCGAGGAGCCTGTCCGGTCTGGATGTGGTGTATACTGGCACAACTGGCCTGCGCGCGGCGACGGTGTTTCTGTATGGGGAGTGGGCGGAGGGGGAGGTGGTAGTGGAGGATGCTGGAAGGCTGGAACTGAGGCGGGGTGATAACAGAACCATAGCTCTCTCCTTACCATAATTTAATTAATGAGCCTCCTGGAGGCAACGTGCGGGTTTGTTATTTTGGGACATACCGGGCCAAATATTCACGGAACCGGATTATGATAGAAGGGCTGCGGCGTAATGGGGTAGAAGTCATTGAATGCCACGAGCCCTTGTGGTTGGGAATTGAGGACCGGGTCCAGGCGGCCACTGGTGGTTGGATACGGCCTTCCTTCTGGTTACGAGTTATAAGGGTTTATTCTCATCTTCTGCGCAAGTATTGGGGTATTGGGGATTACGATGTAATGGTACTGGGCTATCCAGGGCAATTAGATGTGCCTTTAGCCAGAGTGTTAACCTGGCTAAAGGGCAAACCCCTGGTGCTGGATGTATTTATGTCCATTTACCTGATTGCACAGGAACGCGGGTTGACCCAACGTAGCCCGCTTACGGCCCGTGTGATCTACCTCATAGAGAAAATGGCTTGCCTTCTGCCGGACTTGTTGATTCTGGATACAGAGGAGTATGCCGCTTGGTTTCAGGAAGTATATAAAATACCCACTTCCCGTTTCCGTCTGGTACCCACAGGCGCTGATGATCGGATATTTCGGCCAATAGATTCGGAAAGAAATGACGGTCTCTTTCGGGTGCTATATTATGGTTCCTTCATCCCAAATCACGGAGTACTATATATCATTGAAGCCGCGAGGCTTCTGCGCGATGAGCCCGATATCCACTTTGAACTAATCGGTGATGGTCCGGAAAAGCCAGCGGCAGTAGCCCTGGCATGCCAGTATAATCTTACCAACGTGACCTTTGAGGACTGGATGGACCAGGAAGAACTGGTACGTCGGGCCGCCAATGCCGATGTGATCTTGGGCGCCTTTGGTACCACACCACAATCCTTAATGACGGTGCAGAATAAAATCTATGAAGGGCTGGCGATGGGGAAGCCAGTGATTACAGGAGATGGCCCGGCTGTGCGAAGGCAGCTGGTTCACGGTGAAAATGTATATCTATGCGAGCGAGCAAACCCACGGTCATTGGTGGAGGCTATAGAAGCCCTAAAGAAGAATCCGGAATTGCGGCAATCCATTGGCACGAAAGGCCACAGTCTCTATTGCGAAAGATTTACGCCGTCTGTGCTTGGTCTTAGGCTTCAGCACCAAATTGGTTGGCAATTATGATTTCAGATTACAAAAAATACAGTCTCATCATTGTGCTCGTAGGTTTTAGTCTTAGAGTGTATCAACTCGGTTCAGATAGTCTTTGGAATGATGAAGCTGGTGTTGTTTTAGTAGCCTTACTTCCCAATCTGCAAAGCGTGATCAGTGCAATCCGATCACATGCTATGGCAATGCCCATGGATTATCTTGTAATCCGTGGGATTATTAGATTGGGTTTCCAAGAATTTGTCCTACGTCTACCTGCAGCAGTTTTTGGAACACTTACATTGGCAATCTGTTATCGTTTATCTCGCAAATTTATAGGGGAAACGGCTGCTTTATTAGCTGTTCTGTTACTGGCTTTGTCCCCCCTGCATATAATGTATTCACAGGAGGTGCGTTTTTATGCCTCACTGGTATTTTTCTTTTACCTCTCGGTGGACTTGTTTATTGAAGCTATCGAGAAAGGCACACTATTAAATTGGGCACTTTTGACTTTAATCCTTGTTATTGGTGTATATTTCCACATTTATGTCTTCCTCTCACTAATATATGGTTTGGCTTGGGCACTCGCGAATAATAAAAAGCGACAACTTAGCCATAGTTTTGCTTTAGGGGGGCTGTTCACAGCATTTTCAGCTACTCTCTTAGGCTACCTTTACTTCGGTGATCACCAAAAGTTTAATTACCCACTTTTGCCGTGGGGCGGCTCACTTTTTCAAGAAATTGCCTTAGGGTTGGGATGGCGGGAGTTACCCTTCACTCCGCGACCAAATATAGGCTGTAGTTGGTACATCCTGTGTTTTTCGTCTTTCTTAATAGGGCTGATGAGAAGCCTGAAGCAGGGCAACAAATCTGTGATGGCTTTGATGATCAGTAGCCTAATACAAATCTTCATTATCATTACCGCAGATTTGTTAAAAGGATACTGGTTCGTCTACCGACAGATTCTTTTCCTGCATCCTGCTATGCTCGTGGTTTCTTCAATAGGCTTATTGGCAGTTGTGCAGATCTTGAAGCAGTGCAAGAAAATCATCATAACAAGATGGCTTGCTGTAGGGCTAATTGGAGTGTTATTGTTATCGGGTTTCCCCGCGCAGGCCAACTATTATCAATGGTGCAAAAGTGATGCGCGCTGGATAAGTGAGTATTTATACAGAAACTGGGATCCCGGTGAGGCTGTACTTGTAGTCCCTGGATATCAGGAAAAACTTTATCGGTATTACCTGCAATATGTTTATTCACGTCCTGACATCGCTTCTTGGATATACCCATCCGAGGTAGAGGATATAACTGAAGGGAGACTTGATGTGGATGATGGTTTCTTAATCGTGGTAGGAGAGCTCTCTTCTAATAATGAATGGGTTGCCCAATTATCAAAAATAGGATTCAAGCTGGTTAAACTATCTGAAAGCAGATGGTTGGGACACTCGCTGTTTGCTCGGAACCAGGAATAATGGTTTGTCAGATTGTTTTTGTTCTGAATTCACCCAAAATAGGTGCAGAAGTCCACAAATCTTGTGACAAAACGGCTTTGGTGCACAAATATTTGCTTGCCCCACTTATGGGGCTAATTGGCATTTTTATGGGCTTTTTCCTCCACTTTGCATCAAAAATTGGCTCAAATTAGGGATAGCACTTTCAAAAAGGCGATTTATGCACCAAAGCACAAAACGATCCAAATGATCACCTTTACCGTAATAGTCCCTAATCTAAATTCGCCATTCATTGATCAAACCATACAAGCCCTCGAGCAGCAATCCTTTAACCGTGATAACTACCAGGTTATCGTTGTTGGGATGGATAATTATGAGCTGGTGCGGGAGAGCGACGTGGTATATTTCGATCGTTGTGAATACCCCTTATCTCCAGCGCAAGCTCGGAATCGCGGTGCCAGAAAGGCACAAGGTGAGATTTTGGCTTTCACGGATGCCGATTGCATACCAAACATTGATTGGTTAGCAGTGCTGGCTGAGCGCTTCGCTGATCCAAATGTGGCCGTTGTTGGTGGAGGCGTCTGGTTTGATACATATAACTACTGGACTCTGGCAGACAACCTGAGCATGTTTTACGAATACCTGGCCGTTCATCAACCGGGCGAGAGGAGACAATTGCCCAGCCTTAACTTGAGCATCCGGCATAAGGTTTTTGACGAGATTGGCGGCTTTGACGAACGCTACCCGCGCCCGTCTGGTGAGGACGCTGATTTGACCATTCGTCTACGTAAGCTTGGTTATCGTCTATACTTTGAGCCGCGTGCTATCGTTGTTCACCGTCCGCCCCGCAATCGGCTTGTTGACTTACTTCGGCATGGATACTATCAGGGCGTGTACTCAACCAAAGTGGATAACCGGTATATGGAAGAAGGGCTTCCGCCTGCCTTACGCACGCGATTGGGACTCATAACGCTGGCACCATTTTTAGCAATAGCAGCTACTCTAAGGATGTTTATCACTTACCCCAATTTGCGCTCTTACTGGTATGCTGCGCCTGCAATCTATCTGGCGAAAGTGGCTTGGTGCTTGGGTGCAGCCCACCATTGGTTACGGTCAGTGAACGGGCAAGATCACTCTCAACGGTGACACCATGCACAGGAGCTGTACCGTCTCTGTTGTGATCCCTTGTTATAATCAAGTTCATCATATTCGTCATACGGTGGGTGCTATTCTTGATCAAACTATCCCACCCGATGAGATTGTGGTTGTAGATGATGCCTCGGGAGATGCCAGTCCAATAATACTCCAGCAGCTCCCCGTGAAATTGATCCGCCACCAGCAAAATCAAGGCCCGGCAGCTGCTCGTAATACGGCTTTGAGTGCAAGTAGCGGGGATATTGTTGTTTTTGTCGATGCAGATGCTTACGCCGACCATCGCCTTATTGAGACTTTCTTACGCGCCTATCAAGAAATTCCAGATCCTCTTGTTGCAGGTATTGGCGGGAGGGGTATTGAAAGCAACATTCGTACAGTTTTTGACAAATGGCGTGCGCTACATGCCCGACAAGACTTTGGCCTTAAGCCTCGCAAAGTGCCTTTCCTTTTTGGCCTGTGTGCTTCTTATAAACGAGCCGTGCTGCTTCAAGTAGGTGGTTTTGACACTTTCTTTCCCTTAAATGCCGGCGAAGACGCAGATCTAGGCTATCGGATCCGAAGAGCAGGGTACAGATTATACTACACCCCAGATGCTATAGTTTACCACCAACACTCTGATACAGAGAGAAGTTTATTACGAGTCCAATACAACTGGTTTTATTGGACCTATTTCGCTAAGAAACGTTCTAATCTGCATCCCTGGACCCTTTTCGTGGGCACATTACGGAGGCTATTCACAGACACGCTTGCCGACCTTTTTTTACGGGGCGACATAGCGCTTGCGCTCTTAGACTTAAAAGTTTTTAAGGTAAAAATGCAAGCACTTTTTCGGGCATGCCAAGGAGGAGAGGGGGATGAAAACCGCAGCTTCGGGTCAAAAAGTGGCTTCTTCTGTGAGAGAGCTTAAGGCTTCTTATGATCGTCTATACCAAGAATGGTTAGGTGAGCATCGCAATATTGGCCAGGCCAGATTAATGCTTGATCTCCTAAAAGTACAACAAGGGCTGCTGCTCGATGTGGCCTGTGGCCTGGGTTATATGTTGGATATGGCAGAGAAAAGAGGAGCAAAAGCGTTTGGGCTTGATATTTCATGGACAGCACTGACTAAGTCAAAAGTAGAAAGAAGTAATCGTCGTTTAGTGCTAGGAAATGGAGAGCACCTTCCGTGGCCTGACAACACCTTTGACTATGTGACTTGCCTGGGGAGTTTAGAGCACTTTATACACCCTGAAATAGGTGTACGCGAGATTGCTCGGGTGCTTAAACCAACAGGAATATCTGCAATCTCTCTTCCTAACTCTCATCACCTTATGGCTATTTATAATGTCTACAAAACGGGGGGAATTTTGCCAGAGCTGCAAGATTTTGAGCGGTTTGCTACCCGAGTAGAATGGCAATCCTTGTTGGAAGAGAATGGTTTGAGAGTCATCTCGGTGCACAAATACAATGTAGGTTTCGCACGTGTGTTTAAGAAAGGTCGAGAGGTTTTTTGGTACTTATACAATTTTCTGTTCCATCTCTTAGGAGATGTTTGGATTCCCTTAAATCTCAGTTTTTCTCTGATTTTTGTCTGCACTAAGGCTGATTAATGCTATGAAACCACTTAACTACTGGCAGTTTCTCCAGGTAGGACGCGAACAGTGGATTGTTCACCGCAACCCTTTGGCCCAAATCTATATACGCCTCTGTGGGCCACTTGGGGTTCACGCAAGAATCCGGAACACCCGTGTCATTAATGCTATTAGACGACTAAGCCTGCCAGCCGAAGCTCGTGTATTAGATGCCGGATGCGGACACGGCTATGCGTCTTTCTGGTTGGCCCGGCATTACCCAAAATATCGTATTTGGGCCATTGATGCTGACCCCAATCTGATCTCGGCGGGGGAAAAAATAGCCTGCCGGTTGGGCTTATGTAACATCGAGTTTGTTTTGGCGGATATTCAGTCGCTAAGGCTGGAAAAAATCGCGATTTTTGATTTAATTTTCAGTATTGACCTATTAGAACATATTGAGGACGACATAAGCCTGTTGTATGCATGGCGCCGCGCCTTGAATCCTCAAGGATATCTTGTATTACACTTGCCGCGTCGCCACCAGGAACACCGGCGTTTTTTCCCTGCGTTCAAATCCCATACCACTCCCGACCATGTGCGTGATGAATACACAGCAGATGAAATTTGCGAAAGACTATCCCAAGCAAAATTTCGGGTAGATAGATTGTGTTACGGATTCAGCGGATGGGGGGAGCTGGCGTTTGAGCTGAACAATCTATTTTGGAGACACAAGTGGTTACGCATCTTCACAGCGCTTTTGACTCATCCGCTTTGTATATGGTTGGCCTACCTGGATACACGCCGCGATTATGCAGATGGCAACTCACTCCTTGTTGTCGCTCGTCCTATATAAGAAGGCACAGGCATAGCATATGAGCATAGGCGAATGGATAGCTTACGCGTTAAACCGTCTGTTTCCTCTTTTGCGTATGCATCGTGATCTGATATCTGCGAAGACCAATATAGAGGCCAATCACAGGTGGGCCTACTGTGAGGCCCAGCGCATTTTCCCTCACTTTGGCGCCTACTGGAGGCTTGAAGGGAAACTGGTTCTGGATATTGGAACCGGATTAGGGGGCAAATTACCCTTCTACATAGAGTCTGGTGCCAGGGCTGTGATTGGTATAGATATTAGTGAACAATCTGTTGGTATCGCTAAAGAGTACATATGCTCGTTGGGTTTGTCCCGGGCGGTTTTTCTATCCGTAGCAGACGCTGCAAACTTGCCGTTTCGTGACAATACTTTTGATGCAATAGTCTCTATAAATACCTTTGAGCATATTGAACGAGTAAAAGAAGCCTTACTTGAATGCTATCGGGTTCTAAAGCCCGAAGGAATCGCTTTTCTCTTTCTGCCCCCTTATTACAGCCCCTGGGGACCTCATCTGGAACCTTGGATTCATTTCCCATGGCCTCACTTATTTTTTTCAGAAAAGACTCTGATGAAAATCGTTGCGCGTGAAGACGCCCGGCTTTGCTTAAGCCCCAAATTTATAGGAGCAAGAAGCCCTCTATCTATACAGGATGCACGCAGAATTCCCGATGTAAATCACCTCACCTTTATGCGCTTTCATAGAATGGTCCTGCAATCTGGTTTCTTTATTAAACAGATTACATTGCTTCCTGTCGGGTATGAGTTTCTGAATTCGGCTAACCCTGTGAGGCGGGCAATCCTATTATTGTTAAGAACAATGACCTCTATTCCTTTTTTGCAGGAAGTGGTGGTTACTAAAATGGCTTACGTTATTCAGAAACCGCTTAAACACAAAGCCCCAACTTCACCGACTGGAGAGGCCTTCAAAGCTATGGATCCTGCACATGCAGTGGATTAGCGGTAAGAATCGTCAAAGAATATTTTTGTTGGCTCTTTCGTGGGGTATATTGCTTTCTATAGGAATGGCGGTCATAAAAGACTGGGAAGGTTTCTTGTTATTCCCTTGGCAACTCAGATGGGCAAATCTGGGCGCTGTAATAATAACGCACTTCCTATCTTTAAGTACCCTATTTCTCGGATGGTATCAGATAATGCGTCGCTTGGTCAGGTCAGAAGATTGGCGAAGGGATTTCCAAATTTATAGCTTCTCGGCACTCGCTCGGCGTATTCCTACCCCTATATGGTATATTGGCGGTCGCCTTTATTTATACAAGGAATGTCAGGTACCCACCACAATAGTACTGAGTGCCACAGGATTGGAGACTGTATTAATTACCATAAGTGGCTTTGTCTGCTATTTATTGTTTCTCCCTTTATATAGATATACATATACCCATAGATGGATTTGGTGGATCGGGAGTGCCAGTTTGGCAATATGGACAGCCGTGCTTTTATTGCGCCCGAATTTCCTGGTCGATCTCAGTAACCGGATACTTCGCTTGCTTGGCCGACCTCAGATTGCAGTCTCTATAACTCGGTCTGATTTATTAACTTGGGGTACAATCTATTTAAGTACCTGGCTGATAGATGGGTTTAGCTTGTACCTGATGGTTGCCGCGCTTGTTCCCGAAATACCTCCTATACCTGACATCCTTGGCGTTTCTACAATTTCTGCCTTGATAGCTATCGCAACTTTGGCTTTGCCAGCTGGTTTGTGGCTAAAAGAGCTGACAATGAGTGCCCTGCTAAGTACGTGGGTGCCCATATCTGCGGGTGTAACTATCTCTATTTGTTACCGTTTGGTCCATACCTTTGTAGAAGTATTATGGGCATTTTTGGGTTATTGGGTTGGTCGTGTCCCTTGCAACGGGCAACGGAAGTAGTCCAAAAGAGGTATTGACCAAAGGGATTGCGATATGGTAAATTGTGAGCAAAATTGGTATCAGGAGGTGTGCATACACAGAAGAAACCACAAAGTTTTATGGCGTTTTATGGGAAATTCAAAATCAATAATCAGGAGGTGTAAGATGAAGAAGCGATATATTTTCACTACGATCACCATATTTGTATTAACCCTTTTGCTGGCTTCTCTCGCACAGGCTCAATATACTAACCCGTGGTGGACAACCTATCAGGTTGTCAACATGGGGGATGGGCCCGCTAATATTGTGATTGACTACTATGATACAAACGGAAATGTGCAAACCGCAGCACGCAAAACCTTTAGTAATGTGCCACGAGGCGGCTCAGTTCTTGTCGTGCAGTACACAGATGACCCGGCTTTGGGCAGTGGGAGATACTCCGCTGTGATTAGCGCCGATCAGCCAATTGCAGCTATCACCAACCAGGAAACAGCGCCTGCAGGTGCATCAAGTTATACTCCGGGGCCACCATTTTCCACATACAGTGGGCAAAGTGCTGGCGGAACTCGGATTATCCTTCCAGCGGTAATGTATAACTGGTATGGGTACTATACAGAAATCTTTATCATGAACATCGGATCAGGGCAGGCTAATGATGTAGACATTACTTACATTCCAGGGAAGATGGATGTTGGCCACGGATTGGAGGATACCGGAGCCAGTGGGGTGCAAGATTTGAATAACACAATCCCCCAATATGCCTCGCTCCACAAGAGCCAGCAAAACATGACACAATTGGGTGCTCCCAGCGGCACGTTCCAAGGCCGCTTCTTAGGCTCCGCTGTGATTACGTCCGACCAGCCCATTATTGCGGTGGTTAACCAACATAACCCGGGGGCCTACAAGTTGATGACTTACAATGGATTTACGGGTGGCGCGACCAGGGTGGCTGCCCCTTCTTATATGCGCAACTATTACGGCTACTACACGACGTTGTTGGTCGCCAATCCCAGCCCAAGCGCTACTGCCCATGTGACCATTACATATACACCTGATACAAGCCAGTCATATTACAACGAAATGGAGCCGGGCAGCACCATTGGCCCAGTCACAGTAAGTTATTCTGTTCTCCCGCAGACTGCCTTGACGCGCTATGATGGCCCCACCGCGACAGATGGGCAAAGCGATCTGGACGATCCTCCCAGAGCATACCGAAAGTTCTTTGGGTCTGTCTTGGTGGAATCGGACATTGAAGTTGTGGTTCAGGTTAACGTGGAGGCGCGGGCTGATGGCGACGGGCAGGCAGGTTCATACAACGGTATACCGGTTGCAGAGGCTACCCAAGAATTGGTTGCACCTGTTATCCTCGCCGATTTCTATGGTTACTATACCACGTTGATTGTTCAGAATACGACGAACACAGCAAGTACCTGTGTTGTCACTTACACATCTGATAGTACTTACAGTGCTGTAAGGAATCAGAGTAAGGGCTATACGCACAGTTTGCCGGCTGGAGGGAGCTTTACTGTCTATGAGGGTCGTAAAGGTGGTCTGGAGATTGGAGACATCAATCATGATGTGTTCTGGCGGGCAAGTGGTCAGCGACAGTTTATTGGTGCAGCGATTGTTCATTGCGGAGTACCAGTTGTCGCGTTTGTTAATGAGGAGTCCGATGTTGCACGCCGTGATACCATGTATACAATGAATACCTTCAACAAGTAAGGCTATTCGGTCTGGTAGTTGAGCGAAAAGGGGCCATCGGATTAGCGCGATGGCCCCTTGTTTTTAAAAGTTATTAAAACCACAAAGGAGGCGATTGTGATGCGGAAAATCTGGGTTTTTGTCCTCGCGCTTATTTTGACTGCGTGTGCTGGGAGATCCTCACCGACACCACTTGTTTCAGTCTTGCGATCTCCGCTAACTACACCCAGTGGGGTAATCAACGAGCCGGAAGTGATTATTTTTCAATCAACCAGAAGTGAATCTACGCATTATTTTATGATGACCCCCGATGGTGGAAGTTTGCAACCGTTCAGCATTAATATGCCGGATGGCGCAACTGTAATAGAGGAACTGGTATGGTCTCCGGTGACGAGCAAATTCTTGCTTGTCTTGAATGGTGAAATTTATATAAGCGACCGAGAAGGGAAAAATTTGCTTAATCTGACCAATACACCTTCTCAAGTGGAAAGCCATCCTGTTCCCTCCCCAGATGGACAGTACATTGCCTTCATCTGCATAGAATCGGACTTGGATATCTGCGTAATGCGCTCAGACGGTACCGAGCGCCTAAATTTGACCGCTCATCCGGCCAGAGAAGCAGATCCACAATGGTCACCTGACAGCACAAGGGTAGCTTTCTTATCCAACAGGGAGGGTATACCCAACATCTTCATTGTTAATAGAGATGGTTCAGGGCTTTTTAATCTGACAAAGAGTCCTGTCCAGGATTCTGCACCATCATGGTCACCTGATGGTCAGAAGATATTGTTTCAAAGCAATCTTTATGGCAACACAGATATCTTTGTTGTGGGTGCGCAAGAAGGAAGTGTTCCTGTTAATCTGACAAATCATCCATCTCAGGATGTAGATCCAATATGGTCTCCAGACGGTAAATTGATCGCGTTTCGTTCTGATCGTGAAGGGAATTGGGATATCTTCGTGATGCAACTGGATGGTGCCTTTTCTTTTAATTTAACCCAATCCCCGGAGATGGAAATAGGATGCCGTTGGGCACCGGACAGCAGACATATTGTATATACTGCCCAAATTGGAGGACAGTTTGAGATATTTGTTGTTGGAGTAGAGGGAAAACGACCGGTTAATCTAACAAATCATCCTGCGGACGATTTTGCCCCACTTTGGATAAAGTGGTGATCTGCTCTGGTCATGCCTTCATATTCATACCTGGCATTTTCATCCCCATACGGACAGTACGGCCAATTGGCTGTCCTGTCCCATTATCTAAGAGGCAAGGTTGCTATTTTCTCACTTGGCCCCGCCTCAGTGGGATTCACACACCTCCCGCTTCAGTACTGCAATGTATGAGAGGGTACGGAACACGTCGCGTAGTCCAGGCCGTAGCCCACCACCCAGACGTCGGGAATCTCAAAGCCCAGGCGCGCTCGCACGGTCCTTTTGGGGCCACAAATTGAAATCCCGCCCCCTTCCTTTTGTAACCTTTGTGTCCTTT
>Ga0272449_1004288_pt1 | contig 11663 bp, 13 predicted proteins | sample YNPCB0241_FD_198679 | JGI IMG/M metagenome (GOLD analysis project Ga0272449, IMG submission 198679) | Hot spring sediment microbial communities from Yellowstone National Park, WY, United States - YNP-CB-024-1 | ecosystem: Environmental > Aquatic > Thermal springs > Hot (42-90C) > Sediment...
TCCTGCGACGCCGCCTCATCCTCATGCACCGTGACGTCTATGACGTGCTTGTTAGTCGTTAACTGAACTAGTTGAAGAGCTAGGCTAGAGACCACGTAGGAGAGTTTATCTGTTAGTGTTGGACCCACCCAACCTAAGGTTATGACCCCGTCACACTTCTCCTCCTCAATCAGCTTCTTGGCAGCTACTGGCATGTCCTTAATTCCGGGCACCGTATACCTCACCACAACAACGTTCGGCAGTAGATCCTTCAGCGTCTTCTCGGCGAGGGAGCCCATATCAACCCTTGCGAAAGTGGTGTCAACCACGCCTACTCTCACAGTCATTTAAGTACCTCCATTAAGAACCTGCCGTTCTCGTAGATGAGCTCGCCGTCCGCGAAGACCCTCCCCCTCTTCATATCTTTTATTAAGTCCCAGTGAATCGAGGACTTGTTGACTCCCCCCGTCTTAATGTATGAAGCCCCTAAAGCCATGTGGATAGTCCCGCCTATCTTCTCATCAAATAAGATTTCCTTAGTATACCTCGTTATGTCGTAGTTAAGCCCGAAAGCTACCTCACCAACCCTTCTAGCACCCTCATCAGTCTCAAGCATTTTCTTGAGGAACTCGCTACCCAGCTCAGCCTCAGCTTCCACCACCTCACCCCTACGGAAAACCAGCTTCACGTTCCTTACCTCAACACCCCTCCACACGGCCGGGAAATCAAACCTTATGACTCCTTCAACTGAGTCTTCGTGAGGTCCTGTAAAGACCTCCCCGCCAGGCATGTTATTCTTCCCGTCATCGTTTATCCAGACCCTACCATCAACCCTAAGCACTATGTCTGTGTCATGACTCACTATCCTCAACTCAGAAACCTTGCTTAAAGCGTCCACGATCCTTTGCTGAGTGTTTGCTTGATTAACCCAAGCGACCACAGGGTCGTCCTCGTAAAGCTTCAAAGACTTGAAAACGAATTCCTCGTACTCAAGCGGGGACATACCCGCTTCCTGAGCCATAGCTCTAGTAGGGTACGCGGTGACAACCCACCTCAGAACGCCTTCGGAATCCCTCCTCATGAATATCTCAGTTAGCTTACGCGTTGCTTGAGCTCTCAACTTAAGTCTCTCAGGATCTACGTTAACTAAGTACTTAGAATGTGTTGAAGACAATATCGAGATCCTCACGTCCACGTTCTCAGTGATATACTCGTCAATCCTTGAATAATACCTCAGTAACTCCTCCGTAGAGTACTTATAGAATATCTCATTCAATACCTCGTCGTTAATGTTCCACCGAGGATAACCGCCCCTCCTAACTATCTCTTTCCATAACTCACGTATGAGGGGGTACGCCTCGTAAGTCGAGTTTATGAGTACCTCATCCCCTTGCTTAACGCTAGTACAATACTCCGTGATTAGCTTAGCAAGCTTGCTGAGCACGCGAATACCACCGGGAATTAGTTGAGTTTAGAGTAATAAGGTTTAATTATGTGGTTAGAAAAAACGGTTTAAATGAGATGATTTTACAGCCAGCCACGTAACTTCATCGCTTTATAGACTCTCTCAACTGCTAAGACAAAGGCGGCGTCACGCATGGTGACTATCCTGTCTCTCCTCTCGTCTTTCAGTTTTTCCCATCTCTCAGCAGCTCTCTTAAAGTTTTTCTCCATTATTGAGGCTAGCCTATTCCTAGTTTCTTCCTCGTCCCAGAAATACCATTGGAGGTTCTCAACCCATTCTAGGTATGACATTATGACCCCGCCAGCGTTAGCCAGTATGTCAGGTACTGCAGCTATGAAGTCTTTTCTGCTGTACAAGATCTTCTCTGCTTCAGGTGTTGTGGGTCCGTTAGCTGCTTCAACGACTAACCTAGCCTTCACTTTATTAGCGTTAGCCTCAGTTATCACGTTTTCGATAGCGGCAGGTATTAGTATGTCGGCGTCTACGTAGATGGATGCGTCGGGATCGCTTATCTTCTCTCCTTTCGGGTAGTTAATCACTTTGCCGGTCTCGTTCTTGACTTTCATAGCTAGCTCGACGTCTAGGCCGTTAGGATCGTACACGGTTCCTGAAGTATCGCTTACCGCGACTACCTTAGCTCCGTACTTGCTTGCCCAGTAAGCCGCATACTGACCTGCGTTACCGAATCCGTGAATCGTTATTATCTTACCCTCAAAACCTCCTAACCACTTCTCCGCAGCAGCTTTAGCTGCTACTACAGTGCCAAACCCGGTCGAATATATCCTTACCGGGTTACCCCAAAGCTCCGGGGGCTTGGCTGTGAAGACTCCTGGGACGTTATAGCCTTTCAGCTTGCTGTACTCGTCAACCATCCAAGCCATTATCTGGGGATTCGTGTTGACGTCCGGCGCCGGTATATCGATTTCAGGACCTATTATGGGGGCTATAGCCCTAGCGTAACCCCTGCTCAGCTGCTCTAACTCCCTCATACTCATCTTCTTAGGGTCGCACTTAACAGCTCCTTTCCCACCACCGTACGGTATCCCAGCCAAAGAGTTCTTCAAGGTCATTCCGAGAGCTAGCGCGATGTCTGTGTCTAGAGTGACCTCCGGGTGGTACCTAATACCGCCTTTGTAAGGACCTAGAGCGTTGTTGTGCTGCACCCTATAACCCTCGAATATCACTAACCTCCCGTCATCCATCCTAACAGGTATCTTAACCATCAACACCCTATCAGGCTTGCTCAAGTAATCGTAGACTTCCTGAGGCAACCCAGCTAACTCAACAGAATTCTTTAAAACCCTTAACATCCACTCCAAATACGACATTATACCACCACACTTTAATATTTGCTGGAAACCTTTTTATATATTCACCCACGAGTTTTAACCTAGTGATCACCTACCTAAAAAGTATAAATCCGTGGAAACACTGAGGAGGGCCGGGGTGCGCGAAGCTTTCATAACTAAAGAGCTGGGAGAAGCTACACCGGGTTCGGCGATAGGTTTAAATATCCTTGAATTAGACGTGGTTCAAACGTAGTTGATGAAGCCTATCACTAACAAGATAGCTAGGGTCGCTGACGTAATCCCTTGAACCAAGTAATTAAGCTTCTTACTATACTTACTCAAGATTTCCGTGAATATCCTCCCCCCATCACTCACGAAGATCGGCGCGGCGTTGATTATCGCTAAGGAAAGATTAACTATGAAGATCCAGTTGACGTATAGTAACGCTTCGACTGTGTAGGGTGGGGTCTCCGGAGCTACCAACTCACTCAAGTATACCCCTAGCTTAGATCCAGCCGGCTTACGCAACACGTACGTTTCTACGGGACCCGTCCCCACTATCCTGTAACCATCAATAACGCACCTACGTGTTTTCAAGACTAGGACCGCGCTCTGATTAATTAATTTACTTAGGAATGACCTAAACTCCTCTAGATTATTTATCTTCGTGCCGTTTACCTCCAGTATTATGGAGGGCGTGGATATGTTGGCTTTAAGCGCGGGTAATTCAGGGTTGCTCCTATCTAGATCCACTATCACCGGAGCCAAGACTATCTGGGTAGTCAGTAAGCTCACGATTCCTAGCGCGAGTAAAGCGATCAGTGAGTTACCTAGTATGCCCGCACTAAGTATCGAGACCTTAGATTTCTTAGGTGCTTCATTAAACGAGTTCTCGGAGAGCTTAACGTACGCTACAGGGAAGATAGCGAATAACCCGATACCCCAAGACTCGATCCCCACGCCCTCCATCAAAGCGACCACGGCATGCATGAACTCGTGAATAGCCATAGCAACCCCTATCGACAAGACCAGAGGCATAATCAAATCCAGACTTATGGTGACGCCCGGGATTACCGGGACGAACGGTGATACGGGGGTCTCACCAACTGAGACAGCTCTAAACAACCCTTCAACAGCGTTAATCAGTGTCAAGTAGAGGAAGATTATCATGAAAGCCATGTTCAGGGTTCCCGCCACGAGGACTGCCTTCCTCAGCGACTTACTGCTTGGGGAAGCTATCTTACGTAACTTAGACGCGGTACCAATATCTACCAAGATCGTTAAGAACCCTACGTCAACCCTACGCTTCACTAACCCCTCACGCAAACCCTTCCACGCCTTAACTAAGGCGTACAGCAACGCCTCAATCAAGAGCAACGCAACTAGGTACGCGTACGAGCTATTCATGCCCACGACCTAATAACAATACTTAAAAGCAAATATAGTTTTTAAGAGTCACTCCGTTAATGAATTAGGTGTTGGGATGTGGGGTCAGGAAACTTTCGCGTAGCTAAGCAAAACGTCATAGGAGGCTTACTAGTCTTCACGATATTGATAGGTGTTTCACTAGCTTTAGGTTTTTACGGGTACTACGTCGAGAAAGCGCCGAGAACCACTACTAAGACCACGACCACAAGCCCTACAACAACACCCTCAAACACTACGACACCCACCAACACAACCAGCCCGAGCGTTAGTACGACACCTACAACGACCCCAACGAATACCACGACTACGAGTGAGGTTCCGTACGTACCCGAGTAAACCTTCCTACCCGCCCCCGCCCTGGGGAGCGGGTTTCTCGGAGAAGCACTCATTCAATATTTTCGGGGAACGCTCACCCGTTTTTATTAAGTCTACGTAGAGTCCTAGGTTGATTAAGAAATCCCTGAAGGTACCTATAGGGACTACTAGAACCCCCTCTAAAAAGCCCTTCAACACGTCCGTTAACGTGACGATCACCGGGACGAACCACTTAGCTTTAGTGAGTATCCTGTACTCGTTCTTCAGCGCCTGACACTGCTTAATCAAGTACACGCATTTTCTCTCGTGATCGCTAGCCACGTACTTAAGCTTCCCTCTCTTACTGTAGCCGGGTGACCAGTGCTTGCAGTCAATGATTAACCCTATCTTAGAGACAGGGTCTACCGCCACTATATCGTACTCGTACCTCCTCGGCTTAGTCCTAAGGTTTTGAACGCTTTCATAGCCTGAGAGCCTCAGGTACTCAGAGACGAGTTCCTCGAAGTCTCTCCAGCTCAGAAGACTCGATACCTCGTAGATGTCGGCACCCCCCTCAAGAGCTTTAAGAGCTAGGGGTAGCAACGACTTGAAGCATAACTCACCCCTCAACCCAGCGTACACGCCGTCAATACCGGCCAAATCTAGCGTCTCAGAATACACGATGACTAACTCTCGGTCAAGACACCTACCCTCACTACCCGATACCTGACGCATCAACGAAAGCCAAACACGTGCGCGTGAATCAATCAAACCTGCCTCCCCACACCACCGCGGAGAGAACGTCGTGCCACCATTCACGAATACTCTACCCATCTATATAAGTTTTGCAGGGGTTCAAGCCCACTGAGAGAAGAGGGAATCTTGCGTGCTCCCCGACAACGAAGGTTCGTTACTTAATGCTTGCGGGGTCACGGCCTCCACGAGTTCTCGGAGGAGTTTGGTCAGTTCTTTAGCCGCTCATCACCTGCTCCGAGTTCACCTCCTTCATCATCACGATATAATTCGCGTAGCTGAATTAATAACTTTTTATACCTTGATATCAAGATATTTGTAAGGGAGTGGGTGCAGGTATTTAAGGAAGCTTTCGTGAGTATCTCGAAATTCCTGAATTACTCGCTCACCGAGCTTTCTTTAGAGGAGGTTGAGAAATTCATTAATAGGTTGGTCAGTATCTACTACGATTTTAGGAAGATCTTGGTTTTAGGTGCTGGGAGGTCAGGTCTCGTCGGCAGGGCTTTCGCTATGAGGTTATCGCACCTAGGCTACAACGTCTACGTGTTCGGCGAGACCATAAACCCCCCGTTGAATCCGGGGGATATGTTGATAGCTATCTCCGGTTCCGGGAGAACCAAACTCGTCGTTACCGCGGCTGAGGTAGCTAAGAACTTAGGGGCTGTCGTAGTTAGCATAACCTCGTACCCGGACTCACCGCTTGGCAGGCTCTCAGACATCGTTGTCAGGGTTCCGGGGAGGACGAAGATAAGCGGTGAGGACGACTACAACGTCAGGCAGTTGATGGGGATTTACGAACCTCTAGCACCTCTAGGAACGCTCTTCGAGATCGCCGCTCTAGTAATGTTAGACGCCGTCATAGCTGAGTTGATGTCTAGGTTAGGTAAGACAGAGGAGGACTTGAGGTCTAGACACGCGAACATCGAGTGAGGGCCCCCTCGTTGTCCACGTCCTGCTATTCTGAGGCGTTGCGCTTAATTAAGGAAGCTGTTGATCACTACCTCAAGTACAGGAAGGACGGCGGGGTTAGCGACTTAAAGCACGCCTTAACATCCCTCCTCAGGAGCTACATCCTACTACTCAAGGGTCTCTACCTACCTGAGCTAGACTTAACCAACCTAGCTTCAATAGCTTTAGATAAGGGGTTGATAGATAGGGGGTTGTACTCGGACATAGTCACGTCAAACCTAGTCCTCAACGGCTACCTATCTAAAGACCTGAGCCTCGCGGAAAAAACTTTTAATAAGCTGTTCGAGAAGATCTCTAAGCACGACCCATACGTCAACCAGCAAATGCATCTCTTTAGGTACTGAGGTGATGTCTTGAGTAAGCAGTTCGTGGAAATCGATGAGGGATGGACCCACTTAATAGCCACGTTCTACTACGTTGAAGGAGCTCTTTACGAATTAATTGAGGATTTCGAGTGCGTGAACCCGAAAGTTAGGGTTAGGGGCGAGCCCGCCGCTCCATCCGTGGAGTATTGTTGTGTGAAGATTGGTGAGAAGCCTGAAGAGTTAATGAGTTTAGAGGAGGGGGTGGAGAATGGAGTGATAGCGAGTTACGAGTACGGCGACGACGCGTGTTCGGTGGGGGAGAACCCCTACACCCTACTCAACGAGAAGATAGTTAAGGAAGTCTTGAGTAGATCCATAGGGTTACTAACCCCATACACCTACATCACTAACCAGACAGGCGTTGAGTATTTGCTGGCGGTCTTGAATAATGGGAAGGGGTACTTGATTGAGGGTGAGGAAAACAAGATCACGGTTCCCATGGGTAGAACGCTCTACAGCTTACACACCCACCCAAATAACTGCCTTCCGTCACCTCATGATGTGAGATCGTTAAGTAATACGTTAATGTATAGGGGGATTGGAGGAGGCGTCATATCAAGAGACTGTTACCTGGTCTTGGTTAGGTCAGGCCCCTTCACAGAGGAGGATTTGATGGAGTTAATAAGGTTTAGGGATGCTTTAAGAAGGATGCGGGTCGATGAATTAAACGAGTATATAGGGAGGGGTTCTGTAGGCACTAACCTACGCATTCACACGAACTACCTCCGCATAAGTCGATTATAGTCTTAACCAGGTTCGCGAAAGCGTGGTCAGAGTTACTCTCCTTATAAGAACTCAGCAACTCAAAGAGTAGATTCCTATGCGTTTCTCCAATATCGCAGCACTTCACGATCCGACGATCTCTCACGAACAACGCTGAGAAAACCCTGCAAACATTGCACGTGAATCCCGCGAAACCTGACTCAAAGTCGATTATCCTGACCCTGCCCTCAACATCTATTATCACGTGCTCCCTCAACACGTTTAATTCCTTATGTGTCACGTTTTTCAAGTCTAGGTAGCGCGCGCTCGCCAGTATCTTGAGGTATAACGTGATTAAGTCTCTGCACGAGCTTACTCTAGGTACGAGATCCCCTAGCTTAACACCCCTAACCAACTCCATGACGATAAACTCATCGTCGCAGTAGTAAGTCATGGGAGCTACCGGGAAGGCCTTCCTCATCAAATCACACTCACGCAGCAATGAAGAACTCTTCGAGTCAGTCCTCAAGACCTTCACCGCCGCAAGACCTATCCCAGCGAACTCAGCGGCTAAAACAACCGACGAATGACCCTTCCCTAAAACCTTAAACCCCCATAGCTCGTAATCACCTAAATCAACGCAACCCCTAAACCCTAAGGAACTCAACTTATTAAGCCTCCTATTAATCAAGTCCTCGTTTAATGCCGGGTAACTCAGCAAACGAGCACACTCCAAACCAAACACCCGATGCTACGTGCATACAGGAAATCACTTATCACGCGACTAGCTCGTGATCGGGAGGCGTGGCTCCCTCCACAACGTGGGAAACCTCGGCAACCAGCGCCTGAGGCCGTCCTCCACCCGGTGACCCGTGAACGTCGGCGTCAGGAGTTAGGTTGCTCCCTTCCGGGCCTGGCCGATTCCCCCTGCAAAGACGGTTGGCGTTCCCCCTCCAGGGAACGCTCCGTCACCGCCGACCCCACGGGGCGGGCTTCATCGCAAACCTCAGGGTGGTTGCTGAGGCCTCCCACGCCGTGGAGAGTTACTGGCCCCGCTTCACGCCTTCGGCTAGGGGAGGCGGCGACCCTCCCAGCCCTACCCACGCCAAATAGAATAGATTAATCAAAGCTTATATCTGTTTGCTCACAAATGAAAGCCTCCGCCTCCAGGTGGGGGGAGTTAGGGCAGTTCTTAACTTCTAGAAAACGACTTAAGTCTTCGGTCGTAAGGCTTCTGAAAGTATTTGCTTTAGATCCTCGCTCAGCCAGACGTAGTGCCCTGCCTTACACCATAGCGACCCGTCCGATAATATGGTTACCTCCGCGTCCGGGTGTTGAGGACACTTAAGGATTACCGCGCTCTCCCTAAGCGCTTTATCCAGCTCTATGAAGATCTTGCCCAGCCTCTCCTGCGTAGTCTCCCTCAACTCCTTCCCTTCCAAAGCCTTCAGTCTTTCCTGAATTCCCGCCAAACCATCCATTATTTTCTTTAAGGCCGCGTCCTCCACACTCCTATACTTGTAAATCCTCACCGTAGCGATCAATAACGTGATCACACCCACCCACACCAAGACTAAGAGACCAGCCAGTATAGAGTCCCTGAACGTGTAGTAAGGGTTGTAAGTACCGAAAACGGCTCGAACAACGAAGGGTAGTAAAGAAAGAGATACCACGATAATCAAGAAACCAACAACGACTACGCGCAAATCCTTACTCATGAGGTCCCCTCAAATAATTATTTGAGGAACAGAAATAAAAACCTAACATAGAGTTTAAACATCGAATTTTACGTGATGCTCTATCAGTACGGAATCTTATTATCCTTAACGCACGCTCAGTCCGCAACACTCGTCGCAACGCTTGCGCGTAGTCGCGTCAGGGATCGTGTAAGAGAGAATGACTTATTATCTTTTCGAGAACGATTTAAGTGGATGCAAGGTGTGCGGGTCTGTAGGTAAGGGTAGGAGGGTTCATAGAGACGCTGGTAAAGCGTATGTTTTTAAGATACTGAACATTATGAGGCATTACTACAGCTTAAGAGACATAGAGAAAATTCTCGACTTACCCGCTCAGACTATATGGAAGTACGTGAACTTAGTTGCGGTGCCTGAGGAGAGGACTGTGGCTAAGATAATCGGTAAGGTGGGTGAGTTAAGGTTGATTGATAAGCTGATAGAGAACTCCATTAAGGAATTCAAGGAAAACCCGGTCACCGTCCTAAGCAAGCCCGGCTTTCTTAAGCTGTTCTCATACGTCACGGAAGATTTCGTGGGCGGTGCTAAGATAGACTTAGTAGTGCCTATGTCGACTACCGCTATAGTTTTAGGTAGTTACGTGGCTGCCGAGCTACCCAGTCTCGTCTGTCCGTTCACGGAGAACCCCCCGCACGATAGGAAAGGGTATGTCGTCGCTTACTATAACGACAATAACGAAACACGCTTCGTCGCTCTACCTAAGAGTTGCTTAAGAGAGAAGACTACCGCTTTATTAGTTGACGTAATACTTGAGGAGCAGGACAAGCTGAGGAATGTTGTGGACGTGTTGAGCAAGAATAAAATCCACGTTTACGGGGTTGTAGCGGTTGATTCCCCTGATGAGGTAGTGGGTTTAGTGAGGGGTATGGGACTTAAGTTAATGACCTTAAGACGCTGGCACTATTAAGGTTTCCTCCGTTTTCTGCGATCTGTCGGCGTACGCTAGCCTGTATTTCCTCGGTTTCAAGTAAGCTATTATGAGTTCTATCCCTCTTAAGGGATCGCTCTGCTCGCCGCACGTGTACACGTCGACGGTAGCGTAGCGATACTCAACCCACGTGTGGACAGCTATGTGTGATTCCTCAACCAACGCTATGACCGAGACCCCGCCCTTCCTACCGCCGAAACTCCAAGACTTAACCTCCACCAACTTCATGTTAGATTCTTTAGCAGCTCTAACAACAACGTTCCTGAGTTCCTCCTCGTTCGCAGCGGCTTTCACGTCTATGTCGTAGAGGTTAGCGTAGTAGTGCTTCCCGATCACGAAGTCCTCGCTCCCGCTCACTTGAATCACCTCCTCACGCCCTCGAAGAGCCATGAGAGGTCACTCTTACGCGACCTCTTAACACCTCCGTCCACCAGAGCGTGTGTTATTATGGGTAGCGCTATGGTCGCGTCCACGTACACCACCCTCTTCTTAGCTTTCGGCGAGACCTTACCCCAACTAACAGCTTCCTCGAGAGTAGCACCGCTTAAGCCACCCCATTGAGGGGCGTCCGTAGTGAACTGCACCACGTACTCTAAAGGTTTGTAGTAGTCGTGCTGACCCTCTTCCTCAGCTATCAATGTTTGAGCTACCGTCACTAAGTTAACGTAGTCTTTGGGAACACCTCCCCCAACATATATCGCCGCAAGCTTGCTTGAGCGCCTACCAATCTCCACTATCTGGTAGAAATCCCTCACCATATCCAAGACTACTCTATGCCCCCTGCGGTACGGCAGCAGGGTCGCCATGCCGTAACCACTATCAACCAGTGCCGGGGAGAAGACGGGCACGCCGGACCTGTAAGCCGCCGCCACTATCGAGTCTATGCCACGCTTATCGAGGAATTCCCCGAACAGATATAGGAACTCCGCCGTAGAGTAGACGGACCCGTTAGGCAGGCTCTCAACGAACTCCATGATGAGTCTCTCCATCTTCCTATAATCGAGCTCGTTAGCTACCGTGTCGTAGAACCTGTCAAGCTTATACTTAAGTAGCTCGTTATCGTCAACGCAGGGGTATGTCTTCAAGTACTTGAAGCCCATAGCCTCGAAAATATCCTCGCTTATTATAGCGCCCGTAGATACCACTACGTCCACATACCTATTCTCAACCAACCACTTAATAACCCTCCACATACCTGCAGTACTCATAGAGCCTGCCAAACCCAGGAATATCGTGACGTCGTCGTCTTTGAACATTTCGATGAGTGCTTGATAAGCCTCTCCTAAAGCCCTACCCTGAAAAGCTGTGTCACCCATCCTTAATAAGAGGTCGTGAAGCCCTCTACGGCTTACGTCAAGACTCTTTACTTCCCCCATCGTAAACGGGTATTCCTCCATCTTATTTCTTCCAAGGATAACGAAACCAAAGATCTATTAAGCTTTAGTAAGCACACATAAGACAACAAAACCTTCAGCCAGCTTCTTAACTGTGTTTACTCAAGAACTCACAAAAACCCTTGGAATAACCAAAAAATATTAAAACCTAGAAGTAAAATAATTACCCTCACCTCACAAGGATGATCGAGCGAATCGTTTTCGTAATGAGGCCCTACCTCACAGCAAGCAACTCAGCGTTCTTAACCAGGAATTCCTCGAAGTCGTTAACGAACTTATCTATTTCCTCCGGCGTGTGAGCTATTGAGAGGAATAAGTGGGGTTTTGCTGGTGATAGGTAGAG
>Ga0272449_1004289_pt1 | contig 11663 bp, 10 predicted proteins | sample YNPCB0241_FD_198679 | JGI IMG/M metagenome (GOLD analysis project Ga0272449, IMG submission 198679) | Hot spring sediment microbial communities from Yellowstone National Park, WY, United States - YNP-CB-024-1 | ecosystem: Environmental > Aquatic > Thermal springs > Hot (42-90C) > Sediment...
CTTTCTCCTTACCACTACTGCCAGTGGAACCCGATGGTGAGACGAGACCCAAGCGGTGCCTGGGAATTATAAGTTATGGTAGTCAAGGTTAAATATCAAAAACAATAAAGTTTATTTTTATTATATTAGCTGCAGCAGCTTTGGATTTCAAAAGAATGATGAAGAGATTGAAAAAATTTTTTTACTTTTTACAGACCCTGTTTCCCATATTTCAAACACTATTTTTAATTTTTTTCCTCTTTTATGAAAGGAATTAAAGCGGTTTTTTTGAGCAAAACAAACTATAGAAATTCCAAGAGATGTGGAAATGACGTATTTTGGAATTTTAGATGTTAAAGATCTTTGCGGAGACAAAGGGTAGATTTATGACAAGGTCAAGGTTAGCACGAGATATTTTGCTGGCGGTATTTACTTTGTACATTTTGATAATTGTCAAGCTTTAATTTATCCTCATTTTTGTGTTATCCGTTGGGGGATCCCCCCTGTGTCCCCCCCTTATTAAGGGGGGATCAACCCTATCCTTATACTAGATATAAAAATTGCTGAAATTTTACCTAGCTTAATAATTTGACACGAGAAATTGGTCATCCCTTCAAACCCAAAAAGCCATCAAATTTATTTTTTATTGTGCTTTAACACCACAATTTATACAATTCCTCAATAAGATGCCTTTAATACAAAAAAGTCGTAGAAAAGTTCAAAAACTAACCCTCATTTTTAAAGAGGAGATTTCCTCAATTATTTCTTCTTTCTTTAGTTCAAAAAATTAAAAAAACTTTTAGAGACAACTAGTTAGAAAGATCCGAAGGTTTATTTTTGAGAATTTATCTTATTTAGAACAAGGTGATCAATCTCATCAGCTTGTTTTTGGGCTTCTTCGAGAATTCGGTTAGCTTCTTGCTTGATTTGTTCTGCCCAAGTTTTATCTTCAACACCCGTAAGGTTGATAAGTACATTGTAGTATGCACCTTTTATCCCAGCTAATGCAGCGATAGCTCCAACTCCTGCGTCTGTTACGGAATTTGGGTTTCCGATTTCAACCATGGCTTTGCAAACTGGCAAGGCTTCAAGGCATTTTTGCATAGTCTTTAGCGGCACGCTGGTTGCATATTTTGTGGCTTCTTGTATTGCTTGTTTGCGAGCAAGTTTTTCTTCTTCGGTGGTTTTGGGTAGACCATATGCTTCCATTACTTTGTTAAATGCTCTTGTATCTTCGTCCACCAAGTAAAGTAGATCTTCTTTTATGGCTTGGCCTTTTTCAGCCCAATGGCTAAATTCTTCCCAACGGTCATCCCATCCTGGTTTGTGGGAACTTAAGTTAGCGACCATTGCACCAAGAGCAGCTCCTAAAGTTCCGATATAAGCAGATACTGAACCTCCTCCCGGAGCGGGAGATTCACAAGCAACTTCATTTGCAAACTGGCGACAAGTTAAGTTAATGAGTTTCTTTTCTTTTTTCTTGTCTTCCAGAATGTATTCAATAACTTTTTCTCTCGGATTGAAGGGCTTTACATCGTTCAAGCCCATGCTTTTAATGGCAATTTTAACAAGTTCTTCTTCGCTAACCCCCAAAGAGCGTTGTTGCTTTGCTAGAAAATATTTTCCAGCATCGATGAGGACACGTTTTGGGATTAAACCTACGATTTCAGCACCTGTAACACGCACTCCCCGAGCTTCGGCCTTCTTGCACACTTCTTCAAATGCCACATGTACTGGAGTAACGGAAATATTGGTAATATTCATGCTCACTTGTGCAATGCCAAATTCTTCGATGTACCAACCAATGGCTTTGGTTGCTTTAAGCGATCCTGGTATCATGACAGGTTCGCCATTCTCATCACGAACAATTTTCCCGGTGATTGGGTTTCCTTCGCGAAGTGGACGACCTTTCTCTCTGACATCAAAAGCGATAGCATTAGCTCTCCGCGTACTGGTCGTGTTGAGGTTAAAATTAATAGCCACCAAAAAGTCTCGAGCACCAACGGCAATAGCTCCTGTTTTCGGATTGAATTTAGCTGGACCAAAATCAGGTTTCCACTTCGGATCTGCTAATTTTTTGGGAAGTCCTTCATATTCGCCTGCTCGAACATTAGCTAAATTCTTTCGTTCAGGATAAAATGCAGCTTCTTCATAGCAATAGACTGGTATTTGAAGTTCGTCTCCAATACGTTTAGCAAGTTTTCGAGCATACTCTACAACTTCTTCCATGGTAATATTGGCTACGGGCACCAGAGGCAAAACATCGGTTGCCCCAAAACGGGGATGAGCACCTTTATGCTTGGACATATCAATCACTTCAGATGCTTTTTTTACAGCAAGGAAAGCTGCTTCTACGACTTCATCAGGCGTCCCAACGAAGGTCACGACAGTACGATTGGTTGTTTCGCCCGGATCTACATCTAGCAACAATACGCCTTTCACCGACTCTATTTCGTCGGTAATGGCTTTAATTATTTCCATGTTCCGACCTTCACTAAAATTTGGTACACATTCAATTATTTTTTCCATGTCTATATCGATTTTATTGGTTTTCCATTCACAAAAACTTGTTCTATGTTATTTCTTGCAAAATAATAAGGTATGGCAGCAAGAGATGAAATATGTCGAGTTATAAGTAAATTGGCCTTACGTTTAGGGGCGATAAATCCTACCTCTTTGTCTAATTCCATGGCTTTTGCTCCATGCAAGGTGAGAGCTACTAGAGCTTCTTCAGGTAAAAGTCCACCGTAAATACAAGCCAACGACCAAACAAATTGCATGTTTCCGCTTGGGCAACTGCCAGGATTAAAATCCGAAGCCAAAGCTAAAGGTAAACCAGCATCTACCATTTTTCTCAGAGGAGCGTAAGGTAATTTCAAAAAGAAAGATGTTCCAGGCAAAGCCGTTGGAATAGTAGACGAATGTTTCAAAAGATCAATTTCTTCATCTGAAAGATGTTCCAAGTGATCAACACTTACGGCCTTATGCTGAACACCAACATGAACACCACCTGTATGCCCTAACTCGTTGGCATGTATTTTAGGTTTTAAACCAAATTTACTTGCAGCTTCAAGTATTCGAGCAGTTTGCTCAGGTGTAAAAAAACTTCTGTCACAAAAAACATCGACATAATCAGCTAGATTCTCTTTAGCAATTTCTGGTAACATCTCACGGATAATAAGATCCACATAAGCATCTGGATTTTGCTTAAACGCTGCAGGAAAAGCATGTGCTCCTAGGAAAGTTGCTTTAATGGGTATAGGTAAATTTTCTTTTAATCTTCGAATAACACGAAGCATTTTGATTTCAGCTTCGGTTGTAAGTCCATACCCGCTTTTAATTTCGAGGGAAGTTGTTCCGTACAACATGAGTTCTTCAATGCGAGCACGTGCAGCTTCGAACAAATCCTCTTCACTCGTCTTGCCTAGGATTTGAGCGGAATTAAGAATTCCCCCACCTTTTCTAGCTATTTCTTCATAAGTCAAACCACGAATTTTGTCCACAAACTCGTTTTCTCTGCTCCTTGCAAAAACCACATGGGTATGCGAATCACAAAAACCTGGCAGCACATGCCGTCCGCTTACATCTAAAATCAAATCACATGAACTTTCGTTAATATTTAAGTCTTGCATCGTGCCAACTTCAACTATCCGATCGTCTTGGATTAGAACAAAAGCATTTTCCAGCCGTGGAGGCTCATTCATGCGAACTTGAGGGTGTTCCTCGTTCGTCTTACTTGCCAACCACAGGACATCAATATGCTTAAGTAAAACTTTCATGAATGATTTTTTCTGCAAGCAAACATAAAGAAAATCTCGCTAACTAAAGAAATTTTTTCAACTTTCTTCTACTCTTTAGCAGTGTGGTTGTACTAACTTTTCATGATGTAACTCTTGTATTTCAGGGAAAACAATCGATCTTAAAAAACCTTTTTATTTTTTTGACATGAGAAAAATAGGGTTTATATTGTGAAAATAGCATAAAAAATTTATTTTAAAAATGTGAGTTTTATGTCTTTAAAAGCACTAAATTTTACAAACATTTACAAAAAAAATCATACAGCCATTCAGTGTTAAATGTGTTTAAAAGAGTGACAATTTATTTTTTGCTTACCATTCTCATGGATATAAATGCATACCTTTGCCATAAAATTGTTTGTACCATAATGAAAATTAGTGGCTTTTCCTTTGTTAGGAATGGAAGCAAGTTGTATTATCCTGCGAAGGAATCCATTCAATCCATGCTTCCTTTATGTGATGAGATTGTTGTGGCTGTGGGGAAAGGTGATCCAGATGATACCAGCCGCGAAGATATACTCTCCATTGGAAGTGATAAAATTCGCATCATTGATACTGAATGGGATCCTCGTTACATGGTACGTGGAGCTATTCATGCTATACAAACAGATATTGCTAAAGCTGCTTGTACGGGAGATTGGCTTCTTTACTTGCAAGCTGACGAAGTAATTCACGAAAAAGATATTCCTGAAATTCGACGCAGATGTGAAGAACTTTTAGATAAACCAGAAGTTGAAGGCTTACTTTTTGACTATTATCATTTTTGGGGCGATTACGACCATTATCACAATTCTCATGGCTGGTACAAACATGAAATTCGTATAATTCGCAACCTGCCTGAAATTCACTCTTGGCAAAGTGCTCAATCTTTTCGTTATTTCTATTACTACGAACATCCTTATCAAAAAGAAGGAACGAGAAAATTACGTGTAGCCAAAGTTAATGCTCACATTTACCATTACGGCTGGGTGCGTCCACCTCATCTTATGCAAAATAAAAACAAATATCTTGACATCAATCACAAAGGAAAAGAAAAGGTAGAAGAACTGTATAAAAATAAACCTCTAGAATTTGATTATGGTCCCCTCCAAAGACTTGCTCTTTTCAAAGGAACTCATCCCCTCGTCATGCAAGAACGCATCAAACAAATTTACTGGAAAGATAAACTTCAATACTCAGGAAAACCCAATCCTAATCGGCCTCTACATAAACACGAACGTTTTAAATACCGCTTCCTAACATTCATTGAAAATAATTTTCTTGGAGGACGGCAACTATCCTCATTTAAAAACTATCAGCTTTTAAAAAATATATGATGTTATCATTGATTCAGCCATTAGACACTGATTGCAGCTTATTTAAAAGTTTTCACAAAAAAAGAGAAGGAACCGTAAACTTTTTTCTTAATTTGCATTCAAAAAATAAAGTTACATTTGTAAAAATTTACTCATGAAAAAGAGGTTCATTGTTTTAATAAGCTTTCTCCTGATAATATTTCAGGGATGGGCTTTGCCCATAGATTCGGCCAAAGCTCACTTGGTAGCTTTAAATTTTTTTAATTACAAGCAAAAGCAAACTTCTTCTTTAAAGATGATACTCAAGGAATCATCTTTAACAGCGTATTATGTATTTGGTGGAGAAAATCAGTTTGTCATTGTAGCTGGAGATGATGCAGCTTATCCTATTCTTGGTTATTCTCTTACTTCAGGTTTTGGCGATTATCCCTTGCCTCCAGCTTTAAAAAGTCTTTTGTCGTCTTACATAAAACAAATTGAGATGATCAGATCCAAGAAAATAAGGGCAACGGAGGAAATTGCAAGTGCGTGGGAAGCATGGATTAATAAAAAAGTCGCTGGCGGAGAAAAAAGTTCTGTAGGACCTTTATTATATTGTTTGTGGGATCAAGGGAGATATTATAATGCCCTTTGTCCGGAAGATCCAGCAGGTCCTGGAGGGCGAGTATGGGCTGGCTGCATAGCTACCATGATGGGAATGACCATGTATTATTATCGTTATCCTACACAACCTAGTGGCTATCATAGCTACAATTCTTCTTACGGACCACTTGCTGTTGATTTCAGTCAGCGTCAATACAATTACAATGAAATGCCCTACCAATTACGTGGCGATAACCTTCAAGTTGCCACATTACTTTTTGACTGTGGTGTTTCAGTTAATATGATGTATGGTCCTGATGGTTCAGGAGCCTATATGGAAGATGCTGCCAATGCTTTGAAAACATATTTTGGCTACAATTTATCGTTGTACCTTGATTATAAAGATAATTATTCGGAATCTACCTGGATTAATAAATTAAAAAACGAGTTAAATGCTGGTCATCCTTTGCCTTATGCGGGATTTGATCCAAGCGGCGGACATGCTTTTGTTTGCGATGGTTATGATGATCAAAACATGTTTCATTTCAATTGGGGATGGAGCGGATATTACAATGGTTTTTATTACATCAATAATTTAAATCCTGGCTACAATTTTAGTTCGGGTCAACAAGCAATTTTTGGAGTTTACCCTTCTACAGCTTACAACCCTAATGCATGTGGAAGTTATACGATGCATGAAAAGTCGGGGAGTTTACAAGCAGGTTATCCTTTCAGCAGTTACGGAAACAATTTAAGTTGCTCTTGGCATATACAACCGACAGACACTATTGTCAACATAAAATTATATCCCGGCTATTTTTCCACTGAGCCTTCAAATGATGTTTTAAAAATTTATGCAGGGGGCAATACATCAGCTCAACTTCTGGGAACATATAGCGGAACTTCTATTCCTTCTGAAATAGTTGTTCCAGCACAAGAGGCTTACATCACTTTTCAAACCAATGGGTCCATTACGGATCGTGGCTTTCATATTGATTATTATTGTACCAACCCCATATTCTGCACTGCAAATAATATTCTAACAGAACCAGAAGGGTTTATCACTGACGGTAGTGGATCTTATAATTACAACAACAACACAACATGTCGTTGGATTATTAGACCAGATAATGCAAAAGGGATACTTCTTCAAATCATTACGCTTGCACTTGAAGCCAACGACAAATTATACATTTACAAATATCCAGAAAACAATTTATTACAAACTCTTACAGGAAATATTTCCAATCAAACATTGTATTTTCCTTATTCTCAACTTAGTTTAATTTTTAAATCGGACGAATTCATCACCTATCAAGGATTTTCTTTGAAATATTCGGCGACTTACGCTTCTTTGGAGGAAAGAAACGACGCTTATTTACATGCTTTTGTTCAACAACATCGTTTAAATTTACATTTTTATCATTTTTCTGAAGGGGATTATTTTTTAAAGATATTCAACTCTGCAGGACAACTCGTTGCTCAAGAAACTATCCATATTGCCTCTGATGATGAAAGTTTTTCTTTACCAATGCATGTCAATCCAGGTCTATATTTCATGCAAATTCAAAATAAAATTCTCGATATACATCAAAAAATCATGATCGTAAATGAGTGAAACATAAAATCACGTGAAAAAAGGCTGCCAAAGTGCAGCCTTTTTTATTTTCTAATGGGCTTAAGAACTTATTCTTCGACCTTAGCTAAAGCTTGTTCTAGATCGGCAATAAGATCATCTACATCTTCGATGCCAACAGAGAGGCGTACAAGTCCATCGGTTATGAAAGCTGCTTTTTTAGCTTCAGCTGAAACGCTTGCATGCGTCATGGAGGCTGGATGTTGGATTAAACTTTCCACACCACCTAGGGAGACAGCAAGAATAATCAATTTTACATTGTTCATCAATTGAACACCAGCATTGTAGCCTCCTTTAAGTTCAAAACTAATCATGCTGCCAGGGCCTCGCATTTGCTTTTGAACGAGATCGTATTGCGGATGGGAAGGCAAACCAGGATATTTTACCCAAGCAACTTTGGGATGTTTTTCGAGATATGCAGCAATTTTCATAGCATTTTCTTGAGCTTTTTCCATTCTCAGTTTTAAAGTCTTAAGGCCACGCATAACTAAATAGGCTTGATGTGGATCCATGTTAAAACCAAGCGTTACCATAGTTTTTCGTAAGACTTGATGCACTTCTTGCGATTTCGAAACAACAACACCTCCTACAATATCAGCGTGACCGTTTATGTATTTCGTCAAAGAGTGTAAAACTACATCAGCCCCTAAATCAAGTGGGTTCTGCAGCACGGGACTACAAAATGTATTGTCCACAACAACATACAAACCTTTGGAATGGGCTAACTTAGATATGGCTTCAATATCTGCAAGATCCATGGTTGGATTGGCAGGCGTTTCGAGGAAAATCAATTTTGTATTGGACTGAATGGCTCTTTCTACATTTTCTATCTTAGTAGTGTCGATAAATGTTCCTTCGATCCCCCAGCGTGAAAGATAATTTTCCATGAAAACTCGAGAAGCTCCATAAATGGCTGCTGTGCTAACGAAATGATCGCCCTGTGAAAGCAAACCAAGCATCACCGTTGACACTGCTCCCATGCCAGAACTGCAAGCAATAGCTCCAAACCCATGTTCAAGCAAAGCCATTTGTTGTTCAAAGGCATCAATGGTAGGGTTACCTATACGGGTGTAAATAAAACCTTTTTCTTTTCCAGCAAAAAGATCAGCTCCGTGTTGAGCATTCTTAAAACGAAATGTCGATGTTTGGTAAATAGGGGTCGTTGCACTTCCAAAAGGATCTTCCATCTCAGCCCCATGAATTAACCATGTGTCAACTTTGTACTTTCTTGAATCTTCCATTTTTTTCGCAAAACTACATATTTTTCAAAGGACTGAAAATTGAGTACTTTTGCAAAAAGTCTTTTTGTGAAATACATTTTAAACCCTTTTGTAAAATTACCAGGCTACGATTGTTTTGGTTGCTCGCCTAACAATCCCATCGGGCTGCGAATGCAATTTTATGTAAAGGATGATCTTGTGTTTTGCGATTGGAATCCTTCAGAACACTACCAGGGTTGGTACAATGTGTTGCACGGTGGAATACAAGCAACGCTTATGGACGAAATCGCTAGCTGGGTTGTTTTCGTAAAAATTGGTTCTTCTGGGGTTACTAAAACCATTACGGTTGAATACAAAAAACCAGTATACATCAAATGGCCTATTCACTTAAGAGCATGGTTAGTTAAATACGAAAATCCCATAGCCAACATCAAGGTAGCATTGTATTCCAACAACGAGCTTTGCTCAGAAGCTGATGTAAGTTACTTTGTCTATCCCGAGGAAATCGCACGTCGTAAATTTTATTATCCAGGACTTGCAGCTTTTTTAAATGAAAATGATGCCTATGAATAGAATAGCCGTATTTCCAGGAACATTCGATCCTATTACCAATGGTCACGAATACATCATTCGTCGGTATGCCCCTCTTTTCGATAAAATTTACATAGCCATTGGCCGAAATCCTGAAAAAACAAATTATTTTCCTTTGGAAAAAAGGCTCGAATGGTTAAAACTCGTTTTTTCAGACATTCCAAACATCGAAGTGGAAGCTTATGATGGCTTAACCATTGACTTTTGCAAGCAGAAAGGGGCTCGTTATATTTTACGTGGTCTTCGCACCTCGGAAGATTTTGAGTATGAGCGTCGCATTGCCCAGATTAACCGTATGCTTGATCCAAACATCGAAGTTCTTTTTCTACTCACTCGCCCAGAACATACCCCCATTTGCTCAAGTGTCGTTCGTGAGATCCACCGCAGCGGTGGTGATGTATCCCTATTTGTTCCCAAAAAGATTGCTCATCTCATTCAACAATGCAAACGAGAAAAATGAGAAAAGTTTTCTTTGTATTCGTAGGAGTATTTATCTTTTATTTTCAGTCTTTTGCTGCTTATTCTGTGATTGAAGGTAAGGCTCCCGGAGGGGCTGGCTTGCAAATTCGGCTTTATGAGTACGAAGATTTTATTTCTTATAAAGAAAAACTCGTAGCTGTTGCTCAAATTGATTCGAGTTGTAAATTCTCTTTTAAGCTGAAAATTTATGAAAACGAGGTTAAAATGTTATTTTTTCGCATCATGTATTTTCAAACGGTCAAATTCTTTTTGCCAGCAAATGTTACTTATGAACTGGAAATAGATAGTTTTTATTATCGAGATCCTTTGCGAATTTTTATTCCAATTCTTTCAAGCATAGAACTGCCTGTCAGAATTAAAAATGCCGACGAAAAAGATATCAATACCCTGGTGGGTGCGTTGCAAACTACATACGAAAAGTATGTGACCACTGTTTTAGCTGGGGGGCGAGATTTAAAATATAACCTTTCGTTCAAACGTCCCTCTCCCTCGGTGGTCAAACAGCTGGCCGATTCGCTTTTTTATTTTTTTGGTCATTATGAAAACCCTTATTTCAAAAACTTTTTTACTTATACGCTAGCTCAATTTTATCTAGTTACGCAATATGCTAATAAAACACAGCTTTATCGGGAATTTCTTTACAACAAACCTTTTTTATACAACAATCTTGCTTACATGCAATTTTTTACTTCCATGTACGACAATTACATTTTAACTGAATCGAAAGCCGTACACATGCAAGATATAAATGAGCATATTCATCGAAAAGTTAATTATTTAGCTCTTCTTGATTCACTTGGTCGAGATACACTACTTAAAAACGAAGTTATTCGTGAAATGGCTTTAATCCTAAATGCCAAAAAATGGTACAGTTCAAGAACGCTTTATTTTAATCAAGATTCAATCTTAAAATTGCTTGAGCAAGAAAAAAAACATACGCGTTTTGATTTACATGCAATGATCATCGATAATCTTCTTTTCATGCTTACACGTTATAGGAGTGGACAACCTGTTCCTACTTTTCAATTTTTATCATTAGATAAAAAGCCTTTTTCAACCGATTCCCTTCGGGGCAAATACACGTACCTTATTTTTTTTACCACATGGAGCAAAGCCTGTCTTCAACATTTAAAAGTGGCTGAAGAAATTCAAAAAAAATGGAAAGATAGCTTGCAAGTTATTCCTGTTAGCGTGGATTTGGAACCTCTTAGCGTTCATTTTTTTGCTCGAGAAAAAAAACTTAATTTGACATTTTATCATTTCAATGGGGATTATGTAGGATTGGAAAAATTGTCTGTTGTTTCTTATCCCCAATGCATGTTCATCGACAAAAACGCACGGTTTATTCAGCATGTGGCGCTTTGCCCTGCAGAAGGTTTTGATGCTTTTCTCACTTCATTTTTCGAAAAAAGAAAACCAAAAGAAAAAGAATGAAAATTTTTTCATTATTATTTCTCTATTAGCATCTTCATCAGTAATTACCTAGGATCTCATTTTGTTAATTTTTTCGTTTCCTCCTTTTTTTCAAAAAATTTTAAAGGATTTTGAAGAGATCGTTCAGGAAATTCACTTGTTTCATCGAAACAGTTTTATTTTTTGTTCTTTTAGAAATTTTTGCAAAATTTGTAGTGTAAAAAATATATAAAGCTATGAAAAAAAATCGGTAAATGGATGGTAGTATTTGTATCATTGATCTTTTTATTTAGTTGTAAAAAAGAAACATTAGGAGATTGGTCTGATTTTTATTTAATGAATATGACAAAAGATACTTTTATTGTTAAGGCAATAGATGATTCTACTTATATTTATAAATTTACTATGTATCCGCAGGAGGAAATACTTTTTGCGGAAGAGGATATTTCTGATAAACATAGATGGTGTGATAGTATATTTATCTATAAATATAATGACACTAATAATGTATATATAAGTTTTAAATGCAACGAAGAACCTTATAATTATAAGTTAAATTGTTTTAATAGAAATGATTGGGTGGATACCATATATTATACAAGAAATGTAAATACTAAAGGTTTAGAAACATATTTTTTTTATAAGTAAAGATTTCTTGTTCAAAATAGAA
>Ga0272449_1004290_pt1 | contig 11662 bp, 5 predicted proteins | sample YNPCB0241_FD_198679 | JGI IMG/M metagenome (GOLD analysis project Ga0272449, IMG submission 198679) | Hot spring sediment microbial communities from Yellowstone National Park, WY, United States - YNP-CB-024-1 | ecosystem: Environmental > Aquatic > Thermal springs > Hot (42-90C) > Sediment...
AGCACACAAGGAAAACAACAAAAAACCCGAGCAATTTCCTTTAAAGAAGTTAACCTTACTTTTTCCATAGGGATATTATAATCAAATTAACCAAATTTTCAAAAAGAAAAGGCGATTTCTATTTATCAGTCCGCGTAGGAATATTGGCAGGAAAATTTTTTCTGGCAAAGTTTGAAAAATTTTCATTGACAAAAAGAAAAAAATTTTTACAATTTTGGTATGTTAAAAAAGGAGGAATTAAATGAGTGGGTGGGTTGAACTTATTTGGGATGGAAAGAGAGAAAAAGAATTTACCAAAGAAAGTGTCGACCAAAACTATGGAAAAATCAGGGAAGTTAAAAAAGTATTTCTTCCTTTTCAAAAGATAGAACTTCTTGGAATAAACAAAAAATTATCCGCTCCTTTATTTCCTGAAGAAAAGTGGCCACAAAATTATCCAAAGAATTGGAAAAACCTACTTATTTGGGGCGATAATAAGCTTGCCATGTCATCTTTGCTTCAAGGAATAGAAATAAATGGTGAAATAATAAAGGTAAAAGGTGAAATAAAATTGATTTACATTGACCCACCTTTTGCCACTGGCGCAGATTTTTCTTTTAAAGTGCCAATGCCAGAAAATTGGAAAGATTTGATACCTAAAAATGAGATAGTGAAAAACCCATCAATAATGGAAGAACTGGCATACCGAGATATGTGGGGTGGAAATACACCCGATGAAAGGATTGCTTCCTATCTTAATTATATGTACGAGCGGTTAGTTTTAATGCGAGAACTTTTAGCTGAGGATGGCTCAATCTATGTTCATTTGGATCATAGAATGGGACATTATGTAAAATTAATGATGGATGAAATTTTTGGAAGGGAGAATTTTAGAAATGAAATTATATGGTGCTATGCTGGTGGAGGATATTCTAAACGAGATTATCCTGATAAACATGATTGTATTTATAGATATACTAAAGGAAATAATTTTATATTTAATTTAGAATTTAGACCATATGCATCAAGCACACAAAAAGTTGGAAAACATAGTACCTTAGCAGGCGAAGATATAGAAATTGATTTAGAAAGAGGTACTCCGGTGCCTGATTGGTGGACAGATATAAAACCAGAAACAGGATGGGCAAAAAAGACAAATTATCCCACGCTTAAACCCGAAGCTTTGTTAGAACGCATTATTAGAGCTTCTTCCAATGAAGGTGATATAGTTGCTGATTTCTTCTGTGGCTCAGGAACAACTTTGGCAGTTGCTGAAAAACTTGGTAGACGGTGGATTGGCTGTGATATCTCAAAGTATGCGATTCATGTTACAAGAAAAAGACTTTTAGATATCGCCAATTCCAAAGCCTTACTAATAAAAGTTGAGGATGAAACAAAGAAACCCCTTTACGAAAAACCTTGCCGACCATTTTATCTTTTAACGATTGGAAATTATATGACCGAAAAAATGGATAATAGAAAAGAAGTTATAAACTTTATTTTAAATCTTTATGGTGCATCCCCTATGAAACAAGTTTTTAAATATCTTCATGGTTTGTGCGAAAAAAAGAAAGAAATTATTCATGTAGGGCAAGCGAATTTTCCCGTTACTCCTGCTGAAATTAAAGAAGTTATAGAAGAGTTTAAAGAAACACCATTTTATAAAGAAGGTTGGACACTCATAATACTTGGTTGGGAATGGGCACCCGATACTTTTGAAAGAGCAAAGGATTTTTGGGAGAAGCAGGAGGTTAAATTAAAACTTCTTCATATTCCACCTGTCGGAAAAATTGAGGAAATTATGAAGAAATATAAAATAGAGTTTTCAAAAGTAGTAAATTTTGAATATGCTTTTGAGGAGGAAGTAAGAAAATATTTAAAATTTATTGAACCCGGCTATATAAGAATTGAAAAGAAGATAAATGGATTAAATGTTGAAGTAGAAATAAAAGATTTTTGGGTTAGACTTCCCCAGGGTTATGAAGAACTTGAAGAGGAAATAAGAAAAAGAATTGAAAAGGCAAAAACTGAAGAAACTAAAAGGAAGTATTTTTTGCCGCTTATAAACTATTGGGCAATTGACTGGAATTATGATGGGGTTGTGTTTAAACATGATTTTGTGAGTTTTGATAAAGAACCTGGAGAAGGTAATGTAGAGTTTAAAGCAAGTCATAAATACGATAAACCAGGAATTTATAAAGTAGTTATTAAGATTATCGATATATTTGGTGGTGAGACATCAAAAGAGATTACTTTAAAAGTGGGAGGATAAAAAGTGAACGACTATATAAAGAAGCATTTACTCAGTTCAGCCTATTTGAAAGCTCTCCACGATGAAGAAAAGAAAATTTTATTAGATCTTTATTTACCTCTCCTTATAGAATTTTTCAGAAAAAGAAATATAGGTATTATAAAAGAAGATAAAATTGACGAATTATCACTACAATTAGAAGAGGAATTTGGATTAAAGATTTCTACACATGCCTTAACTTCTTTACTCAATAGGGCAAAAAAGAAAGGAATTTTACAACGCCAAGAGAATATGTATAAGGTGAAAGATCTTGATAAATTTAAATTTAAACTTGATTTTAAAGAAGCAGAAAACACTGTTATAAAATTAATAGATATTTTAGAGAATAATATTAAAAAACAATTTCCGGGCAAAGAAATTTCAAGAGAAACTATAGAAAATACACTATGGGATTATTTAGGACAATTTGATTATCAATTAATTATGGAATCCCCAACAATGGAGTCAAAAAAACTAAGGAAAAATGAAAATTTATTTATATTGGGAAATGTAATTTGCCGCCTTTATCAAGAAAACCAAGAATTTGTGGAATTGTTTCAAAATGTGATTGTCGGACATTTCCTTTCAAGATTAATTTTTTACGACCCTAATTTTCTTCAAGCGAAATACGAAAATTTAAACATCTATTTAGACACTCGTATAATCCTAAGATTAGTTGGAGGAGAAGGAGAAACATTAAAAAAAATTTATGAAAAATTTATTTTTGATTTAATAAATCAAAACGTAAAATTATTCATATTTCAGCATACCTATGACGAAGTAACAGGCATTTTGGAGGGATGTTATAATTGGATAGATAACGAAGGATATGACCCTTCAAAAGCAAGTTTAGCTTTGAGGTATTTTAAAGAAAAAGGATATCGACAATCAGATATTGAACTTTTGAAAAATAATCTACCTAACGAATTAGAAAAATTAAATATTAAAATAGTAGATTCCCCAGATATTATTCTTAAATACCAAATAGATGAAAATAAATTAAAAAATGTTATCATAGAGGTGTATTCAGCTAATCCTTATTTTGAACCTGTTGAAAAAGAATATACAATAGAAAAAGATATAAAATCTATCAGTTCAATTTATCAATTGCGTAAAGGTAGTAAACCCATTAATCTGAAGCAAACAAAACATTTATTTATTACAAGTAATATAGGGCTTGCCTATGCAGCATTAAAATTCCATAAAGAAGAGTTCAAAGAGGCAGGTTTTTCTATCCCTGCCTGTGTTACAGATATTTTTTTAGGAACAATGAGTTGGATAAACAATCCTGATAAAATAAAGATTTATAGCCCCCTATGGATTATTCCTCTTTCAATCAGTATAATCCGACCTTCAAAAGATTTTTTAGAAAAATGGCACAACGAAATTAAAAAACTTTTGAACCAGGGACAAATAGATGAAACAACATTTATTTTATTACGGGACTCTTCACTAAGTAGAGAGCTGTTAGAAGAAAAAACAATGGGCGACCCAGATCAAATAACTCCCAAAACTCCAATTGAAATTTTAGAAGAAATTAAACGCGAAGCATACAAAAAATATGAAGAAGAAAAGAAAGCACATGAGGAAACCAAATTGCATAAAGAAATATTAGAAAAAAAAGAACAAGAAAGAGAAAGAAAACGTCAAGAAAGAGCAAAAAAGTGGGCAAATTATACTTACTGGGTAATTGTTTTTCTCATTGCTATAGTGAGTTATGTGTGTTCTACAAGCATAATTAGAAAAAACACATTAATTTCGTTAGGAGTGTCCGCTATAATAACAATTTTAAATTTCTTAGGTGAAAAAAGGATTAAAAATTGGTTCTGTAAAAAATTTGAAAGCTTGTTTAAATATTTTGGAGCCGAATAAAAAATGAAAAAAGGTGAATTCCCAAAATTTGAAGTTAAAAAACCTCCTACAGATATAATTTTTATTCCTCCGGATTCAATACTTGAACCTTATCCTAAACCAATAAAAATTGATATACCGTATATAAAAATTGTGGAAAGTAGGTTTAGAGAATATATTTTAAATGGTATGGGATGGGCAAATGACCAATGGAAGAAGGGGAATCCCTATGCGAGATATCCCTCAGAAGCAGTATGCGTAAATAATATAAGACTTGAAATTAAAAATTGGAGAGAAAGTGGCTATCCTGATGTAAGTGAGACTTCAAGGTATCTTTTGAATTTTTGGTTTGAATATCCAAGAGATAAAATATTATGGTTTTCTCAAAGAGAAGCTGTGGAAACATTAATATACCTTTATGAAGTTAAAGGCATTGTTAAAGTAAGTGAGCTTCTTAATAAATATAGTGCCTTTAAACTTTCAGGATATGAAGAGTATGATAAATATCCGAGGTATGCCTTCAGAATGGCTACTGGTTCTGGTAAAACTCTTGTTATGGCGTTGTTAAGTGTTTGGTCTTTTTTTAATTATCTTTACGAAGATAAAGAAAAATATTCAAGATTTTTCCTTTTTGTAGCGCCGAACATTGTTGTGTATGAACGATTAAAAAAAGATTTAGAAAAAATATCTATATACGAAGAGTTTGATCTAATACCCAAAGAGTGGAAGAACGATTTTAAGATTAATATAATAACAAGAGATAATTTTACTGAGAAAGATAAATTCCCTCCTCCAGAAGATGAAGGAGTTATTTTTGTGACAAATATCCATCAAATAGGTTTTAAAAAAGAAGAAAAAGAAAAAGAAGATTTAATAAATACATTTTTTAACATATCTTCCCCTGGAAAAGAACCTTATAAAGCAAAATCAATAAAACTTTGGGAAATTCTTGCTAATTATCCAAGCCTGATGATTCTTAAAGATGAAGCTCATCATATTCATAGAGAAGAAAGTAAATGGCAAAACTATTTATGGGACCTTCATAATTTATTATTAAAAAACCATGCTAAAGGAATTTTTATGGAACTTGATTTTAGCGCGACACCGAAAGATGAAGAAGGTAATTTATTTCCTTGGATAATTGTTGATTTTTCTTTGAGAGAGGCTTTACAAACAGGAATTGTTAAATATCCGGCAAGAGTTGTGGTTCGTGATGTTCCACCTACTATAAAGAAAGGCTTTTCACTTGATGATTTTATGCCTTACATAAGAGCGGCTCTCCATAGATGGAGAGAACACAAGAAGAAATTAAAAGAATTAGGAAGAAAATCGGTACTCTTTATAATGGCCGATGAAATATCTAATGCCGAGGCTGTTTATAATAAATTACTTGAGGAACCTGATATTAATTCGTCTAATATGATACTTGTTCATTCTGAATTGGATGAATGGAAAGCAAGAGTTAAAGACCGTCATGGAAAAGAAATTATTTCTAAAATCCAGATACAGGGAAAAGAGATAGAGATTAATAAGGATCTGGCTGTGCAACTTGTAAGAGATTTAGACAAATCGGATAATCAAGTAGAAGTTATATCAAGTGTAATGATGTTGAATGAAGGTTGGGATGTTCGTTCGGTTACAGTTATTTTAGGATTAAGGGCTTACGAATCGCCAATTCTTCCTGAACAAGTTATAGGAAGGGGGTTGAGAAAACTTTTTCCTGACCAAAGCATAGATGTAGAAAGATGGATTAATATATTAGAAGTAGTGGGGCCACCTAACCTTTTAAAAGTTATTGATAATCTGGAATCTCTTGAAGGTATAAAAATTCCTGAACCACCTGATAAATTTTTTATATCATTTAACCCCCGCATAGATGTTTCTGAAGATTTAAAGTTTGACATTCCAATAGCCGATTTTGTTTCATTCAGCGACAATATTGATGCGGCAAAAATTATTGAGGAAATATTTTCAAAATTGCCCCCTTATATTTTTAAATTATTTGAACTTGAGAAAATTAAAAAGGAATATAAGTACGATGTGATTGGTATAAAAAAAGAAATTTTAGCCACGGGAAAATTTGAAACCCCTTTATATGAAGCTCCTTTTATCTCGTTAACCACATTAGCGAGAGAATTAGAAGATGAGATACCTTTGCCTAATTCCTTTAATTTGCTTTTAAGTGCCTTAGAAAAATACATAACCGAAAAACTTTTTGATAGACCTGTGGAACTAACTGATGATGTGTTAAGATTTCTTTCCATAAAAGGTTGGTATCTTTCTGTTAAAAATGAAATTATAAACTTGGCTAAACCATTAATAGGAAACCCGGTCTTTTCAATAGATGTGGAGATTAATAAATTTATAAAATTAGACGAATTAGATAGTTTCCCTTGGAGCAAAGATTTTGTAGATTCTGAAAAGAGTTTATTTGTAAGGGTGGCTTATGAAAATAATGAAGAGTTGAGAATTCCGTCCTGTCCGATAGATACTGATATGGAAGGAGATTTTGTAAACTTTTTAACAAAAGCACAGGATGTTATTTCTTTTATAAAAAATATACCTTATATTGTGAAGCTAAAAGTAACCTATTATGATTCACACGAAAGAAAATGGAAAAGATTTTATCCTGATTTTATAGTAAAAAGTGAAGAAGGATTTTATTTAATTGAAACAAAAGGTAGAGAAGAAATCCAGATTCTTGATAAAAACCCCGCGGCTCAAAAATGGTGTGAAGCTGTAAGTAGAGGAACTGGCAAAAAATGGACATATCTCTATCTAAAAAAAGAGGATTGGGAAGGAAAAGAAAGTTTAAAAGAAATTATTAAAAAAGATTATATTTTTTAATGTTAATTAAAATTAAAGCGGTAAACTTTTAAAATCCTATTCCGCAAAAGAGTAATATTTAAAACCCCACCAAGAATAAAAATTTAAGACCTATAAGGGTTTTAAAAATTCCGAGTTTTTTCCAAAACTTTCTGAAAATTTCTTTAAGGAAAGTTTATTAAGGCTAATAATAAAGACATAAGGGATGCTAATAGTAAATAGCAAGAAAGGTCTTTTCGTATAAAAGTAGAAAATAAATTTATTAAAGACATTAATAAGGCTGATAATGGAAGTTTTTGGCATGCTTTTAATAATAAGATTAAAAAGGAATAAGAGGGAAGGGTAGGGGTAGCCGTACCCTGTACTATTCCCCCTACGAGGTAAACCCTTTACAGGACCGAAGGTTTCCAATTCATCAATTCTAATTCTTAATTCTATTTTTTTAAAAATCTTTTCTTTCTTCTTAATTACTTTCATCATAATAGATAAACGAAAAATTTAATTTTATCTTACCCCAAACTTTTTGACAAAAGGGAAAATTTTTTTAATATTATTGGTATGGAATTTGGTGTTTTTGTTTTTTATCTTTTCTTATCTTTAAGAAGTTTGGATTTTTCTTCTTTGGATTTTTCTTTGGCTAAGTCAAATGAAATAACTTTTTTAGCGGATATTTCTTCTTTTTCTTATCAATTAGGTGAAGTTGAAGAATTTAGCCTGCCACCTGATTTTGAAAGTCCAATTTTTGGAATTTTAGAAAATCGGTCAACAGTTAACGGTTCACGGACAACGGTTAACGGTTTGTGGGCATTAACGATTGAGACATTAAATGTCAGGGGAAATAAAATTTTAAGGGTAAGTTATTTTCCTTTTTTAATAAAAGATAATAAGGTTTTTTTTAGGCCGGCTAAATTTCAATTTGAAGAACCAAAAATTAAATTGGAAAGATTGCCTTCTTTGGATACCTTGAAGAATTATTTTCAATCCGCTATTTTTATCTTTAAGATTTATATCGATAGTAGTGGTCTTTATAAGATTACTGGGAAAGAGTTGAAAGAAAAGGGATTGCCATTAGAAAATATTAATCCGGATAATTTTCAACTTTTTTCTATTGGTAATTATTTGCCTAATAGGTTTTATTGTGAAACACTTTCCGAAGTGCCGATTATTGTGAAGAATAAGGAAAAGGGTAAGTTTAAGGAAGATGATTATTTGCTTTTTTATGCCCGGGGTGCCTCTTTCTTTTATAATGGTTTTTCTGAATATTGCCAAAATTTATATAATTTGGAGTCGGTCTATTGGCTTTTTTATGGAAATAAAAAGGGAATGAGAATGAAAGAGGTATCTTCTTTACCGGATAATATTTCTTTGTGTGAAGATGTCGTTAAAGAGAAGAAGCATTTTGAAGAAGATAAGGATTGTCCAGCTCGGGGTGGGCTTTTGTGGATTTGGGATAAGATTGAAAAAACTATGGCCGAAGATTATAAGGAAATTGGTTATTCTTTTTCTATCCCGGGTATTTGGAAATTGCTTTCTTTAAAGGCAAGAATATTTTGTGATGATTATAGTGATTTTTTCTTTAAGATTTTTCTTAATAATAAACTATTTGATTCTTTAAAAGTATTTTCTGCCCAAAGCCCAAACGGGTTTTTGTTTTTAAAAGATACTTTTTTGGATGTAAATAGTCCCCTTTCTTTAAGACTTTCTTTTTATAAAGAGAAAAAGGCTTTAAATTTTTATACCGATTATTTTGAATTTACTTATTTAAGAAAACTTTCTTTTGATTTTGCTCCCTTTTTTGCCTTACTTGATTCTAAAAAAAGATATTATTTAAAGGTTAGTAAGCCAAAAGAGCCAATAATTTTGGATATTACTGATGAATTTTCGCCAAAGATTTTGAAGGATTATTTAGTAAAAAATGATACCCTTTATTTTGCCTATAATGTTTTTTCATCTTCAATTCTTTATCTTACTGATTTGAAGAAGGTAAGAAAGGTTAAGAAGATTGAAAATAAAAGTGAATATAGAAATTCTAATATCCATTTGCTTAATGGTGATTTTTATATTATTGTGCCCGATGAACTTTATTATATTGCTAAGAAATTCCACAAAGGTGAACCGTTGATAGTGAGGCTTTCGGAGATTTGCGACCATTATCTTTTTGGTATTTTTGAGCCTTATGCCTTAAAGAAGTTTTTTTCTTTAAAAAGACCATTATACGGTTTGCTTTTAGGTGATGCTACTTATGATTATCGGGGAATTATTACTAAAAGACCCCAGATTTTTACCTATGAAATTGGTTATGGTTTTGATTATGAGGTTTATAACACTTCCATCTATGCCTTGGATAGTTATTTTGCTGATTTTGAAGGTGATGGGCGTAGTCCGGATTTTGTTTTAGCCCGCCTACCTTTAAGAAATGAAAAGGAAGTAAGTAGTTATTTGAAAAAACTAGCGGAATATGAAAGGAATTTAGCCCCTTATAAAAAAAGATTTTTACTTTTGGCGGATGATGAATATAAAGGCAGTCCAGATATTCCGGATGAGTTTCGCGATACCCACATAAGAAATTGTGAAAATATTGCCAATTTAATCCCTAAGGATTATTTGGTTTATAAACTTTATCTAACCGAATTTAATTTTCTTGGTGAAAATGATAAGACCAATGCTCGGGATAAGTTTTTGGATTTTTTAAAGAAGGGGGTAGGATTCTGTTTCTATTTTGGTCATGGTGCTGGTTTTCAAATTGCCCACGAGAAACTTTTGACCTTAGCCGATGTTTTAAAGATAAAAGCAAGACCAAATTATCCTATTGGTTATTTTGGTTCTTGCGGTGTTGGCCGATTTGATGATACCAAATTTGAATCCCTTTGCGAAGAATTGATTAGAGCGGATGAAGGTTTTATTGGTACAATTGGGGCAATAAAAGGAACTTCCCCTTATTCTAATGAAGAACTTTTAAGAAGGTTTCTTTCTTCCCTTATCTATCAAAATGAAGATACCTTAGGTAAGATATTTTTTTCTGCTTGGCCTATAAATCCCTTTTATCATTTATTTGCCTATCCCCTTATTAAAATAAACCTGCCAAAAAGAAGGGAAGTTTCGACCACCATTGAAAGTTTGCCTTTTCTTTGCGGTAAGAAAAGTGAGATAAAAATTAATTTGGAAAAAGAAGCAAAAGAAATTGCCCTTTCTTTAAATTTAGGAAAGAAGAAAAGAAGATACAAATCAAAATTTATTGATATTACCTATCTTTTGGAAGGTGAGGAAGTCTTTTTTATCAAGGAGAATTTAAAAGATTCCTTTTATTCTTTTACTTTTGCCTTTCCGAAAGGACTATCTTTGGATACAATTTTTCTTTCCTCACCAGAAAATTATTATTGGGAAGTGCCCAAAACTTTAAATTTATCAATCTTTTATCTAAAAAAAGATTCTGCTTTCACTTTTAATATTGATACTTTGAGTCGGGATACCATCCCTTATCTTTCTTTTGATACCACCCCACCAATAGTAAACCTTTTTGCCTTTAATAAAGAATTAAAAGATACTTTTGAAGTATTAAGGGATTTCCTTTTACAAATAAGGGCTTTTGATGAAAGTGGCATCTTTTTAGTTGAAAATAAGCCCTATTCACCAAAGATTATTTTGAATAATGAAGAAATTCCTTTATCTTCCTGCTTCTTTTATTCTTTTCCTTATTATTACGGAAAAGTGCCAATAAGTTTGAAAGAAGAAAATTCCTTATTAAAAATTATTATCTATGATAACCTTTTAAATAAAAGCGAAAGAAAAGTTTTTTTAAAGACAAAATTATTAAAAGAAATAACGATAAGCTCCTTAAAGGTAGTTTCTTTAAAAAATACTATCTATTTTACTTTTAATCTTTCGGAGCCAGCAATTGGTAGTGTGAAGATATATTCCCTTAACGGCAAAAAATTGATTGAAAGAAATAATTTGCTTTTAAATTATGGCTTTAACACGATTACGATTAACAATTCTTTTGCGCGGGGTGTTTATCTTTATAAACTAATCCTTTTGCCTTTAGAAAGAAAAGAGAAAAAAGAGGTTTATGGAAAGTTGATAATTGACTATTAGTTTTTTTTATTTATTATTTATTATGACTTTTTGTGTTATTGGTTTGGGTCGGTTTGGTAGCCAGCTGGCCAAGGCCTTGCTGGAAGAAGGTTTTGAAGTGGTGGTGATTGATAAGGATGATGAAAAGGTGAGTGAATTTAGTGAAAGGGCGAGTAGTGCCTTGATTTTGGATGCGACCGATGAGAAGGCTTTAAAAGAGGCGGGTATTTCCGAAGTTGACTGTTGCGTGGTTAGTGTTGGTCAAAGGATTGATAGTAGTATTTTAATTGTTATGCATTTAAAGAGTTTAGGGGTAAAAGAAGTGGTGGTGAAGGCGGTCGACGAATTGCATGCGGAAATTTTAAAAAGGGTTGGTGCGGATAAAGTGATATTACCAGAAAAGGAAACGGCTATCCGCTTAGCCAAGGCCTATCGTTCCAAAAGGCTTTTTGAAGTTTTGGAAGTTAATCCCGAATACACGATTGCGGAAATTTCTGCGCCCAAGAGTTTTGCTAATAAAACCTTAAAGGAAATCCGCTTACGGGAAGAGTACGGAATTACGGTCATTTTGATAAAAAGAAAATCCCCGACGATTAACGAAAAGGGTTTGCCCATCATGAAAGAAGAGATTATCGTTTCTCCGAA
>Ga0272449_1004292_pt1 | contig 11661 bp, 9 predicted proteins | sample YNPCB0241_FD_198679 | JGI IMG/M metagenome (GOLD analysis project Ga0272449, IMG submission 198679) | Hot spring sediment microbial communities from Yellowstone National Park, WY, United States - YNP-CB-024-1 | ecosystem: Environmental > Aquatic > Thermal springs > Hot (42-90C) > Sediment...
CAAATTATGTAGATAGCGATGTTCTACCTGATTTATCAACAATATATCTAGCTTCATCAAATACGTTAACAGTTATTAGAAACTTTGATAGAGTTGCTATGATTGGTAAAATTGTAGCATTGGAAGAAATAAGAGCTCCTAGCCTAACAATAAAAATAACTATGCCTGGAAACGAGTCATATGACAAGGTTGTAGCAGAGTTTTATTACCCCAACAACAAAATTGTGTTGAAGCCTGATGAAAATGGGGTTATAAAGATAGATAATGTTGTTCCAGGGACAAGCTACAGAGTTTCTATATCATATCAAGAGCCATATATAATACCTGAAAACATGACTGTGGTCTTGGACAGCTTTAGAGATAGATTCATAGAGGTTAGGATGAGGTATAGAGAATTCATGGTTAAGCTAAAGGTTCTAGACACATTAAGTGTAGTGCCGATAGCTCCTTATGATATATATGTAGATGGTGTTAAATTGGCAGAGGGGTTGAGGATGCAGGAAACCACACTTAGATTAATATATGGTGTTCACACAATTGCTATAGCTCCTACACAAGGCTTTGAAAATGTATACAACGCAACATATATACGGGATATATATATTGATGGTGATAAAGAGCTTCAGATACAGCTATATAGAAAACTCTATAGGTTAAAGCTATATGTATTTGATAGATTGACAAACACATCGCCTATAGCCCCTATGCAGATAAGGATCCAAGATATATTTGATAAAATTTATACATTGCCGCTAGGTGTAGATCTTCTGGAGGCTGTTATTCCATATGGTAACGTAACTATTAATATAGAGCCTGTAAGAGGCTGGGAGAAGGTATACAAGTCCAAGTCTATTGTTGTAGGGGTTTCAGAGGACTCTATGTATAGAGTTTATATAGATAGAATTGAATATAGTGTTAAACTAAACATCTCTGATAGATATACATATAGCTTAATTACACCTATAGAGATATATGTCAATAACAGCATTATTTACAGAGGATCTGAAAGCTCTATATACTTTAAGATAGGCTATGGTGTATGGAACATAACAATTGCTCCAAGCAAAGGATTTGAAGCTGTATACAGCTCCTATTCAACGCTAGTTACCATTGACAACGATGTGGAGTTTAGCTATATATTTAATAGAACGTTATATGATATAGCCTTTGAAATTAAAGATAGATATGGTACATTACTATCACCTATAAACATATCAGTAAAGGGTGTAATTAGTATCAACCAGTTGATAGAGCCTCCCAGAACAAGAGCATATTTTCAGCTCCCATACGGAGAATATATAGTGTATATAGAGCCTGTTAAAGGCTTTGAAACAATCTATATACCTATAAACATAAGCTTTACAGCTAATGCGCCTCAGCTTAAAACTATAAATATTGATAGAGTTAGATATAGAATAGATATAGCTATCCGAGATATACCTATAGGAAGGCTTGTAGGGATATTTGATCTATATGCAAATGGAAGTAAAATACAAAGCAACATTAGAGGTAGCACCTCTGTAGAAATACCATGTGGTATCTATAACCTTCAATTAATACCACAACCACCTTGGGATGCATTCTACGAGGCTTCGAAACCCATATCAACGCCTATATTCAATAACACATCCCTCACTATTAACGTTAATAGAAAACTATTTAACTTGAAGATCACAGCCATCGAAGGTACAGTACCTATAAGAAATGCTGTTGTAGCTATAGAGAGTCTTGAAACAGGAATAACAATAACCCAGCTCATAACAGATGAATCTGGATCTATATCAACAAAAATACCTTATGGAACATATAGAATAGTTATTGCACATCCGGATTACTATCCATATGAAATACCATTGAATGTTAATAGCGATATTTATGAAATAGCATATCTAAGACCTATTGTAACAACACTCATATTGAGATATCTACCAATAATACTTACATTAGCTGGTATTATAGCAGCTATATACATAGTTTTGAAGATTAGAGCTATAATAGCAAGGAGACTTGCACCTGAAGAAGAGCTTTTCTAATACAAAGTAATGTTAATAAAAAGTTAACAAAAATTTTTAATAATTTTATAAAAATATTTGTTTTTCAGCTATATAAATCTAAGTAAAACTATTTTAGGTATATCATCGCTATATATAACAGTTAATTTTATTTCAACATCTATGTTCCCAAGGATTTCAACCTCTTTTCTAATAGCAGTAAGAAGCATTATTTTATTGTTTAGAGACTCTACAGCAGCCTCGTAAGCTGTAAGCTCTTGTGCAGGAACAGGGTTTACAACTATCTTTATATTTCTTAGCGTTATTTCATTCTGTGAAACAGTTTCTGGTAAGCCTAGTTTACTTAAAACACCTCTAAGCTTTTTCTCTTGCTCTACTCTAACCCTCAACTCTTCAATTTTTTTAAGCATTTCACCAAGTCTTCTTCTAAGCTCTGCAATACTATCATCTATATACTTCATAAATTCTCCAACATTGCTAAATTCTTTTACCATACTACTCATACCTTTACACCTGTTGTTTCTTCTATTAACTAGAATCTAGAGACCAGTATATATATTTACCAGTATATATGTTTTTAAACCAATTAACTAATATATATAAGAATTAAAGCAATGCTTTTAGTCTATTTAACCTTGAAGTGTATAGGGTATCTATATGTTTTTAAGTAGAGGAAATATAGTTGAGGTTGTTAAGGCTGATGCGAAAACCCTTAGAAATGTATTGAAGGAGTATATCAGTAAAGGATTAACTGGACGTATATCCTATAGAAATACAGGGAAAGGTGTATATATATCTATAGAGAGTATAAATGGGAAGATAGTGGCATGTAGAGGTGTAGCTATGGGAGCGCTTTATGAAGGTGTTGAATGTTGTGATATCGTTGTTGAATATCTAGATACGTTAGAAGGTGTTATAGAGGTTGCAGAGCTCACGGCTAATGCTATATCCCAGGATATAGAGTTCTTTCCATTTTCAAAAATAGATATCGATACCAAGCTTCACCAACAACTTTTACCGCTAAAGCATTTAGAGCCTATGGAGAGAAGAGTTGAGAAGGAGGTAGAGAGACGTGAAATATCTACAGAACCTACTGCGCAGCAAATTAAGAATATACAGATATCAAATGAGTGTATAGACCCTATGAATCTTTACAACATATTGAAACATTCACAGCTAGCTTTTCAATTGAACACCTCAATGCTTTATAAAGATGTTGAAAGGATAATAAATGAATTAAAGGATAGAAAACCAAGATACATCTATATAAGCACATATATAAAGGATTCATCACTGCGAATTCTCTTAGATACAGCTAATAATATCCAATTCTATGAACTAGAAAAAGAAAACAGAAGTATATGTGGGGAAGAAGCATATAAATACTATTTACAAGAAACCCTATCTAACACAAAAATATGGATAAGTATATAGCGATTCAAATAAATATAACATAGCAGTTAACAACAACATAGAAGTTGTGATTATATCAATTCTTATAAATATCCATTATCAGCTATGAAACTTAGTAGTGAGCTCTATGTAGAGCGTTCACTACTTGCCAAGATTTGTAGTTATGTGTGTATAGTTGTGGATATTTGGAGTGGTTCATTGCGCTACCTCTAAGCCTTATCATCGTAGTGGCTCACCCATGTTGCTAGGGTTTTTAAAGCTCTGTGGGTCTTGTAAATTCAGAGGCATCGTCAATTATATAGTAGATTTTATAAGCCTTGCTAAACTACATCCTCGATGAGAATCACCCCAGCATAGACATACCCCACAACCCAGAAAACACATAAAAAATTTACAGATATCCACAAATCACCTCAAACCCGTAACAGCCTTAATTATTTTTGTCGATGCTTTTCTAAGTCTATTCATTATAGCTAGGCCCACTCCCTTCTCTGGAAAGCTTTCAGAAATAGCTATATCTACGCCCATTCTATCAATTTCTCTTAATACTACAAATAGATTTCTAGCAACTTCAAATAGATTTGTCTTTGAACCTACGACAATCACCTTATCTACATATCTATGGTAATATCCAGCATTTTCTCTACATGTTAATACAGCTATCCTCATTTCTTTCTTAATATTTTTAATAACCTCTATAACATTATCTACATCCCCTTCAACTAATATAAGTGGGGTTTTAGGTGCATAGTGTCTATATTTCATACCAGGTGCAATAGCCTCTTTAGCCTCTATATACCCCTTCGCAACTTCTGTAACTATAACATCTATTCCAAGAAGCTCAACAATTTTTTCTATTGGCATAGCCCCTGGTCTTAATAGCCTTGGAGGCTCTGTAGACACATCTATTATCGTCGACTCTATACCAAAGATAGTATCACCAGCATCAATTATTATATCGGCTCTTCCAAACATATCTACAAGAATATGATGGCTTGTTACAGGGCTTGGTCTACCAGATATATTTGCACTTGGAGCTGCTATAGGCCCTGTACAGTTTACCAGTATTTCAGCAACTGGATGCGCAGGCATCCTAACAGCGACTGTTGATAACCCAGCTGTAGCTTCTAGCGGTACAGAGCAGCTCTTTTTTAAAATCAATGTTAGAGGACCTGGCCATGCAACATCTATAAGCTTTGAAATATTGCTAGAAACATCTACTGCAATCTCATATAGATGCTCTTTCTTAGATATATGAACAATAAGTGGGTTATCCATAGGTCTATTCTTAGCTATGAAGATTCTCCTTAAAGCATCACTTCTATAGATAGAGGCACCTAAGCCATATACAGTCTCTGTAGGAAATACAACAATTTTACCGTTCAACACATCTCTACAAACCTCATTTAAAACACCAACATCAGGATTCGATATATCTACTCTAAACAACTTTGTTAAAACCATTAACACCACCTCATCGCTATAACACCATCGATTACCATCCACTAAAAACCCAACAAATTTTACTGCCATATAACCTTTATAGCTACATTGTAAAACAATCTATACTAGGGTAATGGGTTCTTGGCCATATTTTAGATATTTGATATATAATTCAATGTGTATATATTTGCTATATGTTATAGAGCTTCTTAGCGATTTCTATTGCCTCTCTAAGGCTTCTTGTTATAGGAATTCCAAAAACCTCTAGATCCTCATCTAGGTAATCTGTATCGCTTATCCTCATACTTATAGGGTTTCTCATAACAATTATAGCGTTTATATTGTTTAGAATTGATGCTATTGCATCAGCTATTTTATCACCTATAAAAAGAGTGTTTCTAGGTTCTGTACCAAGTCTATTAATTGCTATTGAAAGTTGCATAGCTCTTGTAGCTGCATATTCTCTGGTAACAAGTATATCTAGACATTTATCTAGCTCTAACCTTTTAACAATTTCCTCTGCAGCTCTTCTACTCTGCATGGTTACAAAGCCTATTTTCTTTACATTGCAAAGGCTCTTTATATCAGATAAATCATCTAGAATCATCATATTGTTTACAGCCTTAATTTCCTCTTCTTCTAAAATTCTATGGATATACCAGAACTTCTCGCTATTATGGTATTTTGCTAGAAATCCTAGAAAAGACTTTGCATTACCATTTGAAACTCTTCTAATCTCAGATGCTATTCTATCCCAGTTTATTGGAAGGAGAACAAGGGTTCCATCTATATCAAATATAATGGTTTCTATAGACATCACATTTTACCTAGCTTTAATAGCTTCAGCTATGCTATAGCTTTTCAAAAACTGCTTAAGCTCTTCTCTAGTTGGAGCGGATTGTGCACCCATCTTAGTTATCTTTAAAGCTGCAGCGGCGTTTGCCATTCTACATGCCTCTACGATATCCATGCCCTCAGCAATGAAAACAGCTAAAGCAGCGCTAAAAACATCTCCAGCGCCGGTGGTATCAACAACATCTACCTTAAAGGCAGGTACATGTACAGATCTGTTTTCAGATATAACCATGGAGCCATTAGCCCCAAGAGTAGCAATAACATATTTCACACCTTTTTCAATAAGCACTCTACCAGCTTTAACAACATCATCTAGATTCTTTATAGAGATGCCTGTAAGCATAGAAAGCTCAACTCTATTTGGCGTCATAGCATAGATGTATCTATATATTTCACTTGGTAGATGTGTGGCAGGTGCAGGGTTTAAAACAACATTTACATTGTTCTCCCAACCAACTTTTGCAGCATACAAAACAGTATCTATTGGTATCTCAAGCTGTAAAAGCATAGCATTAGACCTTTTAACAACATCTATAGCTCTATCAACATCTTCTTTAGATACCTTATGATCAGTACCTGGGGCAACAGCAATCATATTTTCTCCACTGCTATTTAGCAGGATGAAAGCCACACCTGTATATACAGTGTCATCAAATGCTACATAGTCTACATTAACATTATTAATCTTTAAAACATCTACAAGTTTTTCACCAAATAGATCTCTACCAACTCTACCAATAAAATAAGTCTCTGCACCTAGCCTTGCAGCTGCAACAGCTTGGTTTGCACCTTTTCCGCCAGGTAACATTGTGAATCCATATCCAATTACAGTTTCATCTTGTTGTGGGAGTTTTGGTAAACGGATATAGAAATCCATGTGGATGCTCCCAACAACTGAGACAACAACCATTTTAATCACAAAAAGAATAGGGAGACTATGAATTAAAAATTTTTGTGAAGCTATAGCTATATGGTGTAAAGATGTGAGTTTAATTAAAAACCATGTCTTAGCAGTAATACTGGCAACATTGATAGCTCTATATATAGTAGATTATATAGCTATATCAACGGCATATGCTTTTCAGCAACATGAAGAGCTATTATTAATATATCCACCAAACTATGATGTATACCAGCTAACAGGCTATGGATGCAGTATAGAGAGGGTGTTCACAAAATTCAATATAGCTTTAGCTCTATGCCCAGCTAAAACCATGTCTATCATAAGAGAACTTGGTTTAGAGGCTATACCAAACTTCAATGTATCGCTAGATGCAACGTTTAATAGCTTTAAAATATATAGATCGTTAAATCAGATAGATGTTGGAGAAAGGAATATACCATTTGCATGGTCATGGGCAGCCTCAAGAGTTGGTGCAGATATTACTTGGAGATATCTTGGTGTATCAGGCTATGGAGCAACTATAGCCATTTTAGATACAGGTATAGATCCAACCCATCCACTTCTATATAACAAGTTAAAGGGGTGGATAGAGTTTGATAGAAAAGGCAGACCTGTTTGTTCCAATCCTAGAGACACCTATGGACATGGAACATGGGTTGCAAGCATAGCAGCTGGAGGTGATACATCGACATATATATTTGGTGTAGCACCATATGCAAACATATTAGCTGCTCTTGTCCTTCCAGGAGGCTATGGAACAGCTGCACAGGTATTAGCAGGACTTGAATGGAGTTTAGATCCATATAATTGTACAGGTGGTAAAATAGGTATAAAGCCAGATGTAGTATCTATGAGCTTTGGAGCAGCTGCGAACTACAGCAATATATTTCTACAAGCTACATCTAGACTTATAGAAAGTGGTATAGTGCCTGTAGCAGCTATAGGGAATTCCGGACCTCATACAACATCTAATCCAGGGAATATATGGGGTGTTATAGGGGTTGGAGCAACAGATTTCGATAACGAAGTTGCATGGTTTAGTAGCTATGAGGATGTCGAGTGGCCTGAGCCTCCATCTACATGGCCATTTAAAGGATTGTATCCAAAGATATATAGAAAACCAGATATAGTTGCACCTGGTGTAGATGTACCAGGTGCTTTTCCAGGTAATTTGCTAGCCATTGGTAGTGGAACTAGTGCTTCTACACCTATAGTTGCTGGTGTAGCGGCTATGGTTAGCAGAATACTTGTATCTAAAGGTTTTAGTGGTGTAAAGCTTGTTGAAGAGGTATATGATATACTAACATCAACTGCAACATATATAAATGTTACAGGGTCAGGATACGGCTTAGTCAATGCATTTAAGGCAGTTTCAAAGGCTTTAGATAGAAGAATTAATGTAGTTGAGGTAAAGGTTGAGCCATCTACAACAACGCTTTGGGAAGAGGTAAATATTGATGTCAAAGGTGTTGTAGAGGGTATTGAGCTCTCAATATATATAGCAGGTGTAGAGGTTTATAGAGGTATATATAAACTAAATCAGCCAATTAAAGTAAGAGTTCCGCCGACGCATATAGGTGGAAATGATGTTGTTGTGATAGACCGTGGTGGTATATACTATGGAGAAGCCCTTATATTGATATACCCAGCAATATATGTAACACCACGTAATATATCTATAGGTAGACCAATAAACATAGCTGTCTCTGGTCTTGGAATAGCGGATCTAATAACCATATATATAGAGAGTAATATTTTAACACTAGACATAGCTAATTTAAGAGGAAGCTATATATCACAGCTATTTATACCATATCTACCACAGGGAAGATATAATATACTGTTAGTAGATCTCACAACACCGAATATAAGGATATCTACATCTATAGAAATTGTTAGTGAAGCTGTAAGAAATGCTACACAGATAATCAATAGAACAGAGATATATAACTATACAAATATAGTCAAGAAATATACAGCTCTACCAATGACCATAAATATAAAGCAGCACTATATATTTAACGTAACTGATTATATAGATATAGCATCGGCATATCCAAATATAACAATTGTAGATGCTATATTTAGATCTATAGACAATAAAAGAACATCATATAGCATTATAAACATTACAGAGATATCTAGTGGTGTATATAGAATATGGTTTAAAGTAGATGCTTTAGAGCCTATTAATGAAATGGATGGGGTTATATATATAAAGATATATATGGAGGGTAATGAAATAGTATATCCAGCTCCGATAAAACTTCTATCAGAAGACCCTGTTAAAACAAATATTATAGATGTAGAGAAAAGGCTATATAGTCTAAACAGAAGTGTTGTAGACCTTGAAATAAATATACAAAACATTTCAGAAAATGTAAAAAGAGCGATGAAGAATTTAAGCGAAGCAATCAATAGGGTTGATAAGCTTGATATAAATGTTGCAAATATAGAAAGAGATATGTCTAGCTATGGATATACAGCTAGCTATGTCTCTAGGAAATTAAACGATATAGAAAGCAACATAGACTTTATAACCACAACTCTCTATATAGCCTTTGCATTATCGATAGCGTCGCTAGCTACAGCAATAACGTTTGCAATATATAGAAGAAAATAGGTTAATATATATTGCTATTGATAAATGGTATTAAAGCCATTAAAACAGCATAGTAGGTTAGATCTTCACGAAGAACCACACCCCTAGACAGCAATTTTATAAAACCACCACACTCACCAATATTTTTAGTTCCATAAAAATTGTCAACAACATCCTCAAGCTCTTTATACATCTTATTTTTAATAAGATCTACAAATCTATCTGGTATTTTAAAAGCTGGTGAAAATCCATAGAAACCCTTCCCACTTCTATCAACAACAAATGCTATTTGAACGTCGTAAAACGATTTATTGACTTCAAATATACCTGCCTCAACACCTACACCATATATACATCTATCATTACTTTCTATAGATTTTAAAGCCCTAATTCTAGCACCCTCCATAGTCACATCCAATCCAAATGGCTGGGGAGGCAAACCTGTATCTATGGCAAAGCTATATATAAGGACATCTCTATAGATTGTTGTGAAAGCTCTTTTCACACCCTCTATCTTAGATGGATTTTTACTACCAATACATACAATCAATATAGCCACCATCTCTATATTATTTGTTTAATCTATCTACTTTTTAAAGTTATGAAGATGCCAGATAGTGTTATTATAATTGCTATAACATGGTTTATTTTTGGCACCTCGTTTAGAATTGGTATTGCGAGTAGCGTAGCTATAGCAGGTTCTGCTAAAGCTATAGATGTTACTATAGAGCTTTTATAGCGTTTCAATAGATAGTTCATAACAGTATGCCCGCCTATCATAGGTATAATTGCTAAAAGTAATAGCCATATTAGTGATGATGGAATATAGTATAGAATATCATCTTTGGTAAAGATATAGTTGTATAGAAGTACTGTTAAAGCACCGATGATATATGTGGGTATTGTGTAGCTGTATAGGTCAAGAAACCTTCTAGCAATTCTGCCGATATAGAAATATATAGCAGCGAGAATAGATGCTATAAAAGATTCTAAGACACCTATTAGATTCAATTCAACATCTATATAAGCATGGCCAAAAAATATCCCTATACCTATAAAAGCTATAGCTATTCCAGCAACCTCTCTTTTACTAGGCATTTCTTTAAATAACATAGCTTCTAATAACAATAGATGAATAGGATATGCAACAACAATAGTAGTGCTAACAGATATAGGGATTTTAAAAAGAGAGTCCATCCACATAATAAAATGTAGAGCTAGAGCAACACCAGATAGGATAGCATATTTTAAACTTAGAGATATATAGCTATGAAAAAGCTTAACACTATTAATAACTGCTATAAGAAATATTATTGGAACAGAGAAGAATAGTCTCCAAAAAGCACATGCAATAGCAGAGGCATTGGAAAGTCTAACCAAAATGGAGGCAGAGCCAATGCTAAGCATAGCTACAATAAATAAAACATAGTCTACTCTACATCCAGTCTTCATAAAACCTCATCCTTATAAAAGACTATGATATTTAGTTTAAGTTTTAAGCTATTGAAGATTTATAAACAGTATAACAAGCTTTGATAGTTAGAAAGTGTCTTAAATTAAGCTGGTTTAGACCTTGGGTTTAAAGATTCTAAGAAGTTTTAGATGTCTTTGAATACAAAGCATCGAAGATAAGCTACATTTTAAAGAGATTATAATTGAAAAGCCCAATTGTTTATGATTGGTGGATGATTCTTAATAAAGCGGAAAGCTACTATAGCTTAACAAATATTATATGATAATGGTATCTATTACAGAAATGTTTATAGGAAACGTTGGTAATAACTAGTTGTTAAACATATTGGGGTAATATTTATGCAGTTTTGTAGAGATAGTGTAGAGGATTTTATAACCAGGCATGGAATTAATGCTATAGTGAGAGAGTTTAGTGAAGGTGTTGAAACAGTTGAGAAAGCTTCTCAACTGTGTGGAGCTAAGCCTGATGAAATAATAAAGACGCTTATAGTTATTGTTGATGGTGAACCCGTAGCTGTTATTGTTCCAGGTAATAAAAGACTAAACTATAAAAAGCTATCAATGGTTTTAAATGCTAGAAATATAAGAATGGCTAAGCCAGAGGAGGTAGAGAAATACACAGGGTTTGAAGTTGGTGCTGTTTCACCATTATCAGAATGTATTAAAAAGTTTAAAATAGTAATGGATAGGGAAATACTTTCTAAAACAAATATATGGTGTGGAGGTGGTAAAAAGAATAGCTTAGCATTTGTAAAAGTTAAAGATCTAATAAATTTGCTAAGTCCTATGATAGCCGACATCTCTACATAGATCCATTTATTTTAAAGACACGGCATCTTTATCTTTAATGAAAACCGCAATTTTATGCAAATAAGATGCTCTCTTCTTTCAACAATCTAATTTCATTATTCTCAAGTTGATATAATGTTATATCAACTCTTTTAGTATCTAGGACTTTC
>Ga0272449_1004293_pt1 | contig 11661 bp, 9 predicted proteins | sample YNPCB0241_FD_198679 | JGI IMG/M metagenome (GOLD analysis project Ga0272449, IMG submission 198679) | Hot spring sediment microbial communities from Yellowstone National Park, WY, United States - YNP-CB-024-1 | ecosystem: Environmental > Aquatic > Thermal springs > Hot (42-90C) > Sediment...
AACTCCTGTTCTTTCTTTCGCAGTTAGATATTTGAAAGCCCATTGCGGTATAGTTATAACTGCTTCGCATAATCCACCTGAATATAATGGTTACAAAGTTTACTGGCAAGATGGAGGACAAATAGTTTCTCCTTATGATAAAGAAATTATAAACGAGGTTAAAAGTATAAAAAATATTTCTGAAATAAAAAAAATTAGCGAAGAAGAAGCTTTGTCAAAAAAATTACTTTCTTATATAGCAGATGAAGTTTATAATCCTTATTTTGAAAGCGTGCAATCTCTTATTATAAATTCAGATATAATAAAAAAAGTTTCAGATGAAGTAAAAATAGTTTATACACCAATTCACGGAACAGGAATATTTTTTGTTCCTGTAGCATTAAAAAAATTAGGTTTTAAAAATATTATAATTGTTGATAAGCAATCTGAACCTGACGAAAATTTTTCAACTGTAAAAGTTCCCAATCCTGAAGAGAGTGAAGCTTTGGAATTAGGAATAGAGAAGGCTAAAGAAGTTGGTGCTGACTTGCTTATTGCTACCGACCCTGATACTGACCGTATGGGCGTGGCTGTCAGGTCTGAAAATGATTTTATACTTTTAAATGGAAACCAAATAGCATCTCTATTAACTTTTTATATTCTTTCTCAATTGAAAAATAAAAATCGCTTACCAACTAATGGTATGATTATTAAAACAATTGTTACTACTGATTTAATGAAAAAAATAGCTGACGATTTCAATGTCTATACTTTTGAAACTTTAACAGGCTTTAAATATATTGGCGAAAAAATTAAAATAGAAGAAGAATTAAAAAATAATAATAAACCTTTTAAGCAATATATTTTTGGTGGAGAAGAAAGTTATGGAACTTTAGCCGGAACTTTTGTTCGCGATAAAGATGCTATTATAGCTTCTTCTTTATTTGCTGAAATGTTTGCTTTTCTTAAATTTAATAATAAAACTATACTTCAATATCTTGACGAAATTTATAAAAAATATGGTTACTTTAAAGAGGAATTAAGAAATATAACAATTAAAGGTGCCGAGGGACTTAAAAAAATAAACCAAATCATGGAATACTTCAGAAATTCACCACCAAATAAAATAGGCAATTTTAAAGTTTTACAGATTGAAGATTTGCAAAATCCTAAAATTTATACACATTTACCAAAATCTAATACTATTATACTTTACCTTGAAAAAAATTTAAAAATTACAATGAGACCCTCAGGAACAGAACCTAAAATAAAATTTTATTTTGCTATAAGTGATAATGAAACAGAAAATCTTTTAGAATGTAAAAAAAGAGCAGATGCTACATTAAAAGAAGTAATTGATAATTTCTTGAACATTGTTTCAAATATTTAAATTTAAAATACTTTTTAAGTTTTGATTTTCATAATATTGCTTTAACTGAGCTTTTGAAATTAAAATAATTTATTAGAAAATAAAAATTCCTCTTGATTTTATAATTCAAAATAGTAATTTTTTCAATATTTATGAAATCAAAATTAATTAATTTTTAAAAAATGATAAAGAATATTTTACAAGGAATTGTTCAGGGTTTAACAGAATTTTTGCCTGTAAGTAGTAGTGGTCATCTTTTGTTCATTCAAAATTTAATAAATTTGAAAGAAAATAATCTCATTATGGATGTTTTACTTCATATCCCAAGTTTTTTAGTTATTATTATATTTTTTTTCAATGATATTAAAAATATTATTTTAGGCTTATTTAACTCAAATTCAAGAAAAAAAAGTTTAAAAATTATTTTACTTATTATTATTGGAAATATTCCTGCTGGAATTTTTGGAATAATAGTAAAAAAATTTTATAGTGGTGTTTTTGAAAATATAAATGTTTTAATTTTTACATGGAGTTTGACAGCAATTTTTTTAATTTTGTCAGATAAATTTAAAAATAATTTTCGTAAATTAGAAGATATAAATTTAAAAGATGCCATAATAATAGGTATTTCACAGGCAATTGCAGTTTTACCCGGAATTTCAAGGTCAGGATTCACAATTACAACTGCTATTTTTCTTGGAATTGAAAGGGAGGATTCAGCAAAGTTTTCGTTTTTACTTGGGCTGCCTGCAATGCTTGGTGCTTTCTTAATTGAAATCCTGACTTTAAAAAGTTATATAATAATCAATAAACAAATATTCATTGGATTGATTGCCTCATTTTTGGCAAGTTTGTTCGGTATAATTTTCCTTTTTAAAATGTTAAAAAATGTGAAATTAAAATTTTTTGGCTTTTATCTTTTAATTTTGGTAATAATAACTATAATTCTAAAATTTATTTGAAAGGAATTAACTATGGAAGATATTAAAATAAAAACAGCTTTAATTTCTGTTTATGATAAAACCGGAATTGTTGATTTTGCAAAAGAATTGAATTCAATGGGGATTAAAATATTTTCAACTTCTAAGACTGCTAAATTGTTACAGGATAATAATATTAAAGTTATAAAAATTGAAGATTACACATCATTTCCTGAAATACTTGATGGTAGAGTAAAAACATTAAATTATAAAATTTTTGCCGGAATTTTGGCAGTTCCTGAATCTAAAAAACATCAGGAAGAACTTCAAAAAAATAATATTGAAATAATAAATATGGTTGTAGTAAATCTTTACCCTTTTGAATCTATGCTTAAAAAGAATTTGCCAATTGATGAAATGATAGAATTTATTGATATTGGGGGTAATTCTCTTTTAAGAGCTGCTGCAAAAAATTTTAAGTATGTTCTGCCTGTTTATGATAAAAAATATTACAATGAAATTATAAAGTTACTAAAAGAAAATGACCAGAAAATTCCTTATGAATTTAGAATTAAACTTGCATCCGAAACTTTTGCTTTCACTTCAAAATATGATAGTTTAATTTCAAGTTATTTAAACAAAAAATTAAAATTAGAACATTTTCCTGAATTTTTTAATATATCACTTGAAAAAATTATGGATTTAAGATATGGTGAAAATCCTCATCAGAAGGCTTGCTGGTATAAGATAGGAGAATTGGATTCTTCAAATTTCAAACAATTATGGGGCAAGGAACTTTCATATAATAATATTTTTGATTTGTATGCTGGCGTTTCTTTGATATCTGAATTATCAAATAATTTTGCTAACAAACCATCAGCAGTTATAATAAAACATCGCAATCCCTGTGGAGTTGCAATTGGCAAGAATTTAAAAAGTGCTTATATAAAAGCTTTAAATTCTGACCCTGTTTCTGCTTTTGGCGGTATCGTTGTATTAAATCAAGTTGTTGAAAAAAATTTGGCTAAATTATTAAACGAAAAATTTTATGAAATTATTGTTGCTAAAAATTTTACAAAAGATGCTCTTGAAATTTTAAAATCTAAAAAGAATCTAAGAATTATAAAAATTTCTAATTTCAATAAATTTCTAAAATCAGATTTTATTATAAATTCTTGCGCTAATACTGTTTTAATTCAGACTAATGATAATATATTGTGGCAGGAGCCTGAAGCAGTTACTGAGATTAAACCGACAAAAAAAGATATTGAGGAATTGAAATTTGCTTGGATTGTATGCAAGTATGTAAAATCAAATGCCATAGTTTATACAAAAAATTTTCAATTACTTGGGATGTGCGGAGGCCAGACAAGTAGAGTAGATGCAGTTAAATTCGCCAGCTTAAAATCTAAACAATTGAATCATAATTTAAATAATTCTTACCTTGCTTCCGATGCTTTTTTCCCATTTCCTGATTCTGTAAAAATAGCCGCAAAATATAAAGTTAGAGCAATTATTCAACCTGGTGGTTCTATTCGTGACCCAGAAGTTATAAAAGAGGCTAATAAAAATAAAATCATTATGGTTTTTACAAAAATTAGACATTTTCTACATTAGTTTATGTTCTATTATGAATTCTACAGAGATGAATTTTACAATGACCTTAAAGATATAACTTTGAAATCATTTAAATTGACTTCATTTGATACTGATTATAATCTTAATAATTGTTTTGGAGGCAAGATAGCCTGGGAATTATGGCTGAAGCCAGCATTAGAATCAGAAAGAAAAAAATATTGTATAATATGCCGTGATAATAATAAGGCTGTTGGTTATCTCCTTTTCGGTGCTGAAGCATCTTATAGTAAAGCTTTAAATAAAAAAATTGGAACTATTATTCTTCTTGCAATTGATGAAAATTATAGAGAAAAATTCAATATAGCAAAAAATATTATAAATTTTTCCATTCAATTTTTTATAGAAAAAAGTTTTAAATTAATTACTGTTGGAACAGATTTAAATAACTTACCCGCATTTATAACTTATATAAATTTAGGTTTTAGACCAATATTGTTTTGGTCAACTTATCGTAATTATTTTGATTTAAAAGAAAAAAAATTTGATGCATTAGAAATAAAATATTTAAATGATAATAATCTAATTGAGTTTTTTTTAGAAAACTTAAAAAGACCGCTTTCTCTTTTAATTGATAAAAAAATTGAAAATAAAGAAATTTTGCAAAATTTTATTAAAGAAATTGTTAAAACTGATATTCAGAATAAAAGATTAAATTTAATGGGAATTTTTGATAATAATGAATGTGTTGGCTTTTTTAGTTTCACAAAAAGAAATGATATTTCAAGAGTGCTAAATAAAAATTTTGTTACAATATATGATTTAATTTTTTTAAAAGAAAATTACAATAACTTGAAAATTTTGGATTCAATTTTAATTTTTCTAAAGGAGATTGGAACAGAAGTTGCAGAAGTTTTTATAGAAAGTGATGATTTCAAATTAGCAAATTTGCTTTCAAAAGTTGGTTTTCAAATTGTTCATAATGCAGTAGTTTTGCATAAGCATTTAATAAAATAAAAATATGTGCTGCCTTTAAGTTGGCAGCACACGGAGGGCTAAATAACTTAAATAGAGGAGTTAACTATATAATCTTGCTTATCTAATTTATCGGCTTAAAACTTAAATTTCTTTAGTCTTTATGTTTTAAAATTAGCATTAAAATTATTCCGAGGAGAAAAAAGAAAACTGCTTTTAAGGATTGTTTAATTTCTTTTTCTTTGGTTAACTCTGGGACAAGGTCGGATGCAGAAATATAAATAAAACCGCCTGCAGATATTGCCATAAGAAGTGGTGTAAAATTACTAATTTTTTCTCCGGCTAAATATCCTGTTACTCCACCTATAATAGCAGTTAAACCAGAAACAAAATTTAACAAAAGTGCCTTTGATATTTTAAGTCCACTATAAATTAGTATTCCAAAATCGCCAAGTTCTTGCGGTATCTCGTGAAATATTATAAGAAGAGTTGATATAATTCCTGTTTTAATATCAATTGTGAAACTTACTCCTATCAAAATTCCGTCAAAAATATTATGTATTCCGTCTCCTATTAAATTTAAATAAGAGACAGGGTGAATTTCACATTTCTCATCTTTATGACAATGTCGCCAATGAAAGTATTTTTCCATAATAAAAAATATAAAAAAGCCTATTAAAACATTTATAAATGTTTTTTCAGATTTCTCGTAGGCTTCAGGTATTAAGTGTAAAAATGCGCCCGAGATTAAAGTTCCAGACGCAAAACTTACCAATGCCATAATCCATTTTTTTAAAAAATCTTTTTTAATTACTAAACTAATGGCTCCTATAAAAGAAATTAAACTTACTAAAAAAGTTGCTAAAACTGTATATGCTAATCCCATATCAAATCTCCTAAATTTTTAAATTTATATATGCTGATTAAAATAATAAAATTTTTTTTATTTTCAATATTTATCTAAAACTCTTAAATATTTCGCATTTTTTAATGATTGACAAGAAAAATTTTTTTTGTTAAAATATTTTAAATTGATTTAGGTTTTTAAAAAGGAATGAATAAAATTACAATATTTAGGAGGTAATTAATATGCAAGGGACCAGGAAAGATTATGGTGAACCTGATTTATCATATAAGTTTTTAGACAAAAATTTTAAAGAACACTCGCCAGCAAGACTAATATATTCTTATCTGCTCTCTTCACCATCTAAATTTGATAAAATAGTTAATAAATTTATGCAGAAATTTATGAAAAAGAGTTTTTTAGAGCTTAAAAATAGAGCGAAAAAAGAAGCTGAAGTTATAGAGAAAGAGAATAACCTTGATAATTTAATAAAAATAATGGAGCAAAGGCCCGACCCAGTTAATCACAGATTGCTTAAAAATAAAATAATTAAATTTGGTAAACCCGCAATTCAAAAAATTATTGAAAAATTAAAAAATAATAGGAATGATGTTTTTGTAGAATTAGCTGTTCAGATAATTTATGAGTCAAAAATTGATTGTTCATCACATCTTTTGAATATCTTAGATTTTATAAAAGACCCATATACTTTATCACTGGTATGCCTTTTGCTTGGTCTTATTGGACCTAAAGAAGCTATTAAACCTGTTTGGGATTATTTTCATATTTTAAAAGTGAAATATCCTAATTCTATGGATAATTTTGAACAAGGACCACTTTTAGCTTTATATGAATTCAAACATAGGTTTAAAATTAAGGGGTAAGAGAATATAAATTATTTTTTTGGTTTTACGAAGAAATAATAATTAAAAACTTTGGTTAAGCTTTCAACTGTTTAACAAATTTTTTATTATAATTTGACGATAAATAGAGTGATGTTAAAAAAAATTTTCTTTATAATTTTAATAATAGATTCATTATATTCAGAGACCATAACTAATTATGCAAAAGGCTTAAAAGGTCCTTCGCTTTATGGTGTTTATTTTATAAATAAAAAGCCACCTGAATATCTTGAAGATTATTTTCAATTGTATTCAGAAAGATTATATTATGGTGAGGATGAGATTAAATTAAATATTTATTTTCTTGAAAGAGGGCTTAATTCGCCTTTTAGGAATCCTTCAAAGGCTTTATGTCTTTTAGACAATCCTTTAAAAAAGAAAAAGTATGAGATTTTACTAAAAATGCATCTAAATTTGAAAATAATGCAAAATTATTTACTTTTAGGAAGATTGTATGATAAGAGAATTATATATTATTTTAATATGCCATTTAAAGAAGATTTGAAAAAGAGTTTAAATATAGCAAAATTTTATTATAACAAAGCTAAAGAGTACTGGGAAAAAGTTTTAATTTATGCAAACTCAGCAGGTAAAATAAATGAAACGATTCCAATTGATTGGCTTGAAAACGAATTATATTTAATTTCAAATCGTGATAAAGAAGTTGACTGGGATTATGATTATACATTTAAGTTGCATTTAAATAAACTTGAAAGTAATTTAAAAAAGTTGGAATAGTTTTTATGTTCAAACGAATCCAAAATTTATGCATAAAAAAAGGTTTAAGAGTAGCCGTAGCTGAATCTTGCACTGGCGGATTGCTCTCAAAGATAATTACAGATATACCCGGCAGTTCAGAATATTTTTGGGGTAGCATAGTATGTTATTCAAACGAAGCTAAAATGAAATTTTTAAAAGTCAAAAAAGATAGTTTAGAAATATATGGAGCAGTAAGCAGGCAGGTAGCAATTGAAATGGTTGAAGGAATTTCAAATATTTCAAAAGCAGATATAAACATTGCAATTACAGGAATAGCAGGTCCTGGTGGTGGAACAGAGGGAAAACCAGTTGGAACAGTTTTTGTGGCAATAAAATATAAAAAAAGTATAAAAATTTTTCATCTTAAATTTAAGGGAAGCAGAAAATCTATAAGAAAAAAAACAGCTAAATTTGTATCCAAAAAGCTACTTGATATTTTGAAATAATTTTTTAAACTTTTTCTATTTTTTTCGGGATTATTTTTATTTTGTCATCTACTTTTTTTATAATTACATTTTTATATTCTTCATTCAAATTAAAAATTTTACCACAATAATTTATTTTTACATCACTATAAATAGTATCAAAAACTAATATTTCAGGCGAGGGCTCAATTATAAGATTTTTTAAAAGGTCATTTTCTTTCTTTTTTAAATTTTTTAAAATACTCGCAATAAAACCTTTTATTTTTATACTTTCAGCATATAATTTTTTAACTTCATTTGAAGCATTCTGTAAATCAGGATAACTTATTGTTAATGACTTTATTATTTTTTCTACTTCTACTAATTTGTTTAAATGCTCCTTTTCTTCAAGTTCTATTTGATTTAATCCGTTTAAAATTTTGAAATTATAACCAACATTCAAATTAACTTTGCTTCCTGTTTTAGAACCGATTATATTAGCAACAATTTTTTTACCAGCTGTTATTTTAGAATTTACAATTTGTCCTTTACCGCTTCTTAATATTAAATTTGAATTTGTAAGTATTTCGCTTCCTGCAATAGATTCTTCAATTACAATATCATTTGAAGCTTCTAAATAAGAATTTTCAGCAAACTTTGCATAAATATTTCTATTTGATAATATTTTCCCTTTATTTTTACCAATTACACCACCTTTAATAATAACATCTCTTTTTCCTATTATTGTGCAGGCTTCAGCATTACCATTTATAAATATATCACCTTCAGCAATTACTTTGAAATTTTCTTTTATATCACCTTTAATTATTACATCACCTGTAAATTTTATATTACCTGTTTTAAAGCTAACATCTTCTTCTACAACATAAACAGGTAAAACTGATAATCTATTTTCATCAATTTTTAAATGTCCATCTATTTCAGAGTAAAGTTCTTTTCTATCTGAAAATTCTAAAACTTTAATATTTTTTTGAACTTCAAATTTGTAAGGTTTTCCTGATTCAGCAGGAAGAATTTTTCCTGTTAATGTCATTCCATCTTTTTTGCCTTCTTTTGGATTGTAAACAATAGCAATAAGCTCATCTTTTTTAACTAATGTTATTAAATCTTGTTCATAAAAATCTATTCTTCCATCTTCTAATTCTTTAAATCTTTTTCCGCTTGCTAATTTAATTTTGTATTCAATGTAACCATCTTCACCATTTTCAGGTAAAATCCCTTCACAAATTTTTTTTCTTGTTATTTTATGATTTTTCTCAGCTTCTTCAATTGTCTCTTCTATTTTCCTTTTATCAATTTCAATTTTTATTTTTAAATTTTTAATTTCGTTTAAAACATCTTCAATTTGTACTCTATTTGCTCCACCAACTGATGGAATTACTGTTAGATATAAATTCATTTCATCCTCTGAAAGTTCTAATTTAAATTTTCCTGGTTCAAATCTTTTAACCCAAATTAGACCATTGTCATATATTACTACACCATCAATTTCAGAAATATATTCACCTGTTTCATTTTTAAATTTTACATTTCTACGAATTCTTATATTTTTATCTTCTCCAAATCTTCCTGATATAATTTTGCCTGTTACTGTTAAACCATCTTTTCCTTTAGTTGCATTAATCTTTTTTGCTATAACTTCGCCTTTTTTAACATAACCTGATAAAATTTTAGAATATTCCTGTTTAAAAAAATCTTCAAATTTTAAATCTTTATTGCTCTCTGATTCTTTTAAAAGTTTAAATTTCTCGTTTAAATAAATATTAACTAACTCTTCATCATTTTTAAATTTAAAATCAATAGTAGCATCATTCCCAACTTCAGGTTTATAACCCTCAGCAACAAGTTCTTCTATAATATCTTCACCTTTATTATATTTCTCACATATTTTTTCAATGGCATTTTCTAAAATGCAATGGGTAACTTTATTTTCATTTAAAATTTTTATTATATCAGAAGGTTTAAGTTTTAAATCATCAATTTTTTTTATTGTTAGAAAACATTTTAATTCATCGGGCGTGATTTTTATTTCATAATTTAAAGTTAATTTTTCTTTTTTCTCTTCTTTTATTTCTTTTACTTCAAATGGTTCTAAGATAGCAAAAATTTCAAAGCCTGTTAGTTTATCAATATTTTCAATTGATTTATTATATTTTTTTAAAATTTCAATATCATCATTTGAAATTTGATTTTTTTCAGCAATTTTTTCAATTTCGTTTAAAGAATCTTCGCCTGAAATTTTATTAATTGAAACTTTAATTTTTTCAAGATGTTCTTTTATTTTTGAAATTTTCATTTATAAAATTTTAATTTTTTAATTTTTAAAGTCAATAAACATATTTTTAAAAAATTCTAAGTAATTAAAGCTGCAGTTTGAAACTTTTAGCACTTGATTTTATCATAAGTATTTACAAATTGTAATTGGGGCAGTGAAAATTTTTTATTTTTTTGTAGATTTAAGTAAAAGAAATTAAAAATGGTTGAAATATATTTTTTAAAAATATATATTTGCCATCGGTAGCAAGGGTTTTTAAAAATGAAAGTCACAATAAATGATATAGCAAAGGAAGCAGGTGTTTCAAAAAGAACAGTATCAAGAGTTTTGAACAATTCGCCATTAGTAAATGAAAATACGCGCAAAAGAATTTTAGAAATAATCAAAAAAAAGAATTATAAAGTAAATATAGTTGCAAGAAGTTTATCTACAAAAAAACGATTTGATAATGTGGCTGTGATTGTAAGTATAGAAAATTTATTTGATAACTACTATTTTACAAAAATTTTGAAAGAGGTTGAATATTTTTTAGAGAAAGAAAAGCATAATATGTTTATTGTAAATTTAAAAGAAGTTTTGTTCAATGATGATTCTATTTTTGATAGACTAAAAATTTTTTCAGATTTTTACAATAGCAATTTAATTAAATCATTTATTATAATTGGTCCGGCAATAAATGATGTAAGGGTAAAATATTTAAGCGAAAACAATTGTAAAGGTGTTATTATTGGTGGTTATACTGAGGCAAAAAATTTTAGTTGCATAGATGTTGATAATAGAGATGGTGTATATAAACTTATTTCACATTTAATAGATATGGGTCATAGAAAAATAGGTATGGTAACTGGACCTTCATACTTGTCTTCAGCCTGTGAACGAAAAAGATTTTTCTATGAAGTTTTAAAAAATAATAAAATTAAAATAAATGAAGAATTTATTTTTGAAGGTGATTTCAAAAGAGAGACTGGTAGAATTATTGGTGAAAAATTATTTAGTTTAACAGATAAGCCGACAGCTATTTTTGCTTGTAATGATGACACAGCACGCGGTATTTATGATATTGCAAATTCTTTAAAAATTAAAATTCCAGATGATATTTCAATAGTTGGTTTTGACGACCTTGATTTTGCGAGGGATTTATTCCCGGCGCTTACAACTTATGCGCAACCATTTAGAGAGATGGCTAAAATGGCAGTTGATTTTATTATATCAGAAAAATACAATTTAAAAATTAAATTAAAGGGCAAATTCGTAAATCGTGAGTCGGTTAAAAAAATAAAATAAAAAAATTTATATAAAAAAGCTTGACATTCAAATTATAAAAATATATATTTGCCATCGGTAGCAATGAGATAATAGAGATTAAAAAATAAGAAGGTTTAAGAGTATGAAATTTATTTTTTTGATTTTATTTATTTTTAGTAATACGAAATTGTTTTCTACTTATTATTATATTAATGACCCTATTATGCAAGGCACTGAAAAATGGTGCACGCAACCCGGAAACGACACAAATACTGGTAAGGCACCAAATTTGCCTAAAGCTACTATAACTAATTTATTAAAAAGTTACACGCTTAATCCAGGTGATGTTATCTATATTGATAGTGGAATTTACAATGAGGCTCCTGTTATTAC
>Ga0272449_1004294_pt1 | contig 11657 bp, 7 predicted proteins | sample YNPCB0241_FD_198679 | JGI IMG/M metagenome (GOLD analysis project Ga0272449, IMG submission 198679) | Hot spring sediment microbial communities from Yellowstone National Park, WY, United States - YNP-CB-024-1 | ecosystem: Environmental > Aquatic > Thermal springs > Hot (42-90C) > Sediment...
GCGTTTAAACTATTGTTCTTATAATCCCAAATCACAAATCAAAAATCGATTTGATCATTAGGGGAAAATCATAGTGAGCATTTCGGCTTCATAGGAAAAGATTGCCTCACTTCGTTCGCAATGACTGGTAAATGGGTTCGTCTTTGCGAGCGACAAAGTCGCGAAGCAATCTCTGACATAGAGATTGTACCAACTTCTTAGAAAATGATTGCCTCACTTCGTTCGCAATGACTGATAAAAAAACAAAATTCACTAACAAACAAAAAAATCGTCGTAGACGATTAATTATTGTAGAAAAACATACCCACCACCAACAAAAAATCGTCGTAGACGATTAATGATAAAACAGGATGTAAGGGTTGAGCTTGCTTGTCCTAGAAATCTTTCCAAGAAAAAAAATTCGTTTCAATCCGTCCAAATCTGTGTGCAATTAAACAGCTTCAAATAGAACACAGATTATTCCATCGTCTTTATACAATTCGTTTATCTTAAACCAAAATAAAACAAATTAAAAAGATGTATTGCATTCTAAACTTCAAATTCAATCTGTAATTCATTAAAAGCTCTAACAAAATAATTTAATCACTGCTTCATTTAATTAAGAAAATTTATAAATTTACACAGATGATTTTTGCAAAATCTATATTTATCGAATATTCAATCCGTAATCGAAATTCAAATAACAAACAATTATTAAGTATGCGATAGATAACTCTTAAACTATTAACTAAAACTCACAATAAAATGAAGAATGATAATAATCACTACACGGGGCATAGAAAAAGATTAAGAGAAAGATTTGAAAAATTTGGATTAGAAGCTTTACAAGAATATGAGATCGTAGAGCTTTTACTAACCTATGTTATACCTCATAAAGATGTAAAACCAATTGCAAAGGAATTACTCAATAAATTCGGTTCAATTAAAGGCATAATGGATGCAGATGAGAATGATTTAAAATCAATAAAATTTGTAAAGGATAAATTTTCAACCTTTTTGAAGCTCATTAAAGAAATAAATGTTATTTATAAAAAACAAAAATCCTTAGAAATTTCTTTAGCTACATCAATTGATAAAATTGCAGAATATTGCATTGAAAAACTTGGTAACAAAAAAGAAGAAGAATTCTTGGTCATTTATCTTGATAGTGGCTTTAAAATTCAAAATGAAGAAAGCTTCCCTGGTAAAGACTTTTATTTTTCCGGCACAATTGATAAAACAGTTGTGTACCCAAGGAAAATTGTTGAAGAAGCTTTAAAAAGAAAAGCTTACGCCATTTTAATTGTTCATAACCATCCTAATGGATTACTTGAACCATCTGAGTACGATAAAAATTTTACTCGTTTATTAGATCTTGCCCTCAAACCTTTAGATATCATTCTTTATGATCATCTCATTGTTACAAGCAATGGGTACTTGAGCTTTAAAAAAGAAAAACTTTTTTGATCACTCTTATGGATGATGTAATAGAAAAATTTAAAGCTCATTTTCAATTAAATGATGATCAAATTGAGATAATTAAAACTGTTGATGGTCCCCTACTTGTAATTGCAGGGCCTGGCACTGGTAAAACTCAAACTATCGTATTAAGAACATTATATCTTTTAATGACAGGCAAAGCAAAACCTGAAGAAATAATTCTTACTACATTTACTGAAAAAGCAGCTTTTGAATTAAGAGACAGAATAAGCCAATTGGCAAGAAAGTTTAATTACATTGGTGACTTACATTTATTGAAAATGGGGACTATTCATAATCTGTGCAATAGTTTTATAATGAAATTTCTATCCCACACTAAACTTAAAAAAGGATACTCTATTTTAGATGAATTAACACAAGTATTTTTCTTATATGAAAACTATCAAGACATAATAGCGGATAAGCATGAACTGTTTTTAAAAAAATGGAAAACAAAATGGAACATAATAAAAAGACTTATTCCATACCTTAATAAAATTACTGAAGAATTAATTGATATAGACTTACTAAAAAGAAGTAAAAACATTCTTCTAAGAAAAATCGCTGAATGTTACGAAGCATACCAGAACAAGCTCTTTGAAACAAATAGAGTTGATTTTGCACACTTACAAAAAATATTCTTCGATTTACTAAATGAAAATGAGATTTACCAAAAGATTAAACAAAACATAAAATATTTGATGATTGATGAATATCAGGATACAAATTATATACAGGAACAAATTTTATTAAAACTTGCTCAACCTGAAAACAACATTTGTGTAGTTGGTGATGAAGATCAGGCTCTATATCGTTTTAGAGGTGCAACTGTTAGAAACTTGCTTGAATTTCCAAAAAATTTTAGTAATTGTAAAAAAGTTAATCTTGTAACCAATTATAGATCTCATAAAGTCATAATAGAAAAATACAATAAATTCATTACATCAATTTACTGGGCTAATTTTAGAAATCAGAAGGAAATCAAACCAGACCCATCACAAAATTTTAATGATTACCCAGCTGTATTTAAAATTTGGACTGTTAATAAAAAAGACGAGGCGGAACGATTTGTAAACCTTATCCAATTATTAAAAGAGAATAGAGTCATTGAGGATTGGAGTGATATTGCTTTAATTCTTAAAAGTGTTAGGAATGAATTTTCAGGTCATTACATTAAAGCTCTAAAAAAAGCTAACATACCTTACTTTTGTCCCCGCTCAAAAATGTATTTCGAAAATGAAGAAGTTAAAATAATTATAGCCTGCTATGCAATTATCTTTGGTTTTTATAAAGAAGAGTTAGAAGATTTTCCATATAAACAATACATAGAAAATTCATTTAAATTACTTCATAAAAATTCTAATGAGCCTTTAAAACTTTATTTAAATAGGAAGGTAAGGCAACTAAAAAATTTAATTGAGGGTTCCTTAGATTTAACTGTGCTCGATTATTTTTATCAACTACTCGCCTATTCACCTTTTTCAACATATCTAAAAGAAAAAAATAAAGCTTATAATCTTTCAATATTTTCTAAACTCATTGCAACTTTTCAGGATTACTACAACATATCATTAATTACTGCAAGTAATAAAGACAAAATCAAATATTATTTATTCAAAAGTTTCTTGTTCTTTTTGTTAACCGACGGAATGGATGAATATGAAGATCCTGATAATCCAGTACCTAAAGGACTTTTACAGATAATGACAATTCATCAATCTAAGGGACTTGAGTTTCCAGTGGTGTTTGTCGGAACACTGGATAAAAATTTTGTGGTGCAAAAACAGGTTGATAGAGATTTATTACCCTATTCCAAAAGAGGAACTTTTGAAACAGAAGATCAGATGACTCTTTTCGATCGCTTGAGGCATTACTATGTTGCATTCTCAAGATCTAAGAATCTACTCGTTTTAACAACATGTAAAAAACCACAAAGATGGTTTTCTCCTATCTGGGATGGGCTTGATCAATTTCCTTATATCGATGTTGATTCTCTAAATAGACAAAGATTTAAATCCAAACCCGCTTTTGTACCTAAGAAATCTTATTCTTTCACTCAAGTAAATGTATACGAAACCTGCCCTCAGCAATATCTCTTCTACAAAGAATATGAATTTCAACCATCTCGATCTGCCCAAGTACTTTTTGGTTCATTAGTACATCACACAATTGAAGATGTTCATCGAGCTATAATAGAAAATAGAAACTTTGACTTAAACGATATTGAAGATTGGCTTGAACAAAATTATAAGGCTCTTTTATTATCTGGTTTGAGACCCATTTCAAAGACACAAAAAGAAACAGCATTAAAACAAGTAATAAATTATTACAATCAGAATAAAGATCTTTTAAATCGAATATCAGAAACTGAGATTGATGTTTCACTAGAAAAAGATGATTATATTATCAAAGGAAAAATCGATTTACTCTTAGGTCAAAATGGTGAGTTTGAAATTCTCGATTTCAAAACGCAGCAACGACCTGACACAGATGCACCAATAATTGAAAAATATTTTAAGCAACTATGTCTTTATGCATATATTTTAAGAGAAAAATATGGTAAGCCAATAAAAAAAATGTACATTTATTGGACTTCCGAAGAAAAACGAAACAATGCTTTAATGGAATTTAATTACACAGATCAGGATTTTGATATGGTTGCTAACTTCTTTGATTATTTAGTTCAAAAAATAAAAAATGAAGAATATCAGGTTATTAATAAACCTGATACAAATAAAGTATGTAAAGAATGTGACTTTAGATTCTACTGTTCACAAAATGGTATAATAAAATTTGAAACAAAAGAACTCGAGGAGATTTAATTATGCCCAAAATGAATATTACAAAAACAGAGTTGGTCTGGCTTGGAAAATACAACGAGAATGGAGAATTGAATCCAGTTGAAAAACCAGGTCCTTATCCATTCCAGATTGTTGAAGTAATAAATAAACCACGAACAGGAAAAGAAGAAGAGACACCAACATTATTTGAAATTTATGAAGGTAAAGAAGGAAACACTTTTGAAGAAGGATGGAGAAACAAACTCATCTGGGGCGACAACAAACTCGTTATATCTTCCTTGCTTGAAAAATTTGCTGGCAAAATAAACCTCATCTACATTGACCCGCCATTTGCAACAGGCGCTGATTTCAAGTTCAAAATTCAAATTGGTGATGAAGCAGAAGAAATAACAAAAGAGCACTCAATAATTGAAGAAAAAGCATACAGGGACACCTGGGGTAGAGGACTTGACTCTTACCTTCAAATGATGTACGAACGCCTCGTTCTAATGAAAGAGCTCCTCGCTGAAAATGGCTCAATTTATGTGCATTTGGACTGGCATGTTGGACATTATGTTAAAGTGATGATGGATGAGATTTTTGGGTACGAGAATTTTGTAAATGACATAATTTGGTCTTATCAAGGAACTGGTGCTCCAAAAAAGGGATTTAAACATAAGCATGATTTGATTCTTTTTTATTCAAAAAGTAGCCAATTTTTCTTTAGTCATAAAGATACTCTGGAACCGATGACACAAAAGACTAAAGCAAAATTTACAATGATTGATGAAGAGGGGAGAAGATATAAACATTATAAACATCCAGACGGTACTTATCATAGACAGTATCTAGATGAAATGGAAGGTATGAGATTAAGAGATGTTTGGGAAATTTCTACAATTCAAAGTTGGGATGAAAAATTACCTTTCGATACTCAAAAACCCGAAGCCCTCTTAAAGCGCATCATCCTCGCCTCCTCCAACCCTGGCGACATCGTTGCTGACTTTTTCTGTGGCTCTGGTACAACCTTAGCAGTTGCAGAAAAACTTGGAAGAAGATGGATAGGTTCAGATTTATCGAGATATGCAATCCATACAACAAGGAAAAGACTTCTTCAAATTGAAAACTCTAAGGATTTAATGGACGAAGAAGGGAAAAAGAAATATGGTCAGAAAGCAAAACCTTTTGAAATCTTAAATCTTGGAAAATATGAGAGACAACTCTGGCAAATCAAAACATTTACAAATAAAGACGAAAAACAAGCCCTTTTTGAGTATCTAAGCTTTATTTTAATACTTTACGGTGCAGAACCCATTTCAGGTTTTACACACATTCATGGCAAGAAAGGAAATGCTTTAGTTTATGTCGGCTCCGTTGATGCACCTGTAACTATTCAAGAAATTGTTGACGCGATTAAAAATGCAAAATCACAAGGTGCTAAAGAACTTCACATACTTGGATGGGAATGGGAGATGGGATTAAACAATGCTATTCAAGAAATCGCAAAAAGAGAAAACATTAAACTAAAACTAAGAACAATCCCCATGGATGTCCTCGATCAAGAAACCGTCAAAAAGGGATACATCCAATTCTTTGAACTCGCTTATTTCAAGGTTGATATTAAAGTAATAAACAAACTAGTTGAAGTTGAATTAAAAGATTTTGTCATTCCACACACTGATCTAATCTCTTCAGATGTTAAGAATAAAATTAAAAAATGGACAGATTGGATTGACTACTGGGCAATCGATTTCGACTACAAACAGGATTCTTTTAATAACGGATGGACTTCTTATAGAACAAAAAAAGAAAGAAAATTAAGTTTAAAGGCAACTAATGTTTATGAAAAACCAGGCCGTTACAAAATCTTTATTAAGATTATTGACATCTTCGGAATTGATACATCTCAAATTTATGAAGTAGAGGTTAAATAATTATGAGTAATGAACCAAGAACTTGGATCCAATACGATAAAACTCTACCCTACATTGAAGATCGTGATCCATCTTTGAAACCAACTGCCCATTTAGAAAAAGATGGAAAAAATTCTTATAAAGTTGTAGAAGGTAGAAGAAAAAGCAATATGCTTCTTGTAAATAAATTAAGACAAGAAGTCGATAAGTGGAGAGATGAAGATTATCCAAATGTAACTGACACTACTCGAGAACTTTTATATTTCTGGTTTTTTAATGACCATATTGTAAATAATACCCTATTTAAATATTGGTTCTGTCAAAGGGAAGCTGTAGAAACTCTTATTTATCTTTTTGAAGTCAAGAAATATGATGATTTAGAACCTGTTATAGAAACATACTCAGAAAATTTTCAAAATGATATTTTTACTAAAGCAGTTCAAATAAGAGAGGACTTTGAAGGAAAAAGGAAATTATTTAGATATTTCTCTGAACTCGGAAAAATAGATGAACAAGATCTACCTGAAAAAGGATTATTAAGATATGCATTTAAAATGGCGACTGGTTCAGGGAAAACTTATGCTATGGCTTTGATTATGGTATGGTCTTACTTCAATCGAATAAGAGAAAACAACACAAGATATGCTGATAATTTTTTAATTATTGCACCAAACATAATCGTTTATGAAAGGTTAGCTAAAGATTTTGCTAATAATAAAATTTTTTATGAAATACCTTTAATTCCTCAATCCTGGAAACCTCACTGGAATTTAAAGGTCACTTTGCGAGAAGATAACTCTCCATTAAATCCTTCCGGAAATATAATTGTAAATAATATCCAGCAACTTTATGCTTCAAGAAAAAAAGAAATAACCCCTAACAATATTGTTGACGAAATACTTGGCGAAAAACCTCAAAAAGATTTAAACAAATCATCTGAGCTTTTAATTGACAAAATCAAGAAATTAAATAATCTTTTAGTAATTAATGATGAAGCCCATCATGTTCATGATGTAGGACTGGAATGGCATAAAACATTAATCTCAATCCATGAATCACTACCGAAAGGAATAAACCTGTGGTTAGATTTTTCTGCAACTCCAAAGATGCAGACTGGTACATATTTCTCTTGGGTTATTGTTGATTATCCCCTCGCTCAAGCTGTTGAGGATAGAATTGTAAAAGTACCATTGATTGTTCATAGAGTGAATAAAAGAGATCCTCAGAATATTACAAAAAATAATGTACTTCGAAAATATGGTGACTGGATAACTGTAGCTCTTGAAAGATGGAAAGAACACTATGAGACATATCTCAAAGTTGGAAAGAAGCCCGTTTTATTCATAATGGCAGAAAAAAATGATTTTGCTGATATAATAACTAAATACATTAGAGGAAGAAAAGATTTAGATCTTGAAAATCCTGAAGAAGAAGTAATTGTGATACATGTTAAATCAAGAGAAAATCCAGATTTAGGAACTGAAATAAAAATTAATGAAAAGGAATTGAACAAATTAAGGGAATTAGTTAGAAAGATAGATGAAGCAGATAATAAAGTTAAGATTATTGTTAGCAATTTAATGTTAAGAGAAGGATGGGATGTTCAAAATGTAACGATAGTACTTGGATTAAGACCATTCACTTCAGACGCCAAAATTTTACCAGAGCAAGCTATAGGTAGAGGACTCCGATTAATGAAAGATATAAGCCCAGATCATACACAAACACTTGAAATTATAGGAACAGAAGCTTTTGAAAATTTCGTTAATGAACTCGAAAAAGAAGGTGTTGGCATAAATATAGTTAACAATTCACCTTGTTTACCAATTACAATTGCTCCCGAGGAATCAAGAAAAAAATATGATATTGAAATACCCCAAACAAATTATAGATATAGTAGAAATTATCAGAACCTTGAAAAGTTTGATCCATATAGTGTTGAATCAATTTACAATTCTGATAAGCTAAATGAAGATAGGAAAATAATGTTAAAGGTTGAATTTCCTTTAACTCAAACAGAGGTTCATTCTACAACAATTGATCCCTACTTACCAATGGGCAGAGAATTACTAGCATATATCACTAATGAAGTAATAAAACGAGCAGGATTGTCTGGTAAGTTTAATGAATTATATCCTCTCATTCGTGAATATATTCTAAATAAATGTTTTGAAGTAGAGATTAAAGATGAAGAGGATGAAAAATTAAGACGAACTCTCGACGATATCAATATTCAAGAAGCTATTATTGATTTACTTGCAAAAAAATTAGGTGATATAGCAATTGATCAGGAAGAAAAAGTAGTGAAACAAGGTAGTCTCAAATTGTCTTCAATCAAGCCATTTAAATGGCAACGAAAAAAATTAAAATGCAATAAAACGATTTTTAACTTTGTTGCTGTGTATAATGATTTCGAAAAAGAATTTGCGTCATTTCTTGATAATTCCCCTGATATTGAAAAATTTGCTGCCCTGGCAAATAGTTTTCATATTGATTATTTAAGTTCAAGGGGTGCAATCAGATTCTATTATCCAGATTTTGTAGCTGTTCAAAAAGTTGGTAGAAAAAAGTTATTCTGGATAATTGAAACAAAAGGTAGAGAATTTGAAGATACTGATAGAAAAGATGCTGCAATGAAAAAATGGTGTGAAGATATAAGTCAACAGAGCGAAAATAAATGGCAATATTTAAAGGTTCCACAAAAAGAATTCGAACATCTTAAAAATAAATGTAAAACTTTTGAGGATTTAGTAAGTAATTTACAACCCATAATTTCAATGTAGCTTCCTGAAACAGTTATTTACCTTAGTTATTTTTTGTCTTTCGAAATATTTATTGTATCCTTCCATTCTCTCTCATTTCTCGATGTAATCTCGGTGCATTCTCGATGGATTCTCTCTAAATTCTCGTACAAACCAGTCACAAGCCAGTCACAAGATTTTAATGTTGAACCTTTTAGGTCCATCGTTGAACCTTTGAGGTCCTCCGTTGAACCTTTGAGGTCCATCGTTGAACCTTTTAGGTCCTCCGTTGAACCTTTAAGGTGCATCGTTGAGTATTTTTTGGTCATCGTTGACTATTTTTTGTTCATCGTTTAGCATTTTTTGGTCATCGTTGAGCATTTTTTGGTCATCGTTGAGCATTTTTTGGTCATCGTTGAGCATTTTTTGCTCATCGTTGAGTATTTTTTGCTCATCGTTGACCATTTGAGGTCCATCGTTGAGCATTTTTTGGTCATCGTTGAGCATTTTATGGTCATCGTTGAGTATTTTTTGCTCATCGTTGACCATTTGAGGTCCATCGTTGAGCATTTTTTGGTCATCGTTGAACCTTTAACATTCAAAATTTTAATAAAAATGCAGGTTTTAAAACATAAAAGGTGCAACCCTCAAAATTTTTAAATTGTTCAAGGATTGCACCTTTTTATTATTTTGTCAATTATGACAACATTTTGTCAAATTGACAATCTATCATTGGTTGGCTGGAGGCTGTGTTTTAGCATTTGTTTTCTTTACAAATCTCTTGCCGAGTTCATCAACTATAAAGTCAGTCCCTGGAACATTTGATTTTGCAGCTGCTTTTGCTGAATTGTAAAATGAAAGTGCTGCTACAAAAGCTTCACTTCCAGCTGCCAGATATGTATCGGATAACTTCTCAACAAGAGAATTGATATAATTAAGAAGGTCTCTTAAATCCTTAGCTAAATTTAAATCCCTTTTAAGTTCCTCTACATTTAGGAATGGTGTAACTAAATTAGGATTTTGTTGAGCCAGTTCAAGAGCCTTCTCAACAAATGCAATTGATTTGTCTCCCATTTTTGGAATTTGTTTTCTTTCCTCTTCTGTCAGGTTGATCAAAAATGGGAGTTTATTTGTGATTTGTTGAGTAAAACCGATGATCTCATTTTTATCATCAGGTTTTATCTCTGCAGAAATGTTTTGATAGGGCATAGGGCACCTCATTAATTAGTTTATTGTTTAGTTAATTAAAAAGGAAGAGAAAAATATTTTCCCTTCCTCAAAATATTTTTCTCTTAAAAAATTCACTAATTATTTTTCCGACTTGCTAATGCATATACACAAAATGTGAGAATTTTTCTCAATCCTAAGATTTAAAGTATTTTGAGAAAGGAATTGATTAGAGAGGTTAACAAAATGATTAATTATAAAAGGAAAGACCAGAAAGAATAATGAGAACGCAAAGAAAAAAGTTGTGAGAATTTGTTTTAGTGCGTTTAAATCTGTGTGAAATTAAAAAACAAAGATGAATTCATCCTATAATCCTTCTCTTGAGAAGAGAAGGATTTATAATCATCACAACCATTGATATGTAAATGTTAACGAAACATATTTTTAGATGCTTTTGAATTTTTATCATTAAACCTCTACGAGGTTTATATTTTTTTGGCCTAATTATTTTCTACAATCATTTGACCTCTACGAGGTCATTTTATTTTGATTTAAGAATTATCAAAAAATCGTCGTAGACGATTAATGATAAAAAAATGAAGGGGATAGGCTCGCCCATCCCGGAAATAAGTTCCAGAAAATAATTTGTGTGAATCAGTTCCATTAAACGCCAATTTATATTTAATTCAAATTTGTTAATGTGTAAAAAAGAAATCAGATTAAAACGAGATTTTAAAATTTGTTTTAACTCATCCTATAATCCTTCTCTTGAGAAGAGAAGGATTTTTAATCATCATAACCACTGATATGTAAATGTTAACGAAACATATTTTTAGATGCTTTGGATTTTTATCATTAAACCTCTACGAGGTTTTTACTTTTTTGGCGTATTATGTTCTACAATCATTTGACCTCTACGAGGTCAGTCTATTTTGATTTTAAGATTATCAAAAAATCGTCGTAGACGATTATTGATAAAACAGGATGTATGTGACGGACTTGGATTTATATCGATATGTAAATTGAACAACTCTACTACCCTTCCCCATTCAACCCGCAAGCGGGAACTTGCGACTTGTGAAGTGAAATGAGAAAAAGTCCCTCTCTTTTCAAGAGAGGGATTTAGGGTGAGTTATTTTATATGTTTAAAACAACCTCCTTAACCATATCGGAAATCTGTCCCAGAATAAAATCAGTGTCAATTCATTCTAATTCGTGAAAAATCTGTGTTCAATTTAAATTCAATAATAGGAAATAGATGAACACAGAATAAAACGCAATTTTTATTGATTAACTTGAACTCATCCTATAATCCTTCTCTTGAGAAGAGAAGGATTTGTAATCAATAAAACCTTTGATATGTAAATGTTAACGAAACAAATTTTTAGATGCTTTGAATTTTTATCATTAAACCTCTACGAGGTTTTTATTTTTTTGGCCTATTATGTTCTACAATCATTTGACCTCTACAAGGTCAGTTTATTTTGATTTAAGAATTATCAAAAAATCGTCGTAGACGATTAATGATAAAAAATTGTAGGGGATGGGCTTGCCCGTCAAGAAAATCATTTTCAAAATGAATATTTTCAAATAAAAAT
>Ga0272449_1004297_pt1 | contig 11651 bp, 8 predicted proteins | sample YNPCB0241_FD_198679 | JGI IMG/M metagenome (GOLD analysis project Ga0272449, IMG submission 198679) | Hot spring sediment microbial communities from Yellowstone National Park, WY, United States - YNP-CB-024-1 | ecosystem: Environmental > Aquatic > Thermal springs > Hot (42-90C) > Sediment...
CGGACGGCAGAGGACTGGCTGCTGCTGTTCTGGCGCTGGTGGCCGGAAGTATTAGCCTGGGGATGGGGCTTTCACCCCGGCGCGGAACTTGGTTGCTGGCGCTATGTGGAGTCACCCTGGCCCTTTGCGCATTGGTGCTCGTAGTCCGCGCCACAGAAATCAGGCTGGAAAAGTTCCGGGGGGACGGCCGTCTGGAGGCGCTGTCCTTTATTGCAGCCAACCAGGAGCTCGGGGATGGGTTGATCTCAGATACCGGGTATCTGTACGAGTTTATTCTGGAGAGGTATCCCCGTCTTCCTCCCACCTACATCCTGCCAGCCGACCAGGCCTTTTCCATCACCTTGTTAAATCGGGCCCTTGCCCGTCATTCCCGACTCTGGTTCATTGGGGGCTACGTGTTGCCTGGAGACCCGAACCGATGGATGGAGCACTGGCTTGCCCAGCATGCGTTCCCTCTTCAGACCCAGGACTTCGCGTTCCACCATCTCTCTCTGTTCAGCACACCGGGAGCAGTGCTTGAGGAGCGGGACCTGAATGCCACTTTGGGAGAGGCCATCTGTCTCAAATCTTTCCGACTGTCCTATCAGCGGGGGCAGTCGGATGTGCTTCTGCAATTGACCCTTTACTGGGAAGCGCTGCGGCCTGTGGAGAAGGATTACCAGGTCTTTGTCCACGCCTACGATTCCGCCCTGAATCTCCTGGCCCAGGCCGACCACTCCCCTGTGAATGGCTTTCGCCCCACATCCTCCTGGCATCCGGGTGAACGGATAGAGGACCGGGTCATCTTTCGCCTCCCTGAAAAGGAGTTTGCGGCAGGGTTCGCACTCGCGGTCGGGATGTATGACTGGCGTCATCCTGCAGGGCGACTGCCCGTTGAGATGCCCGGCAACCTCGCGTCGGGGGATGGACGGGTATGGCTGATAGCCCCTGACAAGCAGGAGTAAGGTTTGATGCACGACACCCTTGTCGTCCTGGACTACGGTTCCCAGACCACCCAACTGATCGCCCGGCGGGTGCGGGAGGCCCAGGTCTACTGTGAACTGTTCCCCTGGGATACCCCCGCCGAACGGGTAATGGCGCTGGGGCCGCGCGGCTTCATCCTCTCCGGTGGCCCGGCCAGCGTCTACGAGCCCGGCGCGCCGACCCTGCCGGCCTACGTCCTGGAGAGTGGCCGCCCCGTCCTGGGCATCTGCTACGGGATGCAACTCCTGGCCCACGCGCTGGGCGGGCGGGTCCGGCGGGCCTCCGAGCGGGAATACGGGCCGGCCCCGGTGGAACTCCTTCATCCGCTTCCGTTGCTGGCCCCGCTGGAAGCCCAACCCCAGGTCTGGATGAGCCACGGCGACCGGGTGGAGGAACTGCCACCGGGCTTCATCCCCCTGGCCCGCAGCCCCAACTCCCCCATCGCCGCCATGGGCGACCTCCAGCGCCACCTCTACGGCGTCCAGTTCCACCCTGAGGTCATCCATACCCCCGCTGGACGGGAGATTCTCCGCCGGTTCGCCACCGACGTCTGCGGCTGTGCGCCCACCTGGACCCCTGCGGCGTTCATAGAAGAGGCCGTTGCCGACATCCGCGCCCGCGTGGGAGACGGGCGGGTTCTCTGCGCCCTCAGCGGCGGCGTGGACTCCGCCGTCACTGCCACTCTGGTTCACCGGGCCATCGGCGACCATCTGATCTGCATCTTCGTCAACACCGGCCTGATGCGCCGGGGTGAGCCGGAGCAGGTGGTCCGCACCTTCCGGGACGGGTTGGGGATGCCGCTCGTGGCGGTGGACGCCACCGAGGAATTTCTGGCCGCGCTGGAGGGAGTGACGGACCCGGAGGAGAAGCGACGCATCGTGGGTGAGAAATTCATCCGGGTCTTTGAGCGGGAGGCGGAAAAGGTGGGGCGGGTGGACTTTCTGGCCCAGGGCACCCTCTACCCGGACGTTATTGAATCGGCGGCGCCGGACCGGCCCGGGGCCCGCCGGATCAAGACCCACCACAACGTGGGCGGGTTGCCGGAGCGGATGCAGTTGCGGTTGATAGAGCCGTTGCGGTATCTCTTCAAGGACGAAGTCCGCGCGGTGGGAGAGGTGCTGGGGTTACCACCAGACATCATCTGGCGACAGCCGTTCCCGGGGCCGGGACTGGCAGTACGGGTCATCGGCCCGGTGACGTGGGAGCGGCTGGAGCGGTTGCGCGCCGCCGATGCCATCCTGCAGGAGGAACTGGGCCGGGCGGGCCTTCTGCGAGCCACGCAGCAGGCCTTCGCCGTTCTCCTGCCAGTCCGCAGTGTGGGGGTGATGGGCGATCAGCGGACTTACGAAGAGGTCGTGGCCCTGCGGGTGGTCACCACCGAGGACTTTATGACCGCTGACTGGGCCCGACTGGACCCCGACCTGCTGGCCCGCATCAGCAACCGCATCGTCAACGAAGTCGCCGGGGTGAACCGGGTGGTCTACGACATCACCTCCAAGCCTCCGGCGACGATTGAATGGGAATAGTGTATATCTCCCCCATTTGCCGATAGAACGTCGGGCTGGGCCGCCGCCCTTCTGGGCCGTAAACGGCCAATCTCAGGTAAAGACGAGGCGCTAAAGCGCCCCTCTTCGCCCTGGCAACCCATGTTTCTGAAAGGCTACCGAAGGGAGAGGGCGCTTCCAGCGCCCTGCGCAACCTCAGCCAGGCCGTTTACGGCCTGGTCCACCGGGCCCCGACGATTTTGGGATACACCATAGAACGCGCCCATTTGACAATCCGGGAAAAGCGGGTATAATATACATCAACAATCTGGACCACCAAAGACGGCGAACGGGAAGAGTAGGCGCTCACACGGAGGCCCAGAGAGTCGGGGAAAGGTGAGAGCCCGATCCTCACGGGAGCGCTGAATGGGCCCGGGAGTCGCAGGGCGAACCCTCCGCAGGAGGCAGTAGCCTGAGCCGGTTGACCCCCGTTACCGGGTCGGGGTATCCGTCTCCGGGCACGATGTCCACAGGAGACCGGTACCCGCAGAGGGTGAGGCTGGCTTCCCGACCATCGTGGGTGCGCTCACGGTGGTCGTTTTGTTTCCGGCTGGCCTCCAGGGCCCTCTGGCTTTCGGGCCGGATGGGCCAAGAAGGGTGGCACCGCGGGCAGAAGCGCCCGTCCCTTCGGGACGGGCGCTTTGCTTTTTCAGAGGTGAGATATGGACGTCCCGATTCATTGCTCTGCATCGCCCGATGTCCCTCCGGGTTCCCTGGTGCCGGTCTGGCGGGAACTCCCGGCGGACCTGGAAACCCCGGTGTCCGTCTATCTGAAACTGCGCCGGCGCGGAGTCCCTTCCTTCATCCTGGAGAGCGTGGAGAAGGGGGAACGCCTGGGACGGTACTCCTTCCTGGGAGTGGGGCCGGTCGGTCTGCTCACCGCCCGCAACGGTGTGGGGGTCTACGAAGAGCCCATCGGAACCCCCATCGTTTGGGCCCAGGGAGACCCACTGACACTGGCGCGTCAGATCCTGCACCGTTACCGGTTCGTGGAAACCGGCACTCCGCTCCCCCGTTTCTGCGGGGGCCTGGTCGGGTATCTTTCCTACGACGCGACTCGGTTCTTTGAACGGGTGCCCCTGGCTCCACGCCCCGGGCTGGGCCTGCCGGACGCCGTCTTTCTCCTGGTGGATGACATCGTCATTTTTGACCACGTCCAGCACCGATTGCTGGTGGTCGCCAGCGCACGGGTGGATAGGGACGCCGAATCAGCGTACGCGGAAGCGGCAGAGCGGGTGGCCCGGATCAGTGCTCTATTGGAGCAACCGACGCCGGAGACGCTTTCCTCACCTCCCCTTCCCGTACAGGGCCCGGACCTGCCCTGGGACTCCAATTTCTCGCAGGAAGCCTTTGAGGACGCCGTGCGCCGGGCCAAAGAATTCATCGCGGCCGGGGACATCTTCCAGGTGGTGCTCTCCCAGCGGTTTTCCCGCTCCACCACCGCCGACCCCTTTGCCATCTACCGGGTTCTGCGGATGCTGAACCCTTCACCCTATATGTTCTTCCTGGAATTGCCGGACGATCTCTACCTGATCGGCGCATCCCCGGAGGTGCTGACCCGGCTGGAGGGGGGCATCGCCGAGGTCCGCCCCATCGCCGGAACGCGCCCGCGCGGGGCCACTCCGGAGGAGGACATGGCGCTGGAACGGGCCCTGATGGCCGATGAGAAAGAGCGGGCCGAGCACGTGATGCTGGTGGACCTGGCCCGGAACGACCTGGGGCGTGTCTGCCGCTACGGGACCGTTCACGTCCCCGAACTGATGGTGGTGGAGCGGTACTCCCATGTGATGCACATCGTCTCCAGTGTCCAGGGGGAACTCCGGCCCGATGTGGATGCATTTGACCTGCTCCGGGCCACCTTCCCAGCTGGCACCGTCTCCGGCGCCCCCAAGGTGCGGGCCATGGAGATCATCGCCGAACTGGAAGGGGAATGCCGGGGGCCCTATGCGGGGGGCGTGGGGTACTTCAGTTACAGTGGCACGATGGATACGTGCATCACCATCCGGACCATCATTCTGCGCGGGAACACCGTCTATGTGCAGGCTGGGGCCGGCATCGTGGCCGATTCCGACCCCACCCGGGAGTACCAGGAGACCTGCCACAAAGCCCGCGCGCTGATGGAAGCCGTCCGTCTGGCGGAGCAGTGGAGGTGAAGGAGGTGCGGTATGGTCGTCGTGATTGATAACTACGACTCATTCACGTACAACCTGGTGCAGTATCTGGGAGAACTGGGGGCCGATGTCCGGGTCTTCCGTAACGACGCGGTCACCATAGAAGAACTGGAAGCGCTGAGGCCCGCCCACATCGTGATCTCCCCCGGTCCGGGCACTCCGGAAGACGGTGGGATTTCCAACGAGGTCATTCGCCATTTTCACTCACGGGTACCTATCCTGGGGGTCTGTCTGGGCCATCAGTGCATCGGATCCGTCTTCGGCGGAGCCGTGGGACGGGCGCCCCGGCTGATGCACGGGAAAACGTCGCTGATCTACCATACGGGAAGTGGGATTTTCGCCCGCCTGCCCAATCCCATCGTCGCCACCCGCTACCACTCCCTGATCATCCAGTTGCCGCTTCCCCCCGCTTTGGAACTGACGGCCTTTACTCAGGAGGGGGAGGTGATGGGCGTTCAGCATCGGGATTACCCGGTCTTCGGAGTCCAGTTTCATCCCGAATCCATCCTGACGCGGGAGGGCAAAATTCTGCTGGAGAACTTTTTACACATCGCATAACTCCCTGCCATAATCGGTTTGCCGGTAACGTAGCGCAGGCTGTCAGCCTGCCGGCAAGGCCTGGCGGCCTGTGCTACAGGAGTATGCCTGCGCCAGCGTCTTTTGTGGCGCTTACCCGGAGGTAATGTTACCACATTTTGTAAGGAGGTGCATCATGGACATTCGTGAAGCCATTGCCCGATTGGTAGAACGACAAGACCTGACCGCAGAGGAAGCGGAAGAGGTGATGGGTCAGGTGATGCGGGGGGAAGCGACCCCGGCCCAGATCGGTGGGTTCCTCATCGCCCTGCGGATGAAAGGGGAGACGGTGGAGGAGATCACAGGATTTGCCCGCGCGATGCGGCGCCACGCCCTCCCCGTCCAGACCCGCCGGGCCCCGCTGGTGGATACGTGCGGCACCGGCGGCGACCGCTCCGGGACTTTCAACATCTCCACCACTGCGGCCTTTGTGGTCGCTGGGGCTGGCCTTCCTGTCGCCAAACACGGCAACCGCTCTGTCTCCAGCCATTGCGGGAGCGCGGATGTCCTGGAGGCCCTGGGGGTCAATCTGAACCTCTCCCCGGAGGCAGTGGCCCGGTGTGTGGACGAGATCGGCATCGGATTCCTCTTCGCTCCCCGCTTTCACCCCGCCATGAAGCACGCCATCGGCCCCCGGCGGGAGATGGGGGTCCGCACCGTCTTCAACGTGCTGGGCCCACTCACCAACCCGGCGGGCGCTCAGGTCCAGGTCCTGGGCGTCTACGACCCGGGCCTGACCGAGACCATGGCGGGCGTTCTGGGGTCTCTGGGCTGTCGGGCCGCCTTTGTGGTCCACGGCGCGGACGGGCTGGACGAACTCTCCACCACCGGCCCCAACCGGGTCTCCCAACTGGACAACGGCTCCATCCGCTCTTATGTGCTGGACCCCACCGATGTCGGGTTGCCCCGGGTGTCCGTCTCCGCGCTGCGGGGAGGGGACGCGGCCGAGAACGCAGCCATCCTCCGCTCCGTCCTTCAGGGGGAGATAGGACCCCGGCGGGATGTGGTGCTCCTGAACGCGGCGGCCGCACTGGTGGCCGGAGGTTGTGCCGCCGATATACGGGAGGGGCTCCATCTGGCCGCCCGGAGCATTGATTCGGGCGCTGCTCTGGATAAACTGGAGGCCCTCATCGCCTTCACCCAGAGAGCAGGAGAGGCTGTATGATCCTGGAACGCATTCTCGCTGCCAAACGGGAGGAGGTCGCCGCGCGCCGGGAGGCCGTCCCACTGGCGGAGGTACGCGCCCGCGCGACGGACCAGGCACCTCCGCTGAACTTTGCGGAGGCCCTGGCGCGGCCCGGGGTCACGCTGATCGCGGAGATCAAGCGCGCCTCTCCCTCGCGTGGCCCTCTCCGCCCCGGCCTGGACGCGGGCGACCTGGCCACCCTCTACGCTACCCATGGAGCCGGAGCCCTTTCGGTCCTGACCGACGGGCCCTTCTTCCAGGGGAGTCTGCTGGACCTGGCACGGGCGCGGGAGACCCTGCGGGCCCGGGGCTATATCCTGCCCATTCTGCGCAAAGACTTCATCATAGACCCGTATCAGGTCTACGAGGCCCGCGCGTGGGGAGCGGACGCCGTCCTCCTGATCGCGGCCGCCCTCCCTCCCGCCGTCCTCTCGGAACTCCTGGCCCTGACCGGGGAACTGGGCATGCACGCCCTGGTGGAAGTCCACAACCGGGAGGAATTGGAAGATGTCCTGCCTCTGCGCCCGTCCATCATCGGCGTTAACAACCGGGACCTGCGCACCTTCCGGACCGACATCACCACTTTCGCCCGTCTCCGCCCCCTGATTCCACCGGGGACGGTGACCGTCGCCGAAAGCGGAATCCGTACCGCCGAGGACGTCCGATACCTGGCCCGCCAGGGGGCCGATGCCGTTCTGGTGGGAGAAGCACTGGTCACTGCTCCCAGCATCCCGGCCCGTGTGCGGGAACTGGCCTTCGCAGGGCGGCATCCTCTCCGGGACGCGGGACCCCCGTCGGTTCTGCTGCTGGCTGGGGCGCCATGATCGTCAAGATTTGCGGCCTGACCTCTCTGGAGGACGCGCGGGTCGCGGCCGAAGCGGGCGCGGATATGCTGGGATTCCTGTTTTATCCTCCCAGCCCCCGCTTCGTCCCTCCCGACCGGGCCGCCGGGATCATCCGCGCAATCCGGCGGGAGTTTCCCTCCGTCCGCTGCGTGGGAGTACTGGTCAACGAGCCACTGGCGACCATCCGGCATCTGGTGGCCCTCTGTGAACTGGACATGGTCCAACTCCACGGAGACGAATCCCCCGCTGACGTGGACGCGCTGATGGCGGAAAGGGTCCCGGTGATTAAGGGGTTCCGCCTGCGGGACGCCCGGGTGCTGGAGAGGATGTCCTGCTACCGCCCGGCGGTCTATCTGGTGGACGCATACCACCCGGACCGGCCCGGCGGCACTGGCCAGACCTGCGACTGGGAACTGGCCGCCCGGGCCCGGGAACTGGGGCCCCTTCTCCTGGCCGGGGGCCTGACGCCAGAGAACGTCGCGGAAGCGGTCCGCGCGGTGCGCCCGTGGGGGGTGGACGTCGCCAGCGGGGTGGAAGCCGCGCCGGGCCGCAAAGACCCCGAGCGGGTCCGGGTGTTCATCCAGAGAGCTAAATCCCAATCCGGGGAAGACCACCCGGACGCAAACGGCCATCTTTAGCCCATGAGGAGGACATCCAATTGCGCTGACTGAAGTCACCCTTCCTGGGCCTGCGGCCAGTGGTCGGCCTTCGCCGACCAGATCGCTCATCATGCGCACATAAGGGTTGTCGGTGCAGGCCGACAACCGGCCCAAAGTGCCCAGGGAGGACGATTTCAACTTGCGCTGACTGAAGTCACCCTTCCTGGGCCTGCGGCCAGTGGTCGGCCTTCGCCGACCAGATCGCTCATCATGCGCACATAAGGGTTGTCGGTGCAGGCCGACAACCGGCCCAAAGTGCCCAGGGAGGACGATTTCAATCGGCTGAATAGTGCAACATAGCCCTTCGGGCCATCTTGAGGACAGCAGGGCAATGGTCATCCACTCTGTACTTCCAACTTTTTACACCCTTCCCGATGAGCGGGGGTACTTCGGCCCCTACGGAGGAAAGTTTGTTCCGGAGACGTTGATACCCGCGCTGGAGGAACTGGAAATGGCCTACCGGGAGGCCCGGTCTGATCCCGCGTTTCAGGCCGAGTTTCGGGCCCTTCTACGGGACTATGTGGGCCGCCCCACTCCCCTTTACTTCGCTCGCCGCCTGACCGAATCCTGCGGCGGGGCCCGCATCTACCTGAAGCGGGAGGACCTGGCCCACACCGGCGCCCACAAGATCAACAACACCCTGGGGCAGGCCCTGCTGGCCCGCCGGATGGGGAAGCGCCGCCTGGTGGCGGAGACCGGGGCCGGCCAGCACGGCGTCGCCACGGCCACCGTCGCCGCGCTGCTGGGGATGGAGTGCGTCGTCTACATGGGCACGGAGGACATGCGCCGTCAGGCCCCCAACGTGGAGCGGATGCGGCTCCTGGGCGCGGAGGTCCGCGGGGTGGACGCCGGAAGCCGTACCCTGAAGGATGCCATCAACGAAGCGATCCGGGACTGGGTGACCCACGTCCGGACCACCCACTACCTGCTGGGGTCAGTGCTGGGCCCCCATCCCTATCCGATGATGATCCGGGATTTCCAGAGCGTCATCGGGCAGGAGGCCCGGGCCCAGATTCTGGAAGCGGAGGGCCGTCTCCCGGACGTTCTGATCGCGTGTGTGGGGGGTGGGTCCAACGCGATGGGCCTCTTCCACGCTTTTCTGGGGGACCCCGTCGCGATGGTGGGGGTGGAGGCAGGAGGGCTGGGACTGGAGAGCGGCATGCATGCCGCCCGCTTCAGCGACCCCCGGCGGGGCCGCGTCGGCGTCCTGCACGGTACCCGAACCTACGTCCTGCAAGACGAGGACGGGCAGATTCTCACCACCCACTCCATCTCCGCCGGCCTGGATTACCCCGCGGTGGGGCCAGAGCACAGTTACCTGCGCCAGATTGGCCGGGTCACGTACACCACCGCCAGCGATGAAGAGGCGCTGGAGGCCTTTGACCTGCTCTGCCGTCTGGAGGGCATCATCCCGGCGCTGGAGTCCGCCCACGCCGTCGCTGAGGCGGTCCGGCGGGCCCGGGAGATGAGCCCGGAGCGGATTCTGCTGGTCAACCTCTCCGGTCGGGGGGATAAAGACCTGGAGACCGTATTGCGGGCGAAAGGAGAGGGGCGATGAACGGCGTGGACCGGATTGCGGCCGTCTTTGCGGCGACCCGGGCGGAGGGGCGCGCGGCCCTGATGCCCTACCTCACCCTGGGCTATCCCTCACCGGAGATGACCATCCCACTGGTCCAGGCGGTGGTCAGGGCGGGCGCCGACATTCTGGAACTGGGTATCCCGTTCTCCGACCCTCTGGCAGACGGTCCCACCATCCAGCGGGCCACCTACCGGGCACTCCAGCAGGGCATGACCGTTGCCCGCTGTCTGGAAATGGCCGCCGCGCTCCGGCGGGACGGCATCGGTGTCCCTTTCGTGCTGATGAGTTATTACAACCCCATCCTGGCCTACGGGGAGGAAACATTCTGCCGCGCCTGCCAGGAAGTCGGAGCGGATGGGCTCATCGTTCCTGACCTCCCTCCCGAAGAAGGGGAGAGGCTGGAGGCCTGTTGCCGCGCCCGGGGCCTGGCCCTGGTCTACCTTCTGGCTCCGACCAGCACGCCGAAGCGCATCCGCCTGGTGGCGGAACGGACCGAGGGGTTTCTCTATCTGGTCTCGGTAACGGGGACGACGGGGGCCCGTGAGCACCTTCCGCCCGACCTGGCGGATTTCATTCAGCGGGTGCGCGCGGTGACGGAGAAGCCCCTGGCGGTGGGGTTCGGAATTTCCCGGCCCGAGCAGGTCCGCGCCGTGGGCGCTCTGGCCGATGGGGTCATCGTCGGTAGCGCGCTCATCCAGGTGGTGAAAGCGCAGGGGGTATCAGGGGCGGCGGCCTTTGTGGCCGACCTGCGCCGCGCCCTGAACGCCGGGGCCACCCATGCAGGAAGTGTCCCGCATTGAAGGGCGACCCCCGCTGCGGGATTTCGCCTCGCCCTTGTCCCCCTCTCGCCCGACGCTGAGGCGCCGTGCTGGGTGCGCCCGACTGAAGCAGACACCCTGACAAAGTTGGACTCCCTCATGCATGCCCCTTGACAAATCCGCGTTCTGAGTTATAATCCCACTTAGTGAAATCAATTCCCATTTTTTGGGACTGCTCCGCCGGGGAAAGGAGGCCGCGCATGCGCCTGACCCTTATCGGCCATATGACCGTGCGCATAGAACTGGACGGGATGGCTCTCCTCACCGACCCCTGGTTCGGCCCGTGCACCTGGCTGGAACGCCGTCTGGCTCCCCGTATCCTTCCTCCCGCCTTCTCCCCCGAAGAGATCACCACCCTGGACGCGCTGCTGGTCTCCCATCACCACATAGACCACCTGGATGAGCCCGCACTGACGCTGGCCCGGCGTCTGGGATGCGCGGTCATCGGCTCCCAGGGTGCCGCCCGGCGGGCCCGGCGGGCCGGGGTGCGGGAAGTGATCCCTCTGCGGGCCGGCGAAACGACCAGCCTGGGCCCCCTCACCATCCACGCTGTCCCCGCCGAACACCCCCTGGCCTCTGACGCGGTGGGCTTTGTCGTCACCGGCACCCACAGCGTCTACTTCAGCGGCGACACCCGCTGGACCCCCGCGCTCCGGGCCGCGCTCGCCCCCTTCCCCCTGGATGTGGCCCTGGTCCAGGCCGCCTGTGCCCACTACCCCTTCTTCGGCGATGACGGCATGTCCCTGGCAGAGGCCGCCGCCCTGGCTCGCGCCCTCCGCCCCCGCTGGACCGTCCCCCTGCATCTCCACTGCGCGGGAAAGTGGCTGGACCGGGAGGCCGGTATCCGGATAGAAATGGGGAACGCCGACCGGGTGCAGGTCGCGCTATCTGCCTGGGCGGACTCGCTCCGGGCCGAGGGGTTGGGCGTTCAAATCCTGGAACCGGGCCGGCCTGTGGAATACGCAATACGTAATACGTGAAACGTAAAACGTGAAGGAGGTGCAAAATGTCCGTCAGTGAGATTCCCCTGGAAGAGATGATCGCGCGCTACCGGCAGGTGCGCACTCCCGCCATCGCCGACATCCTGGACCAGAGGGGGCTCTTCCACCAGATTCTCCCGCCCCAGATTCAGGCCATCGCGCCGGGGATGCGGGTGGCCGGGCCGTCCCTGACCGTCAAAGGCACCCCGACGGTCATCCACAAGGACGAGTATCTCCAGGTGGCGGTGGAGGCCTACGCCGCCCTGCAGCCGGGCCAGGTGGTGGTCTACGACACATCCAATGACCCCGGCACCGCTCACTGGGGGGAGA
>Ga0272449_1004299_pt1 | contig 11651 bp, 13 predicted proteins | sample YNPCB0241_FD_198679 | JGI IMG/M metagenome (GOLD analysis project Ga0272449, IMG submission 198679) | Hot spring sediment microbial communities from Yellowstone National Park, WY, United States - YNP-CB-024-1 | ecosystem: Environmental > Aquatic > Thermal springs > Hot (42-90C) > Sediment...
GAAAACATAGAAAGAGAGCTAAAAGCAAAAGCATACATATACAACACACTAATAAACATGCACGCGAGATAAGAAAAGACAAACAAAAGAAGAAACCAGAGAGATAGAATTAGGCCACAAAGCAATAATTACCGCTAACTTCTCGCTAGTCTGTGTCTTGTGGAGACGACGACCCCACCTTCTGTGAGCAGTCTACGGCTGCTCCTTCATGGCCGGTCAACTGCCGGCCCTTCCGCCCGGCTAGGCGCGGGCTTACTTCCTTCTCTCTTCCCTTTGCCTAGCTGCTAAGAGGGATATCTGGGCATATATTAGCTTTTCTCACATTTTCGCTGTACTCTCTCAATTAAAAAACATGCGTTGACTATTGTAGGCTGTGGGGTTTGTTTAGGAGACGTGTTAGGGTTGACAGGAGGTCCGGCGCTGTCAAGATATTAGGGCAAGTGTTCAAGGCCCAGAAACATGATGAAAGATATAATGTGCGTGACGGGGAAAACCTCCTTGAAGCCCTGGGCAGGGTTAGGTTTGAGGAGCTTCCCGACGATGTCGTGTTCAGGATCTTACCTAGGATACCTCAGAGGTTTGAGGCCTTGGAAAGACCGGTGATAAGGGTTACGAGGGAGGGGCTTGAGGCTTTCCTAGGTGTGGATGAGCATGCTAGGACTCTCGTGGAGCCGGCCGAGCTTGCAGACGGGCTGCAGGCCGCGCTCAGGAATGCCGGGTTCGAAGCCAAAGCCGATAACATGTACTCGTACTCCGCTTATGGTGCAGGGGGCGGTGAGTTGGTGGGCGAGGTAGTCCAGCGACTCATAGCCGCCGTCACACATTTCAGCAACACCGCCTCGGAGAGGGAGAGGGTGCTTCAATCAGTTGTGGATGGCTGGGTTAGCAGGGTTGGGGGCGTTGACGGCCGCCAGCTAGCATACCGCAGGGATGTATACGGTGTAGCGCGATGGCTCACAACCCCCCTAACATCACAGGACATAGCCTACATCCTCTTTTACCTAGAGCCGGCATCATTCAACCTCAATGAGAGGATAGCCGAAGCGATAGCTGGAAGGGTGGTAGAGAGGATGAACGAGACGGAGAACAGGCTGACAAGGCTGGGACTCCTAACGATTGAGGGAAACTTCCTCGACTACAGCTGGGTCTGCTCAGCTCTAAAACAGCTTCTCGAGAAGATCTTTTCCGGAGAGACGGTGCCGTCAAGGCGGGGCCTAGAACCCAGATACGACCCAGTAGCCCTACTATACTATATTGGGAGAAACTTCGCCCCGTTAGCCCTCCAGATGAGCGGCAAGCTAAGGGGTAACAGGAGAGGCCTCTAAAGATACGTGGAAAAGATGATGAAGGAGCTGAACTTCATACACGTAGCTGTAGTCACATCGATTCAGATGAACATCGAAGTACCAAAACCAGTACTATTAGACACCATGGAGGCTGTAGTGAGGCTCGGCTTCGTCAGCCACAGGATGAAGATAAAAACATTCGGAAAATGGCTTACAACACTGACAAAAGGATACATGAGAAAAGCAGGCATCCTAAAAAACCCAAGAGACTGGGAAAACATACTAAACTGGCACTCACTATACTAGTGGCAGAAATGAAAAAGCTTAGCATACACATACGATGAGACACATATGGTCACCGGATACAACCCGACCATCCTCTCACAGACTTTTTACAGATGCTGACAGCTTAGCCGTAAGAATTTGCACGGTGTGAAGCCGAAACAATAGAAAAAAGTCTGTGATAAAACCTTTAATCAGGTCGAATTAAGATGATGAGCGATCATAATTCAATACAAGTTTATGAATATGGCCGTCCAAACTTATCCTCAATTCAAGAAGCTAATCTAAAGATCATAACTTTTAAGGAAGATTAGAAGAAGCTCACCACGCCTAGTTTCCCTACATCGGCTGAATAACACCCTAGAATGTGGGTTTTGATTTGATATTTCAGAAATGTTTATAATTATCTCTGGTGGGTAATTGTTGAACGATGTTTGGAGCTGGCGCCTCCACGGTTGTGAGGTTTTCAAGGGCTATACTGTGTTTGATGTCTTGAGGTATGTTGATAGGACGGCTCCTATTATCGGTGAGGATGATGCTGTTATCAAGGCTCTTGTGGTTCTTAAGGCTTTGGACGTGCCTGTGTTGGCTGTGGTTAACCGACGGGGGGAGGTAGTAGGTGTTTTCGCAGGATACAATGTTATTACGCTTCTACACAGGGTTGGTTCAACAAGCCCTATGAAGCTTTGGGTAGCCCTATACAGAACCCCACTACATGATGTGGATTGGCTTACTCTACAGGCTGAAACAACTAAGTCTCTTGAGGACTTGGTGGCCGGCATGCGGATGAGAGGGTGGGGTTATGCAGTAGTCCATCACGGCGAAACACAGCATTTGATAGGGGTTCTTGATGTTGCTAGGTTTCTGGTGTCTTATGGGGCTCTTGAGAGAACATCGCTTAGGCTTCTGGACATAGCTACGGGGAATGTTGTGTCGGTAAGAAGGGATTTGACATTGCTTGATTTGATTGGTGTGATGCTGCGTAGAAGGGTCAGGCGTGTGGTGTTGGAGGAAGGGGACTACATAATAACAGACAGGGGGATACTGCAATACATTGTCTCAAACCAAGCCCTGGAGATGCTAAGAGACAACCCAACAAAGCTCTTGGAGACATCGTTGGATGCGTTGACACCCTACCTAAAGAAGCCCGAAATACTAAGAGGAGAAACACCCATATCCACAGCATTCAAAAAACTGGTGGAGAAAGAACCATACACAGTGCTGACAGAGGAGAGAAAACACATACTCACACCATGGGACATAACTAAGCTTTTGGAGAAGAAACAGACCTCTCAACAACACATCTCCAGGCTATAAAACATTCAAATAGGGCAATTGACAATAAGTCACAAAGCACTAGATTTACGTTGGTGATGGAGCTGTAAAAGCTTTAGTAGATAGCTTCATGGTTGTTTCTCGAGAATGGATGGGCATATAGTAAATCTTGAGATAACTTATGAGGATTGTAAGTTTGTCTACTTAGTGTTGAAAGCTTTAATGGAGAGAGTAATAGACATATCATTTCAGTATGAGATAGATGAGTTCGGAGCAGAGCTTATCGATAGGGAGAAGCTATCCCTAGTCCTTAGAAAAGTCGAGCAGGTTCTCAAAGAAGATGATAAGAGGAGAATTGATAGAGAAGTGTACCTAAGGAGGTTTCATCCGTACGTTGACATCATAGATGAAGAAGTATACGGGATATTGGAGGATGCTCATGCATCTCGGAGAAGAGTGCAGATAACTTACTACTCATATAGTAAGGGAGAGTTTACTGCGAGAGAAGTCGACATATATAAGATATCTCGCAGGTACATGATAGCTTACGACTACCTATCAAAGGAGGTGAGAAGGTTCAGGGTAAGCAGGATAGTTAAAGCAGAGAAACTAGCAGAGACATATACAATCCCGGAAGAATATAGAAAGCGGGCAAGATAGCCTACCATGAATATAAACGCTCTTCTGTTTAGTGTGTTTTTAGGCTTATACTATTAGCTTGATCTTCTCTATGGTTGATAGTTTGTTTGTGTTTCATTGGGGTTAGAAGAGGCTTAGATATGTATTCACACTGTCCTCTGATACTCCTCTATGTGCTGGTAGCTATAGCCCTAGTAGTGACGCCCTGTTCTCACAGTTATTTGCATGAACACCCCCCTTGCATATTCTCCCTATCTCCAAGTCTGTCTATCTCTTCAATGGCAGGCGCAGTGGAGGTGTTTATTTCTAGTAGTCTCCCGGTTTTGCGTAGGGCATTGACCATAACGCCACTGAAAGAGTGACGGCTTTGAACCATGCGTTGAACATCTTCTCCACCTCCTCCGGTGAATGGCCCTTCTTGGCTAGGAAGGGCTTGATGGTGGCTGTTATCGGATAGATGAAGGCTATGAGATAGCGGAGGGGTATGTGCTCCACACTTTCGACCCTGTCTGTCCTGTTCTTCTTCTCCCTATGATGCCGCAGCCCGATCTCATATTGGTAATCCAGCCAGGTTCGGCTGTAGTCTCGGTTGCAGATGTCTAGGATCCACTGGCCGAAGCGTCTCCTCACAGCCTGCAGGTATGGGCCTATTGGCTGACCTGTCTTCCTATCCCCGAAATAGTAAACTAGATGTGGGTTGGAGCCAACCCATCCATACCATAGATCCAGGATATTCTCCACCTGATCCCTAAGAACCTCGCCAGCCATTCTAAGGTATTTCACATCTTCATCCGTCATCATAACAGTCTTCTTGAGTAGTTGAAACTCGTCATCGGTTATCGGAGCTTTAGGCACAGTTGGGGTTCCGAATGTGTAACCCGGTATACCGCTCATGTCAGCGCCCATCATGGTGGATGATTTAAGTAATGTAGTGAGTGTATGGTTAGAGGCTTACCAATATGTAACTACTTATATAAGCTCGTCTGACTCCCACATACATGGTTCTGAGATCACCGAGCCTGAGCGAGGTTCACGCTGTATTGAAATGCAAGTGGAGCTTGTCCATAATCTCTGAGCTGGCGAGAGGTCCTGCGAACTTCGCCACATTAGCCAGAAAACTAGGAATATCCAATAAGGTCTTGACTGATAAGCTGAAGCGTCTGTCAGCCAGCTCTCTCGTCCATATGCTGGGTGGAGGAGTTTACAGCCTAAGCCCGGAGGGCTATAACATCATAGAGACGGTTAATCCTTTGATAAGACGTGGGATCGATCCTATTCATCTAGGGGAGGTCCTCAAGTGTAAGTGGATGCGGGAGATAATTTCAAAGCTGATGGGGGGGCCAATGTATCCATCCGAGATACTGAAAGCTAATCCCGGCCTGAGTTGGAAGGTCCTCAGCCAAAGACTTCAGAAGCTTGTCAGGATGGGGTTTGTATCTAGGGAGATAATTCCAACAAGCCCTGTCAGGGTTAGGTATATGCTCACCAATCAAGGCCGTCTAGTCGCCCTTTACAGCAGTTTTAACTTTAGTCTTTGATTGTTTTCTAGGTATGGTGTAGCGGCATTAGTAGTGGGTCTTCAGATGGATGTGCCTCCCGCACAAATGACTCAAAGTCTGGAAACGTTGGGTGGGCTCGGGCTGATAGGGTTGGACGGTGATGACAAGCCACAGCGAGGGTGACAAGATCTGCCTAGGACCGGCGTAGATTAGAACACTATTGGCTATTTCATGGTCCTCCTAGCGGTATGAGGGGTTTGCTTCCGAAGAGCCTATTATGAACTTTCATCATACACCTATCCCACACCACCGTGATACCATGAGCCTTCAACAGGTCTGCTGCCTCACGGTTGTAAATCCCCTCCTGCATCCAAAAAACCTTCGGCATCACTTTAACAGCTGATTTGGCGACATCCAAGACCGCCTCACTAGGTCTGAACACATCTACAATCTCGACAGGTGCTGGAACATCCTCTAGCGACTTGTAGGCCCTAACCCCAAGTATCTCATCAGCGTAGGGGTTTACCGGAATAACCTCATAACCCTGTCTCATGAGAAATCTCGGTACATAATGGGCTGGTTTCGTGGGCTCTCTAGAGGCACCCACCACGGCGACCCGCCGATACTTGGTTAAAATCTCTCTCAGCTGCTCATCAGATAGACCATCCTCTTCTATCAACATGGTCCCCCTGTTTTCACAGCCTCGGTAGGAATATTTAAGGAAGATCTGCTTTATACCGAAAGATATGATTGATATTCAGATGCGGATAGCCCATATCTCCGACACACATGTCACCAAGTTTGGGATGCATATTTCCGAGTCCTTGGACAAATGTATCTATCTCCTCAACTCGCTGGATCCTCCACCTGATATAGTGGTTCACTCCGGAGACCTCACCGATAATGGAATCCTAGTGGATTATGAGATGGCTGTTGAGAAGCTGAAGGAGATTAAGCATGAAGTTGTAGTTGCACCTGGAAACCATGATGAGCGAAACTACGGAGACTCCCTTTTTAGAGAGATCGTTGGAAACACGGATGTGGTCACCAGTGTGGGGAGGGCGGTGCTGGTTTTAATGGATAGCGGGATCCCCGACAGCGACAACGGCAGGCTCGGAAGGGGGCGGCAGCAGAAACTAGTGACAGCCCTCCAAAACCTTCCCAACAGGGTCTTTAAGATAGTTGTTTTCCACCACCATCTAATACCCGTTCCCTACGCTGGACGTGAAAAGGATATCCTAGAGGATGCGGGGGATGTCCTTAAACTGATATTGGATCTGGATGTGGACTTGGTTCTGATGGGTCATAGACATGTTAGACATGCCGTCAAGGTTGGCAATACAGTCCTAGTCAACGCGGGTACCGTGTCCTCGGCCAGGACCAGGGGGAGGCTTGGTAATAGCTTCAACCTGGTAGATGTGACCGCCGACCATAAAATCCTAGTCTCAGAGGTGAAGATCCCATCAGGAGAGATGCTGAAGTTGGGAGAGTTTAAGGTGGGTGTGGATTGAAGACGACGTTGGCGCTGCTCATTATCGTTATGATGGTTCTAGGGCTTGTTGGTGTCATAGCGTTTATCCCAGCTAGGGTGGAGACTATGACCACAACAATATTCAACACCACAACGATGACGGCTACAGCCTTACATACGACGACCATAGGTTTGGGCGAAACCTACACCGTGACACAGCCACCCATACCGCCCGCACTAAGCGGTAAGATGGAGGAGATTATCCCAGGTTCAACAACCGCCGCAACATACCATATCAAACTCCCCAGCAAGCCCGGCGTCTACAAATATAGCTTCGCAGTCTTCTGGAAGTTTAAAGAAGAGCATGTCCACACGATAGTTATCGAGGCCTCCGAGGGTACGCGGTTCTATATGATGCCCAGCTCCCTCATACAGGTGAGACTTGCAGCAGCCAGCAACGTTCCCAACACGCCAGCACCCTTCGGCCCCAACGCCACCCTCACCGAGATAGCTTTAGGTGATGACGGCGTGGTTAGGAGTGAGAGCTGGGAGATGAGACCCAACGTTTACGGGATACCGAGTAAACCCCAGATAGAGACTGGAACAGTTGCCGTGATGGTGGTTAAGTATATTCCCGGGGCGATGGGTGAGACTGGTGAGAGCCTGGTAGCCCGCTATTATTTCCTCGAAATATCTGTGAGATAGTGGTCCCACGTCTCTTGGCTCCGGTGACGAGTTGTGGCCTGCAGTTTTCCGGGCCTTGACGCATGCTATAGTGGCCGGTGGGCCTGTTCTATCTGCGAAGCCGTTTCAGCTTTGCCACATCGGTGGTTCTATAGGTTCTGTAAACCTGAACCGAGAGAAGCAGGGCTAGTGCGACAACGGCTGCACCGACGGCGATCGACAGGATTATGAATGTCTGGGCGTAGGGGTCAACCCCTCTCCCAGAGCTTGTGGCGAGGGCTATGAAGTTGAGGTGGGCGGCGTTAACCAGTATCTCCAGTCCTATCACCTGCTTTATGAGGCTCCTCCTAGTGGCTAGGCAGAAAACACCCAGAACGAAGAGGAGTGCTGAGAAGAGAACGTAGTATATTATGGAGAGAGCCAATCTATCCACCTCTCCTGAGAAGGGCTGAGATACCGAGGGCGAGGGTTAGTAGGACTAGGCCGAGGGCGATAAAGGCGGGGAATAGGCTTCCATAGATATACTTGCCTATCTCACGGCCTACGATGTTAAAATCTGGTCTGACAAGTCTCAGGAGACTGTCACCCCATAGCCTGTAGGCTGGCGGCTCACCAGCCAACGCTGTAAAGAGGACTGCTGCGAGAAGGACTGCTGAGGCTCCTCCCAAAACCTCGGCCAGCCTCAATCTTCAACACCTCTTGTGAGAAGGATTACAAAGAGGAAGAGGGCTATGACGCCGCCAGCATATACTAGGAGCTGCATGATAGCCACCTGATAGGCTCCGAGGATGAAGAATATGGCTCCCAATACTGCTGTCAAACCCAGAAGTCCCATGACAGATCTTATGAGTTTAGCTTGCTCCACAGCTATTATGGCAAATATCACGGCGAGTATGAGAAGGCCCAGCTCAATCGCTTCGGTATCCATCACAGCCACCGTACTATGTGAAATTGAGGTTAGGCGGGAAATAAATGGATGACGCCGCACCTGTTCACATTTAAATGCTGATTAGGCGGAGGAGGGCCGAGAAGAGTTGGGGCTCTCACCAGCCATTGACGTGACGCTCATAGCTCCTAGACATAAGGTTGAGACCGTTTTGAAAGAACTCTATGTCTTCGGCGACTTCCATATCGCCGAGGGAGATGGTCTGAGGGATCCCATATTACATGAGCTTGAGCATAGGGCTGAGCTCGGCTCAGTCAACACCCAGGTCCTAATACAGGAGCTGGCTGTTAAGGATCAGGTGGGTATAATGGATCAGCTTTTTGGAAAGGGTTTACCAAGTCAAGAGACATTTACGGCGGAGGATGTAAGGACACTGCTGGATAAACTGGATGCCGAGCTGAAACCTATTAGGGAGAGGGTTGAAGAGCTTCTCCAGGAAAGGAAGAACCTTGAGGAGCGGTGGAATGAGCTTTCAACCGTGAGGGATACTCTCCAGATATTATCAGGTATGGCTGTTGATATATCGGTTATCAAGAGTTTCAGACGGTTTTATGTCTTTCCAGCAGTGGTGACGGCTTCTGAGATGGCTGAGATCAGACGGTCGATGCCTGACGTTGTATTTCTTGAAGCATCTCTTCCAAGGTCAAACGTCTTAATGATAGCCGTGGCCAGGAGGGATGATGGTGAGCAGGTGGATCGTGTGTTGAAGAGTCTCGGCGTTAAACCCCTCACCATCCCCGAGGACTTGCCCCAGATACCCAGCCAAGCCTATAAAATTGTTTCCGAGAGACTTGAAGGCGTCAAAAGGAGGCTGGAGGAGATAGGGGGGCTTCTGGATGAGATTAGAACGAGGCATGGTGCTAGGCTGGTGGCAATGAGGGACGGCTACGAGATTGTTAGACAGGCGCTCCATAGGCTGGGAGGCGGTAATCTAAAGCTCTTCACCATCATAAGAGGCTACATACCATCCGAGAAGAGCGGTGAGTTCCAACGGGTATTCGGTGACAAGTATCCTGTCTATTTAGGCCAACACAGCGGTCAAGATGAACATCATGAGAGGCCGTCTATAGTGCGTAATAGAGGAGTACTGGCTGCGTTCGAGAAGATAACCCTCATCCAAGGCGTCCCCAGATCCTCTGAATTAGATCCGACACCCTTCGTAGCCTTCTTCTTCTCAGTCTTTTACGGCATTATGTTCGCAGACATGGGGCAGGGTCTAGTTATTCTGGCGTTCGCCCTTTTCATGCTCAGGAGGGTGAGGGGTGATCTCAGAAAGTGGGCCATAATCCTGGCAACACTTGGTATAACATCAACTGTTACAGGCTTCCTCTTAGGTGAGGCTTTCGGGTTCAAGATAGGTGAGGCGGTATATTCACCCCAGCTAATACACCTAGTCGAAGAACACGAAGGAGTTAAGGAGTTCGCCATATCGGAGGTCCAGAGACTCCTCATATTCACAATCTTCCTAGGGGTAGTCCACCTAGTCACAGGATACATCCTGGGCATTGTTAAGCTGGCCCGGGAGCGTGAGCTTGCCGAAGCCTTTTTTGTTAAACTCCCCACCCTGGCCATGTACATCTTCGGGATATTCTTCGGGTTCGCATTCTTCGGCGCAGGCGGTGACATTGCTCAGATCATGACCAGCAACTCCCCAGCGCCCATAATAGGGCTGCCTACAAGCGTCGTCGGAACTGTGGGTGTCTATGGGGCCATAGCATGTATATTCGTCCTTATGGTTGGGAGGCTGGTGGCCGGCCTGATGGGTATTGGTCACAAGGTTTCGGTGATCGCCTCGGTGGGGCAGGGGCTTTTGGAGGTCCTTGAAAACATAATCCACTTCCTATCCAACACCATATCATACTCAAGATTAACCATTCTCCTCATAGTTCACACGGCGCTCCTAGTCCTACTCAACTCAGCATGGGAAGCCCTGGGAATAGCATCACTGCCACTAATGATAATAGGAAACATAGGTATAATACTCCTAGAGGGTATGATGGTCTTTATACAGAGTATGAGGCTCCACATCTACGAGTTTTTCAGCAAATTCTACGATGGGACAGGCGAGTCATTCAGGAGGATAGCTAGGGAGACGCCTTTCGTCAAGATTAGACTTGAGTGAGCCGTCAAACCCTAATCAGCCGACTTAGGCTGGATGCCGGGGAATACTACGTGGGATAGGCCTAATTGGAGGCAAGAGAGGGTAGAAGGTAAAGGCTAAAAATAGTCTTAACCATATCATATGAACCATAAGAAGAATGCTAAACCTAGTATGGCAAAGACAAGAACTAGTAAGATGTCAAAAACTGTCCCATTTAGATCTATGGCGTGATGTTAGGCGGAGCATAACATGACAGTAAACACTTACACCTATAAACTATTAAGGCCATAACTTTAAAATGGAGAAAAAGAGGGGAAGGGGTTTGGCTGGCCTCAACAGCCTGACAATAGAGAAACCCAGAAGATCGGAAGGTGTATTTATCTCGGCACACCACATCAACAGAGAATACCCCTATGGAGTGGCAGGTCATATAATATGGCCGCTCCAACCTTCAGGGTTTGTTCCCCGTCAGGCTGAAGGGCCGGTCTTCTGTATTTTCACCGTCACCAGATGACACCTACACCCCCATACATGAACCGGGTAGCCCGCGTCCATGTGTGGGCTGGCGTCAGGGATACTCCACGGCATCCCCAGGGGCCGGGAATACAGCCCACAGCCTAGAAGCCAAACCCCCTCCACCGCTATCCCACAAAAAATTCTTGGGATAGGAGTCTATTACGGCTCATGGGGGATCCCAGGGTTTCAGCCTCCCCTAGTCTATCCTCTAGCTATTATGGACGTCTAGGGCCTATGCGTTATGCCGGGGCTATGGCATCCCAGCCCGGATACCACCCTGGCATCCTAGCCTTGATGCCGCCCCTCGGAGGCGATGCACCTGTGTCTTTCCGTGATGCAGCGCCGGCCCACCCAGCCTCATCGGGATTCCACCCCCGGCATATGTGGGTCCTTCACCATCACAACTACACGGAAGCATAGATCCCTTTAGACCATTGCACTAGGGACCTGCTACTGTTTATGTTTTGGTTTTCTAAAGACACTAAGGGCTTAAGTTAACAAGGTAGAAGGTGAGGAAGCCTTGAGACACCTCAATTGGAGGTGATACAACCGTATATACCTGTCCGACCTCGGACACCTATTTAAACCCCTAATAATCCCACTCAACAAATATACCATACTCTCAGCAGTCTTTAACAGGCCGTATAATCCTATCCTGTCACTGGACAAGCTGTATCATGGACCTCTTTCGGAAAAGAGGACCAGCCTATAACACCACTATTTTTGTTGGAGAGGATAAGCGGTTTTAAAGGTCTTTAATGGATCGGTAGAGCTAATCTATAAACAGGACGAGGAAGCTACCTATCCACCATCCATGAATAGGCCCAACTATGGTAGAGGCTTCTACTTTTGAAATGTCCTAATTGTAGTGTTAAATTAAGGGAGAAGAGTAGGAAGAAGAAAGATAATAACAGCTCAAACTAGTTAATACGATATTGCCTTAATATTGATT
>Ga0272449_1004300_pt1 | contig 11650 bp, 8 predicted proteins | sample YNPCB0241_FD_198679 | JGI IMG/M metagenome (GOLD analysis project Ga0272449, IMG submission 198679) | Hot spring sediment microbial communities from Yellowstone National Park, WY, United States - YNP-CB-024-1 | ecosystem: Environmental > Aquatic > Thermal springs > Hot (42-90C) > Sediment...
CTCTGCCAGTGCGCGGTCTATGGTCAAAGGTGGGAGGAACTGGACGACGCGTGGGTCGTGGTAGGCGTAGACGCAGAGCAACCCGTTCTCGTAGGCGAAACGGGAGAAGAGGGGCCCATAGGCTTCATGGGCCAGTTCTATCCCCATCATCATCCCCAACTGGCGCAATCCGGTCAGGACCTGCGGGTGCCTTCGCCGGAGGTCGTCAAAACTGGAGACGAAGAAGGCCGCCAGTTCCCGCACGTGCTCCAGAAACGCCGGGTCGGAGGAGATTTCCAGCACCTTCAGCGCCACCGGGCAGCCGACCTCTGCCCCACCGAAGGTGGAAATATGGATGAAGGGGTCGGGGTGGAAAACGACTTCCAGTTTCTCCCGGAAGCACGTGGCCGTGATGGGGTAGAGTCCACCGGACAGCCCTTTGCCGATGACCATAATGTCCGGAACGACGCCGAAATGTTCCACGCCCCACAGGAGGCCGGTTCGGCCCAGGCCGGTCTGGACTTCGTCTATGATGAGCAGCGCGTTGGCCCGGTCGCAGATTTCCCGCACGCCCGGGAGGTAGTCCGGATCAGGGACCAGGATGCCAGCCGTGGCGGGGACGGTCTCCAGGATGACGGCAGCGGTTTCGCGGTCCATCGCCGCCTTGAGGGCGGTTAAATCCCCGAAGGGGACCTGGACGAATCCGGGGGGCATCGGCCCGAAGGGGGCCCGGAATTTCTCGTCTCCAGCGGCCAGAGCAAACCCGGTATGGCCGTGGTAGCCGCGCCGGGCCGAGATGATTTTGGGGCGTTTCGTGTACGCGCGGGCCATCTTGATGGCCAGGTCTATCGCTTCCCCTCCGCTCACTCCGAAAACGGTGTAGGTGAGGTCGCCGGGGGTGTGTTCGGCCAGGCGCTGGGCCAGGAGAGCCCGCTGTTCACTGAGCAGATGGTGGTTGCCGATGTCCAGTTCCTGGAGGCTCTGGATGAGCGTTTCCACCAGCACGGGGTTCCGGTGGCCCAGGTTAAAGACGCCGCCGTTGCAGTGGCAATCAATCACGCGCTTCTCTCCGCTGATGTCCCACAGATAGGGCCCTTCGCGGCGGCCCATCACGAAATCTATACCCGCTTGCTGGAAGAAGCGCACTTTGCCGGAGGAGACGTGGCGGGCAAAGAGGGCCACAATTTCGTCCTTCGGACGGGACCCGACGTGAGGGAAAGTTCCGGTTGCCATTTTATCCTCCGAAGCACGGTGGGATTGTTCTTACATATCCTTGCCGTCTCTTGATGGCTTCATCGCGGGGCGGCAGAAGAGGGATGGGAAGCTGGAAGCAGGCCCGTGCTCTTCTCCATCAAGGTTTTCTCTATCTCTTCCAGGTCTTCTTTCGTGCGAATCGGTGTGTTGGCAACGGGCCCATTCCAGATGAAATCCAGGTACCACTGCCGCAGGCTCTCCACTGCTTCCGGGTCCCGGATCAGGATAGCGACCCCCAGGTGAGGGTAGGTGGCCCGATCCGGGAAGCCAATCAGGGCTTCCTGCTCCCCGATGAGACAATCCATCGCCAGGGGATTATCGTGGTAAAACCGGACGCCGGCATTGGAATGCGGGAGGGCAAGCAACTCTTCGGTTCGTTTCCTCAGCCGCTCCCAGCCCTTCGGGTTGGTCGCCCGAATAGCGCGCAGGTACTGGGTCTCTGGGTCGTTTCTCAGCCGGTCCAGGATAGCATGGAAGTATCGGCCAAACATCGGGGCTTCCTCGCCCAGTGTGGCATAGAGCCATAAACTGGTGGCCCAGAGCCGGCCTCTGGGCGGTGAGTTTTTCACCAGGCGGGTGGCCGCGTGATAGATGGCGTCGTTGCCAATGATGGTTTCCGATGAGGTTTCCGCCGTATATCTCCGAATTTCCTCCAGCGCCCGGTACTGGTAGATCAGTAACCATCCCAGGATGGCCAGAGAAAGTTGGGGAAAAACTCTCTCGCTCTCTACGGGCAGCGGTGGAATTCCAAAGTTCACCGCAAGAATCCACACGACGGCCAGCAGAATGGCCAGCCACCCGGCCACATCGGCCCGTTCTACCCATTTCCAGAAGGTGGGTTTGCGCCTCATTTTTCACCTCCCACCCCGGCGTAGGTGTAGAGAAAGTCCACAAACGCCATTTCCGCTTCCACCAGTCCGGCGACCCGACCGTTCCCCTCTATGACCAGGTACTCGTCGGCGGCGTGGTGGCGACCGCCGTGGCCCAGCCCGCCCTCCACCAGCGGCAACCCCAGCGGCGGACGGGTGAAGAGGTACATCGGCGCTGCCCCTGGCGTCATCGGCCAGATTTCGCAGTCTACCCCATACTGCTGGTACACCTGCAGTAGGGCCTGCACCACCGCTGCCCGCAGGTCCGTCCGGGACCACTCGTAGGCTGCCCGAACCCGCACCTCTATGTCCCCGTATCCCAGGCGGTCCAGGTGGGCCCGGAGCGCTGCGATCACCTCCCCCGAGTCCATATCAGGGACCAGCCGGATGTCCAGTTTGCAGGCCGCCTCGTGGGGCAGAACGGTCATCGTCCCCGGGCCGGTGTAGCCTGCCCAGAGGCCGTCTATGTTCAGGGATGGGCTCAGGCAATACCGCCGCAGCAGTTCCTCCCCCCGCAGGTCCTCCACAAACCGGGGCACGTCCCATTCCGCCCGCCATACCGCCTCATCAAAGGCCTCCGCCAGTTTCCGGAGCAGGGCCTTGTCCTCCGGCGATGGCGGTGCAGCCTTCGTGACCATATCGGGCACGGCGATGGTGTTCCCATCCGGAAGGGTGAGGGTGCTCAGAGCGTGGACCAGGCGCCAGACGGGGCTGTCTACGACGGCCTTGCGGCTGGAGTGGATCCATCCGCGGCGGGGGCCCCGTCCCCAGCGCTCCCCGGAGCAGACCAGTTCCAGGTAGACAATGCCCTTGTTGCCCAGGCTCAACCGCACCCGACCGCAGGAGTCCTGGGCAGCATCGGGGTTAAAGACGGCGTCGGCCCGGGCCAGGCGGTTCCGGTAGCGGGCGACGATCTGGGGGAAATGGGGACTGCCGATTTCCTCCTCCCCCTCGGCGATGAACATCAGGTTGACGGGGAGGGTTCCGGTCACGGCCAGGACCGACTCCAGAGCGTTGAGCCAGAGGCGGTAGGGGCCCCGGGAGTTGTAGGCGCCGCGGGCGATGACAACCAGGGGGAAGGGGGGCTGGGGAACCAGGTCGGCAGCGAAGGGGTCGTGGGTCCAGGGCTGACCGGCCACGGGCTGGACGTCGTACATGCAATAGTTGACCAGGGTTTTCGGTGCGCCGACGTCCAGGAAGGCCCAAACACCGGGGTGACCCTCGGTCTCCACGAGTTCCACTTCCTGGCAACCCAGGTCCCGGTAGAAGCGCATCAGGAGTTCGGCGCTCTCGCGGATGCCGATGTTCTCGGCGCTGATGCCGGGCTGGCGAAGGTACTCCCGCAGTTTTTCTATGTGCTCGTCCCGGTGGGACCGGATGTAGTGGTGGATGGCCTCCCGAAGGGTCATTGGTCACCTCCAGTTGCTGGATGCAGGATAAATCCTACGCTACCGCCAGTTCCCGCAGCAGCGCCTCCACATCCTCCCGCAGCGCGCCCAGGCCGATGCGCTCTATCAGGTCCCGCGCCTCCTCTGCCGTGCGCCGCGCCAGCTCCAGACGGCCGGTTTGTTGATATACCCAAGCCAAGTAGCGCTTGATGTGAGCAAGTAAACGAGGTTCATCCCAAGTAGCATCCCTCATTGCCTGTAGCAGGTAAGACTCGGCTTCGGCATAGTGTCCTGTTCTTGCAAGATTGGCTCCTCGCCGATAAAGGAACCAGATCAAAGCTCGATACCAGCCTAACTCCTTTGCATGTACCTCACCTCTATCTAGCCATTCCAATGAAGCCTCCAAATTCCCTTCCAGACTTTCCGCTATACTGAGTCTGTAGGCGGCAAGTGCCTGAATCTGATGATCGTTGAGTTCTTCTCCGATTCTCGACGCTGCTTGGGCTATAGATTTGCCCGCTGAGACTTTGCCGCGAGCAATCGAGCAATCAGCAAGCCGTTCTAATGCAAGCCCTAATTCCCGGCGATCCTGACACCGAAGCGCGGTGGATGCAGCCCGTTTGAGCAACTTCTCTCCTTGCTGAAAGGCGCCCTTCTCCCAAGTAATGAGTCCCAGATGCCTTACAAAGCGTGTTTCACTTGAAAGGTTCCCCAGCAATTGTGCAGCTTTCATTCCTGTTTCTGTTATTTCTCCAGCATCTTCGAACAGTCCTAGAAGATAAAGATAGAACCAAAGACTTTCAGCCAGTACAATTACGTCTTCCCATCGCTCGTGCTCAACACACCAGCGAAAGGCAAGGCGCAGGTTGGGATACTCCTGAGCAAAGGTTGGTACGTTCTGTATGTGAATTTCAAGGTTGTCGCCGTAGCGCAGGGCAAAATCCCGTGCCCAGGCCAGCCAGCGCTCCGTCAGTTCATCCCGGAAGTCCGCCCGCTCCAGTTCCGCCCGCGCATACTCTTGCACCAACGGCAGCAGCCAGAAACGGTCGCTCTCGGGCTCCCGGTTGACCAGCGAGAGCCGCAGGAGCAAGGCCAGCCCCTCATCCCGGTCCCGCAGGGGGAGGTCGGCGATGGTCCCCAGCGCCTCCCGCGCCGCCCCCGCATCCCGGTCAAAGAGGGAACAGGCCAGGAGCAGACGGTACGCCTCCGGGCTCCGCCGCCGGGCCAGGTCCACCTGACCGCCCACGCAGTAGCGAACCAGGTCGCTCCCGGCGTCCCCCAGCCAGCGGCGCACCCCCTCCCAGGTCTCCCCCGCTGCCAGCCGGGCGATGCTCAACTTGATGGGCAGCGGCAGGCCGGCCGTACGCCGGTAGAGTTCCGCCTGCTGCGCCGCATCCAGGTGAACGCCCCGCGCCTCTCCCTCCGCCTCCATTAGTTGCCGCGCTTCGTCCTCCTCCATCCCCAGCAGGGTCAACACATCGGCTACGTCCAGGCGTTCGCGGGAGGTGACGATGGCCTTCGTCGGGCGCGGCAGGTTGCGCAGAAAGGCGCGCACTTCCTCTGCCCCTGGCCCCTCCAGCGTGTCCAGGTTGTCCAGCACCAGCAGGGTGCGCTGGGCCGTCAGCGCCTGCTGGACCAGCCGGTCCTGCTCCTCGCGGGTGGCGGCGCGGGTGATGGCTTCCCGCTCCAGCACCTGGGCGATGGCGGCGTAGATGTCGGCCAGGGTGCGGGCCACCAGTCCGGCGGGGGCCGCCCGCTCCCGGCCTGCCGCCGTCAGCACCTCCTCCTTCGCCGAGGCCCAGACGATGGCGTCAAACCGCTCCTCCGGCGGGAGTTCGTCGTACCGTCGGAGGTACTCGTGGGCAGTGGCCAGGGCCAGCGCGGTCTTGCCCACCCCGCCGATGCCGCTGAGGATGACCACCCAGGCCCGGTCCTGAGGGGAGAGGCGCTGGCGCAGCCATTCCCGCTCCTTCTCCCGGCCGACGAAGCGGGCGTAATCGGGCTGGGGAAGGTTGTGGTAGGGGCGGGGGCGGACGGGGAGGGCCGGAATGGAGGCCGCCGCCAGGGCCTGCCGGGCCAGCCCCTCCGTCAGTTGGGCCAGGGCGGCGCGCACCTCTTCCCGCAGGTCGGTGAGGGCCTGGAGTTGGGCCTGGATGAGGGCGGTCTGCTGGCGGGCCTCCTCGGCGGTGATGCGCTGGAACTGGAGGATGTAGGCCTCCCGCACCTCCTTCGCCGCCGGGAGGCTCCAGAGTTCTTCGGCGATGCAGCCCAGGAGGTAGGAGACGGCGCGGTCCACCCGCTCCCGGTTGACCCGCTGGGGGAGGACGTCGGAGAAGGAGGCCAGGAGTTGGCGGCGGGCTTCGGGGAGGTGGGCGCCGGGGCGGCTGACCAGTTCGCGCAGGGCCTTGCGGACGGTGGGGGAGCGCCAGAGGGCTGGGTCGCCGACCAGGAGAGAGACCAGGTCCTCATCCTTCTGGGTGTACTCGTCCCGGAAGCGGCGGAGGCCCCGTTCCAGGGCCTGGTCAAAGGCGCGGAGGAAGGCGGCCTCGGAGGAGAGGCGGCGGATGTGCTCCGAGGCCTTCTCTCCGGCCAGGCGTTGAGCCTGGTCGGCCAGGAAACCGACCAGGCCGTCTAACAACTGTCGTTTCAGGTCTTCGGGGATGAGGGAAAGGAGAGCATCCATAGAGTCCTCCGGATAACGGTTTTTGCTGCAATGGGCGCAGAATGCAAGCGAACGGCTTATGTTTGGAGATATACTGGACTATTGCTCTCCGATAGTTCCCCAACCGTTGGCTTCCAGAAAATCTTTCACGGTGTTAAAGGCGTTGAAAAATAAGGGAGTCCCGGCAAAAGAGAGAGGAGAAACGGGGCCCTGGGTCATAAAGGAGTATTCCCGCGAGGTCACGTCAAAGGCTGAATGGGGATCCCGGAACAACTGGTAGAGGTCTAAGGCTTTGCTCTGCCCGCCTACCAATTCGCTCAATGCCCGGAACTCCTGCCCCATTCCCAAACCAAATCCGAAGAAAAAGATACGCAACTGTTCTACAATCCCCCGGTGAAGACTGGAGAGGGTCTGACTGATGAACATCCAGCCCACCCCCTGTTTACGGGTAGTGCGCGCTGCATCAATCAATAAATCCCGAATCGCTTTCTTTTCCGGATTCTCGGGCTCTTCCCGCGGTGCCAGACGATGGGCTTCGTCAATCAGTACCAGCGCATTGAGGCTCCGACTCTCCCGATATGCAGCTTCTGCTGCCTGCCGGATACCTTCCAGCAGCCGCTTCACAACCAGAGCCTGGACTGTTTCGGTCCAGAACAAAACGGGTTCTCTTTCCTCCAGTCCTTGAGTCCGTAGCAAAGGAAGGTCAGAGAAGTCTTCACCTATACCCCTTGCTTGTTCCTGCGAGAGGTCTATCACGACCAGCGGTCGGGTCTTCTCGTCGGGTTTCAGCAAATGATACAGAAGGGAGTCCACTTTTTGGGCATTCTTCCGATCCTCTTGGAACAGCCATGCCACCGGTTTCCAATACCGCCTATAAAACTCCTCGGAATTGGCGCTCTGATACACAGACTGGAATCGCCCTCGTGACTCCGGAGATCTGTAAAACACCTTCTGAATTTGCTCGTCTCCCAAGAGCGCCCATGCCTTATTGAAGGTTTCCCTTTTTGCGAGGTCGGTCAAACGCATTCCCTGCCGATCCAGCCGGTCAACCAGTGTACGGCAAGCCAGTTCCCGGTTTTCTCCCTTCGGAATACTTAACTGCTCAAAGAAGGGAGATTCGTAAAGAATCTGTGCAAACAGTTCCCAACGGTCCAATACCAGATCGCGCACGCCCAGTATCCTGGCCGGCTTGCGCAGATGTTCCAGAACCTTCCTCATCGGCAAGCGGAACTCTCCGGTAGGCTCTCCGCGCAGGTCCTTGGCAAACTCTCCCTGAGGGTCCAGGGCCAGCAGGGTCATCTGGGGGTAGCGGGCATAAGCCAGAAGGATCATCTTGGCCAGCACGGACTTCCCGGAGCCCGTTTTCCCGAAGATGCCCAGATGGTAGGCTTCCCCGGCTCCATCGGGGCCGCTGTCAAAGTGCTTGAACCAGAGGGGCAACTTCGGCGTGGAGCCGTACACCCGGCCCAGGTAGAACAACTGCGGCCGGTAGGGAGATAGCAGGGTTCCCAGAACATCGTCCGTAACCAGATGGATAGGGGTACCTGTCGCAGGCACAGTCCCCAAAATGCTGGGGCGGTAAGTATTCCCATCCCGGCAGAAGACGGCGCTGACGGTCATTTCCCCCTGATGGGTATCCTGACGCTCGCTGACGGCATCTACCCGTCCCCGCTGGCGAATCAGGCTCCGCATCGTCGGGTCCTCGTGCCAGACGTTGCGCAGTTTCACCTCGGTAATCTGTCCCAGGGCATAGTGAGGGAGGCCATCCTGGGTGTAGCGGAAGAGGGCCAGTTCACCGACCAACTTCCGGTTGACGGCGCCGGCCATAATGTCCAGCGCCAGTCCGCCGGTGGAGGAGGGTGACCCCACCACCGCAATGCGTTCTGCCTGGTCCACCTGTTGATCCAGATTCATCCTTCACCTCCTGATTCGGTACGGTATCCGTGCAGGCTGAGAAAGACTTCTCCAATATCCCCCGGATAGTGCTCGGCCACGTGTTGGCTGGTCACCTGCCGGAAGGCGGGGATCGCTCGGGGCAGGTGTTTGACCATCCGGTCCGCCATATAGAGAGGGTAAGGCTCCAGGACGGCTGGTGCTCCGCATTGGTGTTTCACCGCCTGAAGGACGGTCGCCAGCCGAGCAGAATTCTCCACAACCGCCCGGCTCATCTCCAGCCGAAGAGCGGGGAGCCAGATGTACGGCCGATAATATATCACCTGGATTTCGTTCAGAAGGGAAATGATCCGCGTTCGGAGACCCTCGCATTTCTCCCGCGCCTCAGGAGCCAGGGGAGAGAGATTCAGATGCCAGGTATCAGAGGACTCAAGGACTCTGGGAGGGGTGAACTCTCCCGGCTCCAGAAGAAAACTCAATAGCGCCCGGTCGTCGTAGGTTTCGGGCCATCCCAGTTCTTTCCCGATCTCCCGCCGGGTCGTGTATTTCGGCACGGCCATCCAGATGCGGTCGGTGCGCGAGGAGGCCAGAATGGTGACGTAGGCTTCCAGAAAATCAGGGACCCGCTCCAGGAAGTGCTCTGTGGTTCGCCCCCGGAGATCCCGGCTTTTGTTCAACGCCTGGTTGAAGTAAATTAACGGCGTGGTCAGTGAGCCGTCTATAAACACCACTTCGTGAGGGGCCTGGGCGGCCAGTTCCAGTTCCATACCTATCATTAAGCCGCGCAGGACAGTGCCAATCTCCGCCTGGTGAGGTTCTATCTCCACCCAGACCAGATGGCGGGGTTCCGGCCAGTAGCGGGTTTCCGAAGGGGGCGTCAGACCTTCCACGGCGACCGCGGCCGCGGCGACCAGGTCACTGGCCAGCAGGCGCTCAATGGCGTAAGAGCCATCTACGCCGCAGGTGGTAGGAATTAGCGCCGGCGAGAGTTCTCCCTCCCGCCGAAGGAGTCCGGCCTGGATCAGACCCTGCCGCCATTCCTGTCGGCGTTTCCGGGCCCGAGTCAGTTCATTCAGCATTTTCTGGCCCAGGCCCTCGGTGTGCTTCAGGACTTCCTCTACCAGAGCCGCAGGGAGATCCAAGAAGGGGCGTTCTGCGGTTTCCATGTCAGTTCATCTCCTCATCCTGCGGAATTCTAACCTCTACTGCCTGCTGGATCAGCAAGGTCTGGATATTCTCTTTCCGCCACGCCCGCCACCCGTCCACCCGTTGGGATCGGGGCAAAAGCCATCGCTCTCTCCACCAATTCACCAGGTCTGAAAAGGGCAGGTCCCGGTACTGGGGCTCATCAGTTCGCCCCTCCATGTAGTCCTCCAGGTTGTCCACCAGCCGGAACAGGAAGACCTCACGCCGGATACCGTGGCGCAGGAGGTCCCCGGAAAGCCCGAGTCTCTCCAGGGCCATGACCAGAATTTGCCACTTGCGTCGGGGGCCGGTACCGAAGCCGCCCCGGGTAGAGATGCCCTGACTCTCCAGGAAGGCGCGAAGTAACGGGTACAGTTCCAGAAGGTGGAAGATTCCATATCCCTCGGTGTAGCCGATGGACTCCGCGATCTGGATGCCGTTATACCGGAGCCGGTTGTACAGGCTGCTGCGTCCAAAGGCGCTGGTGGTCGTCAGCGCTACCAGATGAGGAGGGAGGACTCGTTCCTCCATCTCCGTGATGCGTCCGGAGTATTTGCGCTGGTAGGCCTGTCGGACTTCGTTAGACGCAGCGATCAATGCGATCAGTTTCCCTCCCAGGAGATGATTGTACGGGGGAACGGCGCCCAGGGTCTGGATGTCCATTGTCTGGTTGACCAGTTCTGTTTTCCTCCCTGGGGGATAGCGGAAGAGGCGGTCGCGGGCGGGAAAACTGAGAGGTGGGGACTGCAGCGCCAGAAGGCCGATCAGTTTCCCGTTGGATTCGTCTATCACCAGAAATCGCAGGCGGCGGCCGTATCCCTTGGAAAAGGGGATAGACCAAAGGAAGCGGGCAATCCGAAACAGATGGTGTTCTTGCTCTGTGGTGACCTCTCGTAGAACGGGGTGGATTCGCTCGGGCACGACCTCCTGGCCATCGGCGAAGTACGGAAGATACCGGGGAAGATATTTCTGGAGCCAGCCCAGGCGGGTGGCGATTTCCATCTGGCAGGCGGGCCGGTGGATGTCGCGCAAAGTGACCTTATCTGCGGGTGGGGGGGATATGCTCCCTTCACCGACCACAAAGCCTGCTTCCTGAAGTTTGTCCAACACAACCTTTCTCAGTTCCGTGGCATCCATCTGGTCTCTAAAACCGCAGCGGCTCCCCACCTGCGCTTGACGGGAGCCGCCTTTTGAAGTAGGATACGGGCGAACTCCGCGCCGCCTGCGCCGGCGTGGAGGGGAGCCCTCTACCAGAGGTGCAGTCTCTGGGGAGGGCTTTTAGATTGGTAAGCACGGGTTATCTTTATTATACCCTGAAAACCTATTTGTCAAGTGGGAGTATTCTGCAGGTTGCGCGGTCAGCCGTGGTTCCCGTTTGACGTCCGGCTTCGTCAGGAGTATAATGATCTCAGAAATTCTGATGACTGGAGGGAACATGCGGACAGGTGGACCCACGGTGGTGCAGGTTCGGGAGCGCGGACAGTTCACGATTCCCGCCGAGGTGCGCCGGGAGATGGGCATCCAGGACGGCGACCTGTTCTCGCTTCTCTGGGTGGGAGAGACGCTGATCGCCACCCGTAAGCGGCTGGTTGCCCCGGAGATTGCCCGGGCGGTGGAGGCGCTGATGCAACGGGAGGGGGTCACGCTGGAGGACCTGCTGGAGGGGCTGGAGCAGGAGCGGGAGGCCTACGTCCGGGAGCAGTATGGCCTGGGTTAGGGTCTTCGTAGATACGAGTGTGCTTCTGGCGGGGCTGGCTTCGCCCCGGGGAGCGGCGAACCTGATTCTCACCCTGGCGGAGGCAGAACTGCTCACGGTGGTCCTGTCGGAAGAGGTTCTGATAGAGGCGGAGCGCAACCTTCAGCGCAAACTTCCGGCGGCCATTCCCTACTACCGGGAGTGGCTGGCGGCCTGTCCTGTGGAGCGGGTGCCCTCGCCGACTTCTGAGGAGGTTCTGCGGGCGGCGCGGATGATTCATCCCAAGGATGCGGCGATTCTGGCGGCGGCGATGAGGGCGGGGGTGGATGACCTGGTCACGCTGGACCGCCGCCATTTTCTGGACGATCCGGAGGTTGCCCGGCGTTCGGGGCTGCGCATTGGGACTCCGGGGGATTTCATTGCCTGGTTTCGGGCCCTTTTGGAGCGGAAGTAGGCGGAGGGCCGGCCCTTTTGCTGGCTGTCCCCTTTGGTGCCTGCTCCTTCTCTATGTCCTTGTCTCCCCCTTCTCCGGCGAATTTGACATCTCTGATGACATCCGGTAAAATGGCCATACAATGAGCATTGTATTTCCAAAACCCCCCTCTGGGTGTCGCACAATGTGTCAAAAATGGGGGTCTAACGGCCCTGAAACCACGTCGTACAAGATTTTTCTCTCACACAAAGACACAGAGGCACGGAGATTTTCTCTGTGTCTTTGTGCCTT
>Ga0272449_1004302_pt1 | contig 11646 bp, 9 predicted proteins | sample YNPCB0241_FD_198679 | JGI IMG/M metagenome (GOLD analysis project Ga0272449, IMG submission 198679) | Hot spring sediment microbial communities from Yellowstone National Park, WY, United States - YNP-CB-024-1 | ecosystem: Environmental > Aquatic > Thermal springs > Hot (42-90C) > Sediment...
TCACCTTTCAAGGTAAGATTTTAAAGGTTTATCTTCCTCCAAAAGGGCTTGCAGTTCTTGAGGTCGAAAGAGAGGGAAAGTCCTTCTCCGTCTTCCTTTGCCCTGTAAGACATTACTATCTTATAAACCCTGACTTCAAAGAAGGAGACCCGGTTGAGGTGACAGGTGCAAAGACTTTTTATAAGAAGTTGGGTATAATCTTTATGGCCCGGCATGTAAGAAACCTAAGAACCGGCAATCTATTCCTCTTCAGGAGTCCTGTTCCCCCTTACAGACCCGTATGGGAATGATCAATCCCTGAGGTTAAGCTCTTTAAGCTTGTTGTAAAGGGTTTTCAATGAGATGCCAAGGAGCTTTGCCGCTTGAGATTTGTTTCCTTTGGCAACCTCAAGGGCTTTGAGAATGGCTTTTTTCTCAAGCTCTTTTATTTGCAAGTCTTCAGGTGAAGGGAAAGATGATGAGGAAGGTTTTTCTTCAGCGCTTTGAAGTTCAACCTCAATAAGGGCCCCTTTGCTTAAAACTACCGCTCTTTCAAGCAGGTTTTCAAGCTCCCTTATGTTCCCTGGGAAGGGATAATTTTTTAGTCTTTCCCAAGAGCTTTTGCTCAGGGCTCGAAGGGGTTTTCCATGCTTCTTTGAAAGCTTCTCAATGAGGTATTGGACGATCCTTTCTAAGGCTTTTTGCCTTTCTCGCAGGGGAGGAAGGTAAAAGGAAAAGATGTTTATGCGGTAGTATAAGTCCTCGCGAAAGCGTCCCTGCCGGACAAGCTCTTTTAAATCTCTATTAGTTGCGGTGATGAACCTGGCATCGGTTTTTAAAGGCTTTAGCCCGCCAAGCCTTTCAAAAGTTTTATCCTGTAAAACCTTTAGAAATTTAGCTTGAACTGGAAGGCTCATCTCTGAAACCTCGTCAAGGAAAAGGGTTCCTCCCCGAGCAAGCTCAAACTTGCCAGGCTTTGTCTTAACGGCTCCGGTGAAAGCTCCCTTCTCATATCCAAAAAGCTCAGCCTCAACTAAATTTTCTGGCAAGGCTGCACAGTTTATCTCCACAAAAGGTCCTTCCCGTCCGCTTAGCTTATGTATGACCTTGGCTATTAAGCTCTTTCCTGTGCCCGTTTCCCCAAAGAGACAGATGGTTGCGTCAGTCTTGGCCACCTCAAGCAATTTTTCGTAAAGCTCTTCTATACCGGCAAAGATCACTTCAAGGGGTGGCAGGTCCTCGGATGGCACCGGGCTTTTTACCTTTATGTAGCCTTTAACCTTTTCTAAAAGCTCATCCGGAGTGGCTAGAGGCTTTGTCAGGTAGTCCACAGCACCAGCTTTCATGGCTGAAACCGCAGAGGGTATGCTTCCAAAAGCAGTGATCACGAGGAACGGAGTATCGGGCAAAAGCTTCTTTGCCTTCTCTATAAAGGCTATACCGTCAAGCTTTGGCATCCTAAGGTCTGTGATGACGAGGTTTGGGGTGAGGTCCGGTAGCTTAAGGAGGGCTTCCTCTGGGTCGTAGAAGACAAAAACTTGATAATTTGCCTCCTCAAGTGCCATCTCAAGAAAGCTTGCAAAGGAAGCGTCATCCTCAACGACAACTATCTTGGGATTTTCAGCCATACTTCAGTTCCTGCTCCCTCTTTAGACCTAATTTCTATTTTACAGTTAAGCTCTTCGCAAAGCCTTTTCACGATGGTCAAACCAAGCCCCATACCCTTTGCCTTAGTAGTGTAAAAGGGCTCCCAAATTCGCTTTAGTTCGCTCTCAGACACACCCTTCCCATAATCTTTTATACGAATAATATAAGATTTGTCCTCAGCCATCAAATCCACATCAACCTTTAAAACACCCCTTTCGCTTCCTGCCTGAAGGGCGTTTTCAAGAAGATTGATGAGAACTTGTTTGAGCTTGTCTCGGTCTGAGTAAACATTAAAGTCTTCTCCTTTATAATTTAACCCAAGGTCTGCGGAAGGATAAAGAAGTTTGAAGGTTTCAATAACCTCGGTCAAGAGGTCTCTTAGCTCAAAGAAGCTTAACTTAAGGGGTTTTGGGTGAGTGTATGAGCTTAGGTTTTCAAGCAAGCGCTCAAGGCGAAGTGCTTCCTTTAAGATGAGGCTCTGGGCTTTTTTAGTCTTTTCATCATCTACCCTTCGTAAGCTTAACTGAGCAAACCCTTTGATGCTCGCCAGAGGATTTTTCATCTCATGGGCCAGGGTCTTAGAGATGAACTGCCAACGCTCAAGGTCCTCTATCTTTTCCCTCAAGGCATAAAGCCTCCTTATCAAGAAAAAGGAAGCTACTCCTCCGAAGAAGAATAAAAGGGAAAGAAAGAAGTCTAAATAGATGCGTCGTTTAGCATAAAGAAGAGCCTCCTCAACGGGTAGGATGTGCAACCCAATCCTTAGAATGGCTTTCTTATCTTTAAGGTTAACCGAGTTCTCAAAGATGTAGAGCCTTTCCCCAAGCGGGGAATCCTGATAGAAGCTTCTTGGTAAGGGATGAGTTGGTTGCCTGGTTTTCGTAGAAGGGAAGCCGCTGCTTACCCCTACATATCTTCCGATTAGCTCAGGGTTTGAGTGTAAAAGGACCCTACCCTCGTCGTTGTAGATGGCAAGGTAAGCCACGCCTTCCCATTCAGGGTTTAAGAGGAGGTCGGAAAATACATTTTTCTTTTCCTTTAGCAAGTCTAAATCTAAATTTTTTAAAAAGCTCTTCAAGGTTATCTCAACTCCTACAGCCTGAAGTCTTAGAGCAGTATCTAAGGTCTTCTCAATGATGTGCCGAGTGTAAAGCCCGGAAATAAAGAAAGAGATGGAGGCAAGCCAAGATAAGAAAAGGATAGCGTAGGGGAAAAGGCTAGGCATATAAGGTGTTGATGAGCCTTAAGAACAAACCTTTTAGCTCGGTATCACTTAAGGATTGACAGAGCTCTAACAGGGCTTGTAGGTCCTTCGATGAAAGGTTTGGCTTCGCGATCCGCACATATTTTGCTGAAGGGTTAAGAGAAGGCTTAACCACTAAACGCGTCTTTATTCCCTTTATCGGAGGGAAAGAAGCCTCCCGTAGACGCTGATTTATTTTTTTACAAAGAAGATGGGAGTGTAGCCTCAGCTGTTGAAGAAGGTAATGCTCTTCTGCTTCGACGAATAGATAATCATCTTCAATAAAGCCTACGGAGGGGAACCCAAGTCTTTTATCTCCGATTTCTTTCCAAACCTCATTTATTACCTCTAAGCGTAGAATATTTTCTTTGATTTTTCTCGGTAAGGGGAGGCTCTGAAGAGAAGATTTAACTTGTTCCATATCTTTTTTTTACCTTTTCAAGCTCGCTAAAAACCATCTCCTTTAGCTTCTCAAGAAACTCAGGGGAGTTAGCCTCAAACCGGAGGACAAGGACAGGCTGAGTGTTTGAGGCTCTAACCAAGGCCCACCCCTCTGGGAACTCAATCCGAGCACCATCTGTGTCTATCACCTCAAAGCCCTTCTCCTTAAAGATTTGGACAAGCTCTGCAACTATTTGAAACTTTATCTCATCAGGACAATCGGTCCTTATCTCCGGGGTGGAATACCTGACGGGAAGGTCAGAGAGATACTGAGATAAGGGGATGTCCGCTTGACTTAAAATTTCAGCAAGCCTCAAGCTTGCATAAACTCCGTCGTCAAACCCAAACCACCTATCGGCAAAAAAGATATGTCCGCTCATCTCGCCGGCAAGGAGTGCCCCCTCTTCCTTCATCTTGTTCTTTATAAGGGAATGCCCTGTTTTCCACATGATGGGATGACCGCCAAGCTCTTTTACCTTTTGAAAAAGGACCCTTGAACACTTAACCTCAGCAATGACCTTTGCCCCCTTTACCCTCTTCAACAGGTCTTTGGCAAAGATGATGAGAAGCTCGTCTCCCCAGATAATGTTCCCTTTTTCATCGATGACGCCAAGCCTATCTCCGTCTCCATCATAACCAAACCCAACATCGCACCCCTCCTTTAAGACCGTCTCTTTCAAATACTTAAGATTTTCTGGGACAACTGGGTCAGGGAAATGAACCGGAAAGGTTCCGTCAACTTCACAAAAAAGGGGGAAGACTTGACAACCAAGGTTGTTGAAGACCTTTGGTGCCGTCAAGGAACAAACTCCATGCCCGGCGTCAAGGGCAACCCGTAGGGGACGAGAGATGTTTATGTTTTCCGTAAGATAGTTTAGGTAATCATCAAGGATGTTTAGCGCCTCCAAAGCCCCTTGACCTTCTTCAAAATCTTGTTTTTCGATAAGCCGGTAAAGATCCTTAATTTTTTCGCCGTAGATGGTGTCTTTCCCTACGCAAATCTTTAGACCGTTAAACTCTGGAGGGTTGTGAGACCCGGTAACCTGTATGCCTCCGTCAATGTTTTCAAGCCTAAACAGAGAAAAATACATAACCGGAGTTGGAGTAACGCCGATGTCAACGACTGAGATACCGGTTGACCTTATTCCATCCATCAAAGCCTGCTGAAGACTTGGGCTTGAAAGCCTACCGTCTCGGCCGCAAACCACCCTTTTACCGCCAAGCCTTCTTACGGTTGTTCCATAAGACTTCCCTACAGCAAAAACCACATCTTCGGTGAAATCAAACCCAACTTTTCCCCGGATGTCATATTCCCTAAAGATGTAAGGACTAACCTTCATGAAAACCCCCTTTATTTTTTTTAGGCGCTTACTTTCTCGTTTACAAGCCTTTTAAGCTCTAAGTAGGTCTCTCGGACCTTATAGATGTATTCAAGGTATAGAGGGAGCTCAGAAAGGGGGAGGCTTTGAGGTCCGTCGCATAGAGCTTTTTCAGGTTGAGGATGGAACTCAACAAGGATGGCGTTTGCCCCTGCGATAACCCCTTGAGCAGAAACATGGTAGATGTCCCTTATACCGTCTGGTGCTTTGACTTTAGAACCAACAGGATGAGAGGGGTCAATGCAGACAGGTAGTCTTGTCAGCCTTTTCACGACCGGCACATGGGCAAAGTCTACCAAATTCCTATGCGGGTCACCAAGATGGGTCCTCACCCCGCGTAGACAGAAGATGATCTTTGTGTTTCCCTCTGAGGCAATGTATTCAGCGGCGTTAAGGCTCTCCTCAAGGGCTAAGCCATAGCCCCTCTTGTAAAGGACTGGAAATTCCTGCTGTTTGCCAACAGCCTTTAGAAGTTCAAAGTTTTGGGCGTTTCTTGTGCCGATCTGCAGGATCACCCCGCAAGGATTGCCAGCCAATTCTATGGATTCTTTGATCTCTTCTACATGATGGGGAGCAAGAACCTCCATAACCAAAACCTTGATGCCATACTTCCCTGCAAGCTCTAACAACCAGGGTAAACATTCTTTGCCGTGCCCCTGAAAGTCGTAGGGCGATGTCCTTGGCTTGTAGGCACCCATTCTAGCGCAACAAACCCCATTATCCTTTAGCGCTCTAAAGGTTGCTTCAGCGTTTTCATAGGTGTCAACGGCGCATTGACCGGCAAAAATATGAAAGCTATTTTGGCTAAAGGTGAGCCCAGCATACTCGAACCCAAAATCGGCAAGGGCTACGTGTCTGCCGATAAGTCTATATTTAGCCGTGACCTTTATGGCTCTTTCCACACCGGGCAAGTTTTCAACTTCTTCCAAGGGAACCATATAGTCCTCCCCAATCAGATGCACCTCGATGAGATTCCTTGTAACCCCTTGATGCTCCATAACCTTGACCTGCAAGTGAGGAAATCGTTTGAGATATTCCATAAGGTCTTTAAATTCTTTGCTTTCTTTATTGATGTGAGGCTCAAGGATGATGATCATAACAACCCCCTTTGTTTAATTCTTAAATCTATAACTATTATAACCTTTTAAACCATAATGCAAACCCCCAGGCACCTCTCCATCTTTAATTCTATTTTCCTTTGCCCTGATGTCAATTTTAATGAGGGCTGATTTACGCTCCTCTTTGTCCTCCGAGCTTTACTTTGGTTTCCTCGGGTTCTTTTTTCACAACCAGCACAGCGAGGTGTCTTCCCTTTTATTTTATAGAGAGAAATTTTTCGCTCTCTTAGAAAAGAGGGGGGTAGGTAAGTGGAGCCCTCGCTACCCTTGGCAGGACAAGAAAAGGACGCTTGGCAGGATAGGAGTGGATTAGGCAAACTTTACATGTGAAATTTGGTGTAATTGTGTTATTCTAAAGACATGCCCTCGCACTTTTTTATCTTAGTTCGTTTAAACATTAGGTCTTTTATTCTTTCATTGTTTGTGCATCTTCTTTTATTACTTCTTCTTTTTATTCCTCGCTATCGCGAGGAAGAACAGGCAAATAAGTTGCAAATTATTCTTCTCTATCGCTCGGCAGGACAAGAAAAGGGGGTTCGGCAGGACAAAGTGAGGGATGCCTCGCTATCGCTCGGCATGACAAGAAAAGGAGGCTCGGCAGGACAAGAAATGGAGGCTCGGAAGGACAAAGTGAGGGATGCCTCGCTATCGCTCGGCATGACAAGAAAAGGTGGCTCGGCAGGACAAGAAATGGAGGCTCGGAAGGACAAGAAAAGGAGGCTCGGCAGGACAAAAAATGGACGCTCGGAAGGACAAGAAAATAAGCTTCAAACAGATTTAGTCATGGTCCATTTAAGGGACAATCAACCAGAAAATCATCAGGCTAAAAGACCTATCCCGCAAAGATTTAACTATCATCAAGATTTAATTTCTAAAGCCGAACCACCCTTGAAAGAGGGTTTTAAAGAGGTAACGCTCGAAACTCAAACTTCTGTAGACGCAAAAAATCAAGCAAGTGAAGCTTTGAACACGGCAAACAAAGAGGGAATATCGATTAGCTCAAGGTCTGAAGGGGTTAGTAAGAGCCCTTCTACAGCAGACCAAACTTTAAAGGAAGGGGCTATGACAAAAAGAAGCGAACCCTCAGGAAAGGTTGAAGAGGCTCAGTTTTCTATAATTTCAAAGCTTGTTCGTGAGCATTTAGAATATCCTTACCTTGCTCGGCGGATGGGCTGGGAGGGTGAAGTTTTGCTCTTCTTTAGACTAAACCCCACAGGGGAGGTTGAGGAAATAAAGGTCCTTAAGAGCTCTGGTTTTGAAGTCCTTGATAAATCAGCAGTAAACGCCGTGAAAAGGGCAAGCAAACATTTTCCCCGCCCAAAGCAAATAGTGTTGATAAAGCTTCCCATCCAGTTTAAGTTAGAAGTCGGAGGTATCTGATGTTTCATCTTTTTGAGAAGGAAAAAATCAAAGCTTACATCAGGGAAGAGCTTAATAACATTGAAAAAGCCTTACAAGAAGAGAGGGTTTCTCAGAATGATTTTATAAATCAGGTTAGCGAGTATCTTCTCTTTGCCGGTGGAAAAAGGGTAAGACCCCTTCTTTTTGTGCTAAGCGCAAAGGTCTGCCAAAATTCTTCAAAAAAAGACTTTTCTTCTAACCTCTACCGAACTTCCCTCCTTTTTGAATATCTGCATACGGCCACCCTTCTTCATGATGATGTGGTGGATTCTGCTGAGTTTAGGCGAGGAAGAAGGGCAGCGCGAACCCTTTGGGGTAATCAGGCAACTATCCTCGTTGGCGATTATCTCTACGCTAAAGCATTAAGGATGGCAAGCGAACTAAGCAACCATAAAGCTATGGATGTGATAACCAAGACCACTCTGCTGATGAGCGAGGGGGAAGTGCTTCAGCTCTTGAATTTTGATAAGCTCAGCATGAGCGAAGAGGACTACTTTGAAGTTATCTACAGAAAAACCGCAGTCCTTATGTCTGCTTGCTGTGAAGTTGGAGCCATAGTTTCTCAGGCAAGCCCGGAGGAACAAAGAGTTCTAAGCTCTTTTGGTTGCGACCTTGGTCTTGCTTTCCAGATAATCGATGACCTTCTTGACTGGATAAGCGAAGAAACAGGAAAAGACCTTGGCCGGGATTTCTTTGAAGGGAAGATCACCCTTCCTGTCATCCTGGCTTTCCGTTCGGCAAAAGATGAGGACCAAAGGGAGCTAAAGGAGCTTTTTACCAAGCCTAATCCCACAAAAGATGATTTTATTCGGGCAAGAGAGCTGATTGACGAGGCTCAAGGTTTTTCTTTAGCAAGGCTTAAGGCAGAGGAGCTGTTGAAAAAAGCTAAATCTGCCTTAAGCCTTTTTAAGGATAGCCAAGCCAAGTCAGCCCTAAACTTTATTGCAGATTATACTTTGGAAAGAAAAAGTTGATGATGAACCTTGAGAAGCCAAAGCTTATCGTCCTTGATTGTGATGGCGTTCTTTTTGATTCCTTAGAGGCTAACCGAGCCTACTACAACGCCATCCTTGAAAGGGTAGGAAGACCTCCGTTGAAAGAGGAAGACCTTAAATTTGTCCACATGCACTCCGTTGACGAATGCCTAAGGTATTTAGCAAACGGAGATATAAATCTTTACGAACAGCTTAAAGAGATAGGACGCTCTTTACCTTATAGTCAATTTTTCTCCTATCTTAAGCCTGAACCAGGGCTTTACGATTTTTTAAGCTGGGCTAAGGAGCGTTTTTATGTTGCCCTTTGCACCAACCGAACGACTTCAACCCTTCCCCTTCTTAAGCATTTTAACCTCTTAGAATTTTTTCATCTCATCAGGACAGCCTTAGAATACCCAAAGCACGACCCTCGGGCCCTTTCTACCATCTTAGAAGCATTCAAGGTTGAGCCCAAAGAGACTTTATATGTTGGTGATTCTGAAGTTGATGCCAAGCTCTGCCAAGCGGTGGGCGTGCCTTTGATAGCCTATAAGAATAAAAGTTTGCCTGCCATCCATTGGGTTAATGATTTCTGGGAACTTTTAACTTTTCTTCAAGAATTCCGTTTAGCTTGACTTCGCCTCTTTCTTCAATAAAGGGTAAATCTTCGATAGGTATTAACTTTCTTAACTCACAAAAGAGCTTTGCCGAATAGCTTACTCCAACTGATCTTCCCTTTTCCATTTTAACTGGAACTATCACGAAGAGGTTCCTTTTGGCTCGAGTAAAGGTGACATACATAAGGTTGATCATCTCCATGAATTCCTTGGCCCTTTCCTCAAGGTAGGCTTCCCACTCAGAGAGGTCGCTTAATTCAGATTTTTTCCCAAAAAAGAAGCCTATTTCCGTTTGAAGCCGAAGAGGGAAGCTTTCTCCCCAACCCCCTTTTGGCTTTGGATAGTCAAGAACACTTATTACATTATCAAACTCAAGCCCCTTTGCGCTGTGGATGGTCATTAGGCTTACTTCAGCCCTTTCTGAAAGGCTTGGACTTCTTCCCTCGACTTCCTCGATTAAAAATGAATGTAGGCTTTGCAGACTATAGCCCTCCTTCTGCTTGGATAGAATTAAGGAAAGAAGGGTATAAAAAAATGGCTTTTCATCCGGGAACTTTTTAGAAAGGCTCAAACTTTTCCATAGATGCTGCAGAAAATCGTAAGGAGTTAGGAGCTTTCCTTTTTGCAGAGGCTTAAGGATGTTTTTTTCAAAAAATTCAGGATGCGAAGACTTAAGGTAATCCCATAGAGTAGGGGTAGATTCCTCGGCTTTCGCCTCGGGATCACCCAGCAAGGACTTGTGGAGAGATTTTAGCCGGGCATAGCTTACTAAAATATCTCTACCCATCTCAGGGAAGATGTTGGCTAAGACCTTAGCTAAGGCTAAATCTTTATTTTCATCAAGAAGAAGCTCAAGATAACCCAGAAGACCATGAACAAAAGGGGACTTGTTAAGCTTGGCTATCTCCTTTGAGGTTAAGCTAAAGCCCTTTTCCCATAAAAATTGATAAAGTTCTGAAAGGGCATCATTCTTAAAAAGTAGAACCGCTGTATCAGACGGCTTTTCTGAAGCTTCATCTTTAGCCTTGACCTCTTCTAAAAAGCCTTCTATTACTTCATGAATTCTATCCTTAAGCAAGCTTTTGCCGTCTTTTACTTTGAGATAATATACAACAACCTTCCCGTTGTAATTATTTTCGTAGGTTTGCTCAAGGTCTTTGAACATTTCTCTTAGCTTTTTACAAAAAAGCGGGGCAAAGGAGCTAAAGAAAAATTCTTCTACTTCTTTTGGGGGTTTTTGGTATTTGTCTTGGGGTTCAAGACCTGAGTAAGACTTAAGTAATGGAAAAATTAAGCTATCAACTCTATCTGTTTTCAACGGGAAAAAGAGGGCATTGTTGAATTTTACGATGTTCTTACAGCTTCGATAGTTTTTATCAAGCCTTTGCTCGTAAACTTTGTAGCCTTTTTCAACCAGGGAGGCTTTCCAGGAAAAAAGGTAATCTGGGTCTGCTCCGCGCCAGCGATAAATAGACTGCTTTGGGTCCCAGGCAAGGTAGATCGGATGCCCCTCAGCCAGTAGATTTTCAAATATTGGGCTTAGGTTATGATAGTGCAAAATGTCTGTGTCCTGGGATTCATCCTTTATCAAGCACTCAACCCTACCTAGCTTAAAATAAATCCAAGTAAGTAAGCCTTCATCGGCAAGATACCTTTTAAGCTTTTCCTTCCAAAATCCCATGTAGACCTTCCGATGGGATAGGAGGATCCGCTCTAAGTCCTGTTTAAGCTCTTGAAGTAGATTGTAGTAGAGTAGAGCTCTTTTATAAGGCAGATTATCTAATAAATTCTTGGAAGAAGAGCTTAGCTCAACCTCTTTCCCTCGGACCTGCTGGTCTGTGTAGTCTTTTAAACTTTTTATGAGCTTTGATTTAAAGTTGATCGTGCCCTTTTCCTCTTCTTCAAGGATAAATTTTATTAGCTTAATAAGAAGGGAGAAAAGCTTTTCATTGTCTTTTGCCCGGGAATAAAAGTTTAAAAGAGCCATCTCCAAGAATTCTTCTGACAGGTTTTTTTCAACCGATAACTGAGAGGGTAGCTCAAGCTCGTAGGCTAAACCTCGAAAAAGCCGATAAAGATAGCTGTCTATGGTGCTTACCTGTAGCTTATGATAGTAAAGAAAAAGGTGGTTCAAAAGTTCTTGAGCCAATTCTGGTGAAAGACCGGTTTCTCTCGATAAAGCTTCTCCCCTTTCCGTAGAGAGGGCAATCTCTTCCAAAAAGGTCAGAATCCTTTCCTTCATCTCAAAGGAAGCCTTGTTCGTAAAGGTAAGGACTAAGATGCTTGAAAGGAGAGGAGGGTATCCCTCTCTTTGAGTTGATTTAAGGTTAATCCGTTTAGCAAGCTCTTTGAGATAGTTTAAGGCTAAAGTATAGGTCTTTCCGCTTCCTGCGCTTGCCGAAAGTAAATAAATCATATCCTTTACTTCATAGCCGCTCCAGCAACCGTCCCAAGCACGCTAATAGGAACCTGCTCTTCCACTCCTTTTGCGGCGCGGTTTACACTGCGAAGGGTCCTTTTGGCTTCGTTGTAAAGAGATTCATCCTTAACCAGCTTACCAAGCGTCCCTTCTCCTCTTTCTATCTTAGTAACGATGTTGTGTAAGCTTTGAGAGGTGGCTCTTAAGTCTTTGGATAGGGCTTTCAGGTCTTTATAGAGCTCTTCATCGCTTATCAGCTTCCCAAGAGTTCCCTCGCCCTTTTCAAGCTTTTTAGCTACTTTTTCTAAGGATTGCGAGGTGTTCTTGAGATGATTGTAAAGCTCCTCATCCTTTATCAGCTTCCCAAGAGTTCCTTCCCCTTTTTCGATCTTTGCCGAAAGTATCTTCAGGTTTTCGGCAGTCGTAGT
>Ga0272449_1004303_pt1 | contig 11644 bp, 9 predicted proteins | sample YNPCB0241_FD_198679 | JGI IMG/M metagenome (GOLD analysis project Ga0272449, IMG submission 198679) | Hot spring sediment microbial communities from Yellowstone National Park, WY, United States - YNP-CB-024-1 | ecosystem: Environmental > Aquatic > Thermal springs > Hot (42-90C) > Sediment...
TTGTAGCGTATAATGCTACAGGTGAATCACCAGCATCAAATACAGCATCTTGTTATACTTTAGCAAAGTCGCCTACAGGGTTAGTGGCAGTAGGTGTATATTTAAGTTCGGTCACATTACGATGGGACGATGTAGGAGCAACAAAATATGCGATAGAGAGGTCAACTGGGATAGATGAACCAGTTAATTGGCAGTATGTTGCTACTTGGACAGATAATATAGTGAACCCAGTTTTTACTGATACAAATTTGTCACAGAAAACACAATATTGGTATAGAATAAAAAGCTACAATGCTGATGGTGTAATAAACCAGAATCCAAGCAATATAATATTTGTGGTAACCAAGGGAATACTTTCCCCGCCTGGACAAATTTCTATTTCCTTACCTTCAGGAAAAAGCAGTATAACTTCTTCAGATACATTTATAAACCTTACGGCAAAATCTGAACCTGGGACAAATATTTATTCTATTACTGTTAAAGATCAAAATGGCAATATTTTGACTAAAGATATAGATGTTTCAAATATATCTGTTGATAAAGATGGGAATATTCAAGGTAAAATACAAATTGGTGAGATTACTAAAAATTATCCTCTTGTGAATAGTATTATAATAGAAATTGTTGTAACAGACAAAGATGGTAATTTATCTTTATCAGCTGTTGCTGGTCCGGTTAAAATAGCACCTGCTTCATCTCCTAAAATTACAGTTTATAACAACTTGTTTAATCCTTTAAAAAACGAAAAAATGTATATCAGATATGAAGTTCCGGAAGATAATACTTTAGTTGAAATAGCAATATATGATTTTTATTCTGGGAAAAAAGTTAGGAATTTATATGAAGGTAGAAAGTCCGCAGGAGTTTATACTGATTTATATTGGGATGGTAAAGACGATAATGGCAATATTGTTCCAACAGGAGCATATTTGATATATACTCGCATAGGTAATGTTAAAGATAAGAAAAAAATTTTGGTTATAAAATAATTTATGAAAAACTTACTAAAATCAGTGCTTGTTTTGGTTAGTTTTGTTGGTATAAATTTTGCTAATGTAAGGTTTTTAGAAGAATATACAAGTCCAAGACAAACATCGCTTGGAGGTGCATATTGTGGTGTTGTTGATGATGTTAGTGGAGTGATGGTTAACCCTGCTGTGTTGAACTATGTTGTATATCCAGAATTAAGTTTTATGTATAGGAAAGGACTTATGGACAGCTACTACAATTTTGTTGGATTTGTGTACCCTATGAAACGTGGTAGTATAGGGATAACAGGATTAATGTTTGATGGTGGAGATATTGAAGTTAATTATCTTGATGGCGAAAATAAAAAGATTAAATTAGAACAAGATACTGTTGTTTCATTGGGTTATGGTAATAATTCAGGCGAAATATTTTTCCATGGAATAAATTTAAAATTTATTAACAGTCAGTTAGCTGAACAGTATAAACCAATTACAATTGCTTCAGATTTAGGTTTGCTTATACGCAGTATTGATAACAAGATTTCGTTTGGTTTATCTATAGAAAATCTTGGTCTTGGGTTGAAATATAAAGATGTTACTGAAGAACTTCCTACTAATCTAAAACTCGGATTAGCTTTTCGTTTGATAGATGATAGAGAACTTTCGTTGCTCTTTGCAGCAGATATGAAAAAAAGTATAAAAGATAATGAAACTGCTGATTTATATAATTTTGGTTTAGAAACTCAGTTATATAAAATTGCGTATTTAAGGATAGGTTATAAGACACCATCACCTAATACGATAAGTTTAGGATTTGGTTTTAACATTTATTCTCTTTGTTTGGATTATGCATATCTTCCTTTGTCTTCCATTGACGAAATGTCACATTATATTTCATTATCTTTAAAATTTGGTTCTATGAAAATTTACGATATATCTGATAGATATTACAAAAAAGGTATGAAGAAGAGAGCGTATGTTTTATGGAAACAATTGGAACCAAAAGACAGTGGATATTTTGTCGCACAACAAAAGATTGAAAAAGTAAGTAAAGAAATTGCTGAAGAATATATTCAAAAAGGTAAAGAATTTCTTGATAGTTCAAATTGGTCATCTGCAATGAAAGAATTTGAAAAAGCATTAAGTTATGATCCTAAAAATCAAGATGCTCTACAGTTATTTGTTCAAGCAAAGATAAATAAAGAAAATGAAGAAAAGAAACTTCTTATTGAAAAATACTTAAGAAAAGCACAATGGGCTACAAAACTTGGGAATTGGGATGATGCTATAAAACTATACCAACAAGTTTTAGAGTTAGAACCTACAAATACTGAAGCACAAAAACAAGTTGTATCAGTACTGATATCAAAAGCAAAACATGCAACTGAAGATAAAAATTGGAATGATGCTATAAAATTATGGAAGCAGGTTTTAGAATTGGATCCAACAAATACAGAAGCACAAAAACAACTCACATTAGCAAGGATATCAAAGAAAAAAGAAATGTATGATAATAAATTAGTTTTTTCTCCAAGTATAAGATCGTTTAATCCTACAAGAGCACCGATAGGGACAGAAATAGAAATTATTGGTGATAATTTTGACTTAGATGAAGAAGCGAATGAGGTATTGTTTGATAATGTGCCAGCAAAAGTTATAAAAGCAGAAAAAGACAGGTTATTAGTCAGGATTCCTAATATATCAAAAATTGGTCCTGTCCAAGTAGAAGTAAGGACTTATGGAGGTAGTAGTGCCCCTAAACTTTTCTATGTTGTTCCACCAGGGAAACCACCATTATTAAAAATTACAAATCTAACCTTCATAGATACAAATGGTGACAAAATACTATCTGCTGAAGAAAAGGGGAAGATTGTTTTTGATATAGAAAATACTTCAGGTGCAGGGAAAGGTTATGGTGTTGTTGTTAATGTGTCGTCTTCTAAAGATATTGACATTAAATTTGATAAAGAGATTGAAATTGGTGATATAGAACCTGGTCAGAAAAAATCTGTTGAGATAAATGTCTCAGCTGGCATGGATGTTCCTACTGGCGATGTAGTATTAAATCTAAAAGTTGATGAAGCAACAGGATTTGGTGCTGAGCCTAAACAAATAGTATTTAAAACTGAAGAAATAAAATCACCTAAGTTAGAAATAGCAAAAATAGAAATAGATGATAAGTTTTATCCTGATAGACAAGACAAATTAAGTGTTGGTAATGGTGATGGCATTATTCAACCTGGTGAATCAGTAGAAGTTATGTTAACGGTAGTAAATAAAGGCTTAGGTAATACAAAAAATAGTTCAGCAAGGATTATTTCTTACTCAAGAGATGTAACTTTTAGGTCAAATATTGCTGATTTAGAATTAGGAGATATTAAACCTGGCGAATGTAGGGAAATAAAGTTTGTATTTAGTATTCCAAAAACTTATACTGGTTCTGATGTGCTAAAGTTTAACCTTAAAATATTAGATGAAAGAGAAAGGTTTTCTACTGAAATACCTTTTGAGTTAACTCTTGGTAAGATATATGAAAAAATTGAAGTTGTAAAAATTGAAGGTAAACAAACAGAAATGAAACCAGTAGTTATCCCAACTTTTGGTGATGAGTTGTTAACTTTGCCTGCAGTTCAACCTGTTGTTTCACAAGATGCAGTAGGTGTAATTATTGGAATAAAAAATTATAAACATAAAGATGTTCCTGAAGTAGAATATGCTTTGAAAGATGCAAGTTTAGTTAAAGAGTATTTTATCAATGTTTTAGGAATACCAAAAGAAAATATTATTTATATTGAAAATCCAACACAGAGTGATTTCATACGTGTTTTTGGGACAAGAGATGATTATAAAGGAGAATTGTATAACTATATAAAGCCGAATAAGTCAGAAGTTTTTATTTATTACACAGGTCACGGAGCACCTGATGTAGAAACAAAAACAGCATATTTTGTCCCATCAGATTGTCATCCGAATTATGTTAAATTAAATGGATATTCATTAGATTTGTTTTATGAAAATTTGAGTAAACTACCAGCAAAAAGTGTGAATGTGATAATAGATGCGTGTTTTAGTGGTGGTTCTGAAAAAGGAATGTTAATTGCAAAAGCGAGTCCGTTAATGGTAGTGCCAATTGCAGATAAATTTGTTGAGAACATAAATATTTTTACTTCATCTTCTGGTGATGAAATTTCTTCATGGTATCCTGAAAAAAATCACAGTTTGTTTACATACTTCTTCTTGCGAGCACTTCAAGGTGAAGCTGATAAAAATAAAGATAAAAGTTTGAATTTTGCAGAAATAGAAGATTATGTTAAAGAAAATGTAAGTTTTTTAGCACGCAAGATGTATGGTAGAAAACAAACTCCAAAATTTATTGGCAACAGAGACAAAGTTATAGTGAGGTATAAATGAATAATACTTTTAATGAAGATAAAAAAGATATGAAAATTACAGAAGGTGAGTGTAGAAATGAATTATTTAATAAATTAAAAAACGATGAAAAATTTAAAAATAATATTAAAAATAACCCAAAATTACAAACAGAAAAAGTACACATTTATATTGGCAAAGAAGTTCCAGTTCCTTATAGACATATCTATAGAATAGTCAATGATTCTTTAAATTTAGAGATAATGTGTTTTGATCAAGATATAGCTTTCTTTGATTTTTTTGAGCTTAGCGAAGAGAAGTTAGAAAAGTTAAATGAAATTATACATATAAATTTAGAAATAGAAAGTAACAAAAATTTTAAAGAGAATATTGAATCTATAAATGACCCGAAGAATAAAATAAATAGTATTAGTAAAGAAAATAATAAATTTTTTGTCTTTCCTTACATAACTATTGAAACAAAAATGGGTGGTGGACCAGATAAACCTACTACAAATAGTATCTTGGTTGCTACTAAAAAGGTCGAACTTATAAAATCTGTTTTTCCTCATTGTAAATCAATACTTTTGATTTTTCTCGATGAAAATTCAGAAATTCCACAACGAGTTTATCGGTGTGGAAAACCTTTCTTTGATGAGATTTTAGGATTAGAATTTAGTTACGAAAATAGTGAAATAAAATTTGAAGAAGAAAAACAAGAAAAAAGTATCAATACAGTTAAAGAAAAAATTGAGGAATTAATAATAGAAAGTATAGAAGATTTGCAAAACTTAAACAAAAAGGGGGTATAAAAACTATGAGTAACACAAAACTAAACCCAATAGGTGTATTGGTGGTTGTATTTGCAGTGTTGTTTTCTTCTTGTGGTCCAAAACAACCACCATCAGTAAGAAAAGAAGTTGAGAAAGAATATGAAGAAGCAACACCTTTTGTTCAGCTACCAGAAGAAGTTACTGGTGAGATAGTTACAGGTATAGGATTTTCTGAAAAAAGAGCAAATTTAGCATTAGCAAGAGAAGCAGCAATAACTTCAGCGGTAGCAGATCTTGCAAGAAAAGTTGAAACCAAAGTTGAAGCAGTATGGAAACGTACAATGGCTGACTGGTCAGAATATAAACAAGACGGTGTTGATGAAGCAATGTCTGTTGAAGAAATGAAAAATTTAACAAAAGTTATAATTGACACAGAACTACATGGGCCTTGGCTTTTACAAGAAAAAATTCATAAACCAACTGGTAGATACTGGGTACGTATACTTTTGTCAGGTTCAACAATAGAAAAATGGTTAAAACAAAGGTTAAACAACGAAGCGTTACTTAAAAAATATATAATTGAATCACAGATTAAAAAAGTACAAGAAGATTTACAGAAAGATCTTGATGCGTTAAGAGAAAAAGAAAAACAAGAAACTGAGAAAATTAAATCTATAATATCACAACAAGAGAAAGAGAAAAAAGAATAATTTAAATTAGACAACAATCATTAATTTGTTAACTACAATTTTTTGACCTGTGTAAAATTGTAGTTACAGGTTTTTAATAGGTATAATCTTGTAACGATGCAATTTATCGCAAAAATATTAATTATGAAGAACTTGCAATATTCCTTTTCTTTATTACTATTTATTTTTTTATTCAGTTGTGCAACACAGCAGATAAAAAGAAAAACAGTATTAGATGTTGAAGGTATAAGAAAAAAAGTTGAAGATGTTGACAAAGAACTTACTTCAGATTTGGAGTCACCAAGAAAGAAAACAATTTCGCGACAAACTGAACAAAAACTTGAACAGCAGCCAAGAGAAGAACAAAACCAAGAGGATGTAAAAATAAAAAAATTAGCTGAAACACAAGAAGTAGAGTTTGAATCTGAAGGTGAAGCAATAGGGACAAAATACGACCGACTTATAGATATAGAGAACCGTGCTGAACAAGATGCGTTGTCAAAAGTTGTAAAGAAAGCAGGTGTAAATGTATATACAGGATTACACAATATTTTAGCTTATTCAGATAAAGCTATATCTCAGTTTATTGGTAAATATACTGCAGTGTGGACAACAGCACTTGTTTCTTATGAACGTGTAGGTCAACCACAATGGGTTCAAACAGGTGAGATAAATAAATGTAAGATAAAAATTAAGGGTAAGATATATTTCAAAGGCGAACCTGACCCAAATTTCCAACTTAAAGTTGAAAACTTTGCTCCTGTTTATTACGAAGGTGATAAAGTTAACCTTAGAATCTCTGTTAGCAAAGATGCATATATAACAATACTCTGTTGTGATGAAGATGGTAATGTTTCAGTTCTTTTCCCAAATAATTACTCTTCTAATAATTTTCTTAAATCTAACAACGAACTTTTGATACCGCAAGATGTTGGGTTTGAATTAGTAACTTTCCTACCAGAAGGTAGAAACGAAACTGTTGAACTACTGCATATCATTGCTACAAAAAACCAACCTTTAATTTTACCAGATGAAATTAAGAAAAAAGAAACAAAAGATAAATTTGTTACATATCCTTTAGGAAATCTTAAAGAACTAACAACAAAACTTGCAAAATTTAACCGTTCTGACTGGACACAAGAAGTTTTGGTATACAAAATTGTTAAAAAGAAACAATGATAAAAATAATACTTGTTGCACTGACAATATTTTCATTCAGTAGTTGTATAAAACAACAAACAAATAAAACTTTTGAACAACCAACACCGTTTGAACAAATGCCTGAAGAACTTACAGGAGAAATTATTTCAGGTATAGGTGTAGCAGAAAGTATCCCAGATTACACAATTTTGAGAGAAACAGCAATATCTTTAGCACAAGCAGATCTTGTAAGAAAGATACAAACAAAAGTTCAATCTGTTACTGAACGAACAATGAGTGATATCCAAAAATACTCTAAAAAACCGACAACTGTTTCTAATGAAGAAACAATAAAAGTTGTCCAAAACATTTCTGTTGACACACAGATTACACCACCATTCTTTATTTTAGAACATTTTGATAAAAAAAAGAAACGATATTATGCAAAAATTTTGTACAGTTATACCACGGTAGAACGAACTATAAAAGAAAAAATTTACAACCAGTTAATACAAAACGCTGACAAAGATAAAATACCAAATTTTACTGAAACTGTTCAATCATTACAACAAGAGATAAATCTACTTAAACAAAAAGAAGAAATTGACAAAAACAAAATCCAACAATTTATTGTTAATCAGAAAAAGAAATAGATAAAATTTACAAAAAGGAGGTAAGCCAAAAATGTGTAATAGAATTACAAACCGATCTCAAATACAACAATATAAATATGTAATCATTGTTGACCATGGTCCTGACAAGGCAGTTACTGCTCACTTCAATAATTGTTCAATATTAAGAAGGATCAAACCCGGGGAATATACAGTATTTAGAAGAGATTACTATGGATGTACCACTAGTACTTGTGTTAGACAAACAGTAAATCAAATTGTCCAACAGACAGGTTTTAATCAGCGAGCAGGCACAGGTTATCCGTGTTCAAGATGCAAATGTAAAATTTAAAGAAAATGGAAGACCTTTATGAGTTTTTTAAGTTTAATAACAAAAATAAATTTTATTTTTTTAACATTTGTAATATTTTATGAGTGCCTATTAGGACAAAGTGAAAAGCAGGAAGATTTAGCTTATGAAAAGTCTATAAGTATTTATAAAGATGAATTAAAAAAAAACATCTGATAATAATAAAAAAGGACAAATATTATTTAAGATAGGTGAATGTTATTTCAAAATAGGTAAATATGAAAAAGCAGTTAAAGTATTCAATAACGCACTAATACTGCCATTAGATGAAAATAAAAAAAATGAAATAATAGGTAAAATTAAATTAATTAATGAGATAATCAATTATCTGAAATATGCAAAAGAAAATTTTGACAAAAAAAATTACGAAACTTTCCTACAGTATTATAAGAAAGCTCTGAATTTAGATAAAAATTCACCAATAGCTGAAAAGGGATATCAAGAGGCAAAATATAGAATCGAAAAAGAGAAAGACGAAGCGATTGAGTTAGTTAAGGATATAATTGATGAAAGAAAAATAATAAGAATTGTCAAAGAAAATTCTCCAAGGGTTATATGGTTATATAAAGACGTAGAACTTGGAGGACCTGGAATAGGTGTACCGTTTCAACCAGAATTATTATACGATGTGGTATATAATGCTAAAAAAATTTCCTTTAGAAGATACGAAGTATCAATCATTTTGATGCCCAAAAGTAATTCTCGTGATATTCTTAAAATGCTATATTATTCCCAATATAATCCAGGAACCTTAGAATATCTACGAGAAAGACAACCACAATTTTTTAAAATTGTAGAAGGATTGTTATCAGAATATCGCTTGAAAAGACTTTATATTTGTAGTTTTATTAGTGATTTAGAGAAAAATAGTGTCATAGCAAATGATAGTTTTTCTATTAATTATTGGTATTGGATTAAGAAATAGAAGAACAGATTTCTTTTAATATACAGTAAAATGATAACTAGAATGCTCAAAGAAGATACATTTTTTGATACATCAGTTGGTAAATTAAAATTTGCTAAAGGTAGCAAGATTTCATTTTATGATAACGGTAATATATGTGAAGGACGTCTTGCAGAAAATCAAGTTGTTTCTACACCTGTTGGTGAACTAAAGTTTATTGGTGGAATAGCAATTTCTTATCTTGCATTTCATGAAAACGGAGTAATAAAGGAAGGTATGCTTGCTGAGGACCAGGAAATACTTACTCCTGTAGGTGAACTAACTTTTGCTAAAAATAGCAATGTAGTTTTTTACGACAATTGGGTTGTAGAATCTGGAGGTTTAGCAAAACCTTCTGCAATAACAACATCTGTTGGAAAGTTAGAATTTATTACTATCTTATTTCACAAAAATGGTAATATAAGAGGTGGGATATTAGCAAAACCATCAGAATTTTCTATTCCGATTGGCAAGTTTAAATTAAAAAGTATTCTTTTTTATGAAAACGGCAAAATAGAGAATGTAATACTTGCAGAGCCGTGTATAATTGAAATATCAGGAGAAAAGTTTGAAACAAGCGAGATAAGTTTTTATGAAAGTGGTAAAATTAAAGAAATAGTTCTTAATACACCTCAAGAAATTACTACACCATTGGGAAAATTAAAATTTGCAAAAAATACTTACCTTTCTTTTTATGAAAATGGAAGAATAAAAGGTGGTAAACTTGCAGAAAATTTATACATTAAAACATTAGTAGGCGAGTTAAAAGTAAAAGATATTTACTTTTATGAAAATGGAGAAATTAAAGAATGTGGTCTTGCAGAACCACAAATTGTTAACACACCTGTTGGTAAATTAAAGTTTGCAGCTGTTTCTAACAGATTTGAAATTTCTGAAGATGGGGGCATAAAAGATCTTGAAAATAAACAAACTTTTTATGGACCTGTAATTGGAAGGTTGAAATTATCTTTTTATGAAAATGGCCAAATAAAAGGTGGAATCTTTGCAGAACCACAAATTGTTTCTACACCATCAGGAAATTTTAAATTATCTGGTATTTATTTTTATAAAAATGGGAACATTAAAGCAGGAATGTTTTATCAAAATCCTTTAGATAATGCATCAGAGATAACTATTAATGGTGTCAAATTTAAAAGTGGTGATTTAATAGGATGGGATGAACAAGGTAATTTTGTTGGTAAAATGAGATATGATTAGTAAGACAAAAATTTTTTAGTAAGAGAAAAGAGAATTGATGCTACCAAAAGACTTAGCCTCACAACTTATCACAAACGGTAATGGAAGAAAATAATCCCGCACTTACATTCCGTGAGTGCGGGACTGCTGGCGGGGACAAATTTTGAGAGATATTTCTGACGAGGCGATATATATAAAGGACGGTGTTGTTATAATCAAATAAATTTCTACCCTCCTTGACACATAAAGTTTATATTTTGTAAAATAATTCTGTATGGCAACACTATTTAAACGAGGCAAAAAGTGGTATATATCATACTATCTTTATGGTAAACAAATAAAAAGAGCTGTATCAACCGATAGAAGTATTGCAGAACGTGTATTGGCTGATACCATAAAGAGATTAGATCTACAAAAATTCCGTATTGAGAATCCTAATATATCTTGGGAAGAGTTTGTAGAAAGATATCTCTCCTACTCAAAAACTAACAAAAGACCTAAAAGTGTTCAAAGAGATATAGCAACAACAAAAATATTTACTAATTTAATGAAACCCATTAAAGTTGCTTCTTTGACACCGCAAGTGTTTGAAGATTATAAAGCAAAAAGAGTTGAAAGTGGTGTAAAACCTTCATCTGTAAACAGAGAACTAAATACATTAAAAAATATGGTTCGTAAAGCATATGAGTGGGGCTACTTACCTGAAAATTTTTCATCACAGATAAAAAAATTAAAAGATTCAACACAAGCAAAGAAAGTAAGATTCTTTAGTAAAGAAGAAATAGAAAAATTGCTTAAAGTTTCATCAGAAACTGTGAAAAAGATAGTACTAATAGGTCTTAATACTGGCTTTAGGATAGGTGAGATTGTGAATCTGACTTGGGATGATATAGATTTTAATCGCAAAGTTGCAATAGTCCAAGCAAAACAGGATTGGCAACCTAAGGATAATGATTTAAGGGAAGTACCTTTGAAAGATAATTTTGTTAAAACACTTAAAGAATGGAAGCAAAAAACAAAATCACAATATGTGTTAGGCAAAAAGTTTACAACAGAACAAGCAAGTAGTTTATTTAGAAAATACGCAAGGTTAGCAGGGATAACTGATGCTTCAGCACATACATTAAGACATACATTTGCTTCTTACCTTGCAATGGCAGGTGTGGATCTTTATACAATAGCAAAGCTTTTAGGACATTCCAATATTTCTACAACACAAATTTATGCACATCTTTTACCCGATGTTTTAAGAAATGCTGTTAATAAATTACCATTTTAATTCTATTCTGAAAAAAATTTTTTTGTTTACATATTGACTTCTGTCCAAAAAATTTATATTATTTTAACAAAACTTTATGATAATTCTGTTTAAAAATCTTGTAAATTTTAATTTGTAAAACAACAAGAACAAAATAAGAACAAACAATGTGCTCTTTCGTCGGTAAAAAGTATAAAACCGAGTCCCGTCTCCCGCTTTGGATCGTGATTAAAAAATAATTAAAAAATTTTAAAATTTTGTTGACAAATTGCTAAAAAATGTTTCTATATTATAATTAGGAGGTGTTGGTTAGAAACAAAATAAGA
>Ga0272449_1004307_pt1 | contig 11628 bp, 9 predicted proteins | sample YNPCB0241_FD_198679 | JGI IMG/M metagenome (GOLD analysis project Ga0272449, IMG submission 198679) | Hot spring sediment microbial communities from Yellowstone National Park, WY, United States - YNP-CB-024-1 | ecosystem: Environmental > Aquatic > Thermal springs > Hot (42-90C) > Sediment...
GCTTATAGATAACTTCATGGAGGAACATGGAATTAATTTAAGAGAAGATAGAACCGCCCTTCAGAGACTATATGAAGCTGCAGAAAAAGCCAAAATAGAACTTTCTTCAAAATTATCTACAGAGATTAATCTTCCATTCATAGCTATGAAAGGAAATACTCCTCTTCATCTTTCCTATACCCTTACAAGAGCAAAATTTGAAGAATTAACATATGATTTAGTAGAAAAAACAAAGGAGCCTACAGAAAGAGCATTAAAAGATGCAGGGCTTTCTCCATCCCAAATTGATAAGATAATTCTTGTGGGTGGAGCCACAAGAATGCCATGTATTCAAGAATGGATAAAGAAACATTTTGGTAAAGAGCCTCAAAGAAATGTTAACCCAGATGAGGCAGTAGCCCTTGGCGCAGCTATACAAGCAGGAGTAATAGGTGGAGAGATAAGAGATATTGTTCTTGTTGATGTAACTCCTCTTTCCCTTGGAATTGAAACTCTCGGTGGAGTATTTACAAAAATTATTGAGAGAAATACTCCTATTCCTGTATCAAAGAGCCAGATCTTTACAACCGCTGCAGATTATCAAACAAGTGTAGAGATTCATGTACTACAAGGAGAAAGAGCCCTTGCCAAGGACAATATTACTCTTGGAAGATTTATCTTAGATGGAATTCCACCTGCACCTCGTGGTGTTCCTCAAATTGAAGTAACTTTTGATATAGATGTTAATGGAATTGTCCATGTATCTGCAAAAGATAAAGCAACAGGAAAAGAGCAGAGGATAACAATCTCTAATGCTATAAGACTTTCTGAAGCTGAAATTAAGAGAATGACCGAAGAGGCAAAGAAATTTGAAGAGGAAGATAGAAAGAGAAGAGAAGAGATTGAGACAAAGAACCAAGCAGAACATCTTATTTATACTGCAAGAAAGACCATAAAAGATTATGGGGATAGAGTAAGTAAAGATTTAGTCCAAAAAGTAGAAGATAGAATCAAGAATTTAGAGGAATTAATTAAACCGGAGAGAATTAATGTGGAACAAGTAAGAAAAGGAATGGAGGAGCTAACACAAGCTCTTGGAGAGATAGGACAAGTAATGTATCAATCTGCAGGCTCAAGCTCAAATCCAGGATCAACTTCTGAAAATCCTGGAGGAAAGACCATAGACGGAGACTATAAGGTGAACTAATATGCCTAAAAAAGACTACTATGAAATCCTGGGTGTGCCACGAAATGCCACCCAGGATGAAATTAAACAAGCTTATAGAAGGCTTGTTAGACAGTACCACCCAGACCTTAATAAAGATCCATCTGCACAAGAAAAATTTAAAGAAATAAATGAGGCATATCAGGTGCTCTCTGATCCTCAGAAGAGAGCCCAATATGACCAATTTGGAAGTGTAGGAGATTTTGCAGGATATGGAGATTTTCAAGAAGGGTGGAGACCCGGAGACTTTGATTTTGGAAATTTTGGAAGAACCTTTGAAGATATTTTTGAAGACTTCTTTGGAGATAGCATATTTGGAGATATTTTTGGTAGAAGAGAGAGACAAAGATCTCCAAGAAAAGGTGCGGATTTAAGATATGATTTAACAATAACACTGGAAGAGGCAGCTTTTGGAACCACAAAAGAATTTTTTGTAACCCGTACTGAAACTTGTCCTACTTGTAAAGGAACAGGAATCACTCCTGGAACATCTCCTATAACCTGTGATCTCTGTAGAGGCACAGGACAGATTAAAGATACAAGAAGAACCCCCTTTGGACAGTTTGTTCAAATAACTACATGTCCCAAATGCCATGGAACAGGAAAGATTATAACAAGTCCTTGTAGAGAATGCCATGGAACAGGAAAAGTAAAGGCAAGAAGAAGGATTGAGGTAAAAATTCCTTCTGGAGTAGATGAGGGACATGTGATAAGACTTTCAAGAGAAGGAGAGCCTGGAGAATTTGGTGGTCCCAATGGAGATTTATATATTTATATCCATATTCAACCTCATAAATATTTTAAGAGAGAAGGTCAGGATATATTAATAGATTTACCCGTAGATTTTCTCACTGCAATTCTTGGTGGAGAAATAGAAGTTCCTACCTTAGAAGGTAAGGAAAAAATATTTATAAAACCAGGAACCCAAAGTGATGAGATAATAACTCTAAAAGGAAAAGGTATTCCATATTTGGAAGGGAAAAGAAGAGGAGATGAAAAAGTAAGAATCTTAATTTCTGTTCCCACAAACTTAACTCAGAAAGAAAAAGAACTACTACTTGAGCTTGCAAAAATTAGAGGAATAAAGATAGAAGAAAATAAAAATTTCTTTGAACAAATTAGAGATGCCTTTAAAAAGTAAAAAGTAAATAAAAAAAGCCCCCCGAAATTTGGGGGGCTTTTTGTTTTAAGTAGTTAGAAGGAGACGGAAAGTGTATTCACTAAACTGAAGCCAGCATCTTTTACTAATACTGCTCTGCTCCATCCATTAGCATCAAGCTCGCCAACACTAAAGTTATAAGATGCTACCAAAGTATTAGTTGCTGGTCCTACTGGAGTCTTCAATCTTGCATATCCACCAAATACACTATCCAGCTTCTTATATCCTGCACCAAGCTCTAAGCTTCCTACAGGAACAGATTGAGTAGCTGCTACATATCCAAATAATTCATTATCAGTTTGAGAACTATCAAATTCTCCATAAACTTTAACATTAGGAATAGTGGTTACTGTTGCTGATACTTTATAAGTGTTGTTTCCTTTATATTGTCCATATAGAGATACACCAGAAACTGGAGTTACAGTAGCACCAACAATATAAGTAGGTGCAGTATAAGAATATTCAGCAAATACACTTAATAGAGGCATAGGTGCTATACTACCACCAAAAGCATATTTTGTAGTTCCATGATCACTTGCAAATAATCCATAGAAGGAAACTGGAGAAACAGAGCCATCCACTCTAACCGCCAAAACTCCCAGTGTATAGGTAAGAGCATCATTTTGATCTGGGCTATACCCTACTGTTAACTTAAGAGGAGCTAATGGAACAACTACTCCAATACCACTTGCACCACTTACTCCAGATCCAACTAATTTTGTATCAGCTACAGTAAGAGTCCCCTTATTAAGGGATACATCTACTAAGCCACCAAGTTTTGCAAAGGTTATAGTACCAGAAGTGTCCCAACTACCTTGAAAACCTGATTGACCACTAATAGTTGCTGTTATATTTCCTACAGACTTTGTATCACCAGAAAGAGCAAAACTTAAACTTAGACTTGCAGAAGGCACAAAAGTTACTGGTGTTGGTAAAAGTCGGCTCTCAAAACTTAAAGAGCCAGAAGCAGATGTTGTTACAGTGATAGCAGCAAATGCAGGAACCACAAGAAGAGCTAAAACAAATAACCATACTAATTTCTTCATCTTTCCTTTACCCCCTTAGGTTTTTATAATTTTTTAGATAAATTTTGAAGAAAACTCCCTGGCAAGTCCACGAAACCTTTCCTTGCCAGTTATGCTTTCCTCCTATGGCTACCTAAGGTCTGTTCACCTCCTTCCTTCGCCATTATGAAGAAAGCTAACTGACTATAATTTTACATAAAATTTAATCCTTGTCAATACTTGTCCCTAATTTTTTTTAACTTCTGTTCTATAAAATATTTCTCTAATGATTTTTAGATTTTTTAAATCAGAATCAAAGGAATCTTTTGGTGTTTCCAATATTAAAGGAAGATTTCTTATCTCATTTATCTGAAAAATAAAATAAAATCCTTTTTTTCCAATTTGACCTTTCCCAATATGTTCATGCTTATCTTTTTTACTACCTAAGGAATAAAAAGAATCATTTAAATGAATGAGAGAGAAATTTTTATAAGGTATTTTTTCAAAGAATAAAGAAAAACAATTCCTACATGATTTATAATCTCTTAGGTCAAAACCTGCAGAAAAAAGATGACATGTATCAAGGCAAAAATATACAGGAAATTCTTTATAAATAGAATATAAATCTTCGGGAGATGAGCCCCATCCATCTCCTGTTCCCGCACTATTTTCTATAATTAGTTTTGAATTTCCATTAAAATTATTAAAAATTAAATTTAGGGCTCTTAAAAAATTAAATCTTGCTTTATTCTTACCCTCACCTTTACTGCTTCCTGGATGAACAACTACACCTTCCCATTTTTTCTCATCGCATATATTTAATTCATTAATAATTACTTTGCATGAAAGATTAAGAATATTTTCATCAGAAGATGCTAAATTAACAACATATGGTGAGTGAATAAATATGGGAGAAAAAGAAAATTCTGGAAGATTATAATTTGAAATTTTAAAGCTTCTTGGATTTTGGATAAAGATTTGAGCGGTATTTATCTTATGAATCTTAAAATATTCATCATTTATATCTCTTCTAAATAGATGAATACCTAATATAATTTCTTATCCCTGCCTAATGTTTAAGAACAATTTTATTTGAGAGTAAAAGAAGAATTTTTGTATTATACCTATTCATTACTGTTAAAGTATAAGCATTCTCAGAAGGGTCATAAGTATATGTTATTTTATAATGGTCATTATTTTCATCACTATATGGCTTATTATTAAAGGGATTTTCTGGAAGCTTTCTATCAAAAAGATAATTTTTCAGTTCTTCCAAAAGTTCTGAAAGATTATTTGCATTGGGATATTTCCCCTCATGATCTACTGCATACATCTCAACAGTAACATGAAGAAGACGAAGCCCTGCTTCTGCAGATATCTCTCTTGCCTTTTCTAATCCAATATAATAGCTTCCAACTCCCACTAAAAGGAGAATGCCAATAATAATAAAAACTATGAGGATTTCAACAATAGTAAAACCCTTTTCCTTCAAACCTTTCACTCCTTGAGAAAAAGGATAACATAAAAAAGAAAAGGGGGCAATATTTCTTTGCCCCCTTTGAATTCCCACACGAATTTTTATTACTTATTGGATAGTGTTAGGATTACCGTAGTATTCGTTCTATTATAACCTTTTAATGTATAAGAATTTGTTACTGCATCATATTCAAATGTTATAGCATATTGCTTAGCTGGCTCTGTTGGATTTTGTGTTAAACCAGTATGGGTTGCATCAAATATATTTTGTCCAAGGACATAACTTTGATTAGTTGCAGGGCTCTTTGGAAATGCATTACCAGGAAGATAAGGTTTTACATCTTCAAGTCTATTAGTATATGTTCCACTATGATCTGTTGCATACATTTCAATTGCGGTTTGTAATGTCTTCATAGCAGATCTTACTGCAGATTCCCTTGCCTTTTCAGTGGCACCCATAAAGTTGGGGAGAGCAACAGCAGCAAGAATTGCAATAATAACAATGACTACCATCAATTCAATAAGGGTAAATCCTTTTTCATGTCTCATCCTTTAACACCTCCTTTCTTTTCCTATAATTTATTCTACCCCATTTTATAAAAAATTATTCCAAATAGAAAGTGATTTTTCTCACATTTTTTTAAAAAATTTCTTTTGTAAGAATTTCCTTTAGTTTTTTAAGTGCAATTTTTAATATTTTTGATACCTGCCCTTGAGAAATTTTTAATCTTTTTGCAATCTCTGATTGGGTAAGGTCATAGTAAAAGATATAATATATAATTTTTCTCTGAATCTCTGGTAATGTTGATATTGCTTGCTCTAAAGCAATTTTATCCTCAATAGGAAGCTGAAAGGATATTAATCTTTCACTTTTTAATTTAGATAAATCTATTTCAATTTCATCTTCTAAGGATACAGAGTAGAGAGCAGATCTTGCCTTGAATAATTCCAAGACTGCAGATTCCTTTAGATTTAATTCCTTTGCTATCTCTTCCACATTAGGTTCCCTATTTTCCTTTTGATAAAATTCATATATAAAATTTTCCATATCAAGTATTAATTTTTTAACAGTTTTTGGAATTTTTATTTGAGATACTTTATCTCTTAAATAGTGACTTATTTCACCATATATACAAAAGGATGCATATGTGGAAAATTTTCCCTTTTTTGAATTATAATTTTGAATAGCCTTTATAAGACCTAAATATCCCACCTGGACCAAATCTTCTAAAGGTTCATTATATTTAGAAAATTTTCTTGCCCAATAATATACTAAGTTATTGTTTTCTATTATTATCTCTTCTAATATTTTTTGGTCTTTACTTTTTTTATACTTCTCTAAAAGTTCCACATTTTTATTCATTATTTTATATACTGGAACATTGTGAATATAGGAAGATAGAGAGAAATAAGTATTCCACCAGCAATTCCACCAATAAATATAATCATCATTGGCTCAATTAGTGATGTTAAGCTTTCTATGGTATTTGCTACCTCTCTTTCATAAAATTCCCTAATTTTATTTAACATTAATTCTAAATTTCCAGACTCCTCCCCTATGGATATCATTTGAATAACCATAGGTGGGAATACATTAGTATCTTTTAATGACGGTGCAATTCTATCACCCTCTTTAACCCTTTCCTTTGCTTTATCAATTGCTCTTGAAAGAACAATATTTCCTGTAGTCTCAGATACTAAATCTAATGCCTGGATAAGAGGAACGCCTGTTCTTATCTGTGATGCTAAAACTGTTGTAAAATTAACTATGGAGTTTTTTCTAATAAGGGGTCCAATAAGGGGAATTTTTAAAAGTAAAACATCTAAATATTCTCTTATTTTCTGATTTTTTAATGCCTGTATTCCTCCTATAATCAATCCCAAAAAAACTATTAAAATAATTAGTATATTTTGCGTTAATATCTTACTTATTTTTAGTATAATTGCAGTGGGAAGAGGAAGGGGTGCTCCTAAGCTCTCAAACATGCTTGCAAAAGTGGGAACTAAAAATATCAAAAGACCAGCGGTAACAAGAACTGCAAAAATTAATATTGCAACAGGATATGTCATTGCTGATTTTATTTTTCCCCTTAATTCCTGCTGTTTCTCAAGAGTAAGTGCCAATCTTTCCAATGTTTCTGCAAGAGTTCCTGATTGTTCTGCAGCTTTTATCATGTTTGTATAAAGTTTTGAAAATACATGGGGAAAGTTTCCAAGAGCCTCAGAAAGACTTGCACCTTCATCTACATATCTTTGAATCTCACGAATTATATTTCTTAATGCTTTACTTTCTGTCTGTTCAGAAAGAACTCTTAGAGCTGTAGCCATAGGAATCTGTGATGTAATCATTGTTGCAAATTGTCTTGTAAATATAACAAGGTCATTAAGTTTTACTTTTTTAGGTTTTGTTTCAAGAGTTAAAGAAAGAGTAAAAAAACTCTTTCTCTTTTCCTCAATTCTAATAGGCAAAAGACCCATTTCTCTTAAACGATTGGCAACTTCCCTTATACTTTCAGCCTCTATTACCCCCTTAATCAATTCCCCCCTTATATTTCTGGCATTATACTCATAGGATTTAGCCAACTAAATCACCTCCTGGCTTCACCCCAAAGAAGCCTAAGAAGTTCCTCTTTATTTACTGCCCTCTCCATGGCAGTTTCTTCAGTTATAAGATTCTTTTTAACTAAATCTGCAAGGGCTTGGTCCATAGTCTGCATTCCATATTTTCCACCTGTTTGAATAACAGTATAAATTTGGGGTGTTTTTGCCTCTCTTATCAAGCTTCTTACCGCAGGAACCGCAATCATAACTTCAACAGCAACAACCCTTCTCAAGCCATCCTTTGATGGTAATAGTTGCTGAGATATTACCCCTTGAATAACACCAGAAAGCTGAATTCTTATTTGTTGTTGTTGATGGGCAGGAAATTGGTCTACAATTCTTTCTATACTCTGAACAGCATCTACAGTATGTAATGTTGCCATAACTAAGTGTCCTGTCTCTGCAGCAGTGATAGCAATTGCGGTAGTTTCTAAGTCTCTCATCTCACCTACTAATATTACATCTGGATCTTCTCTTAAAGCAGATCTTAGGGCATTTGCAAAAGAGTGAGTATCTGCACCAACCTCCCTTTGATTTACTATAGATTTCTTATGAGTATGGAGATATTCTATTGGATCCTCTATAGTAATAATGTGCCTGCTGAAATGTGTATTAATATAATCAATCATTGATGCTAAGGTTGTTGACTTTCCACTTCCTGTAGGTCCTGTTACTAATATTAATCCTCTTGGTAGGCTTGCTAAGTCCTTTAAAATTGGTGGAAGACCTAATTCTTGAAAGCTTGGAATTCTCCATGGAATTAGCCTAAAAACTGCAGCAACACTATTTCTTTGCCAAAAGGCATTTACCCTAAATCTACCTTCCCCTTTTAATCCAACAGAAAAATCCAATTCTCTTTTCTCCTGAAATCTCTGTTTATTCTCCTCAGTAAGAAGACTGAATATAAGGTTCATGGTATCTTGAGAGTTTAAAACAGGATATTGGGTTTGAGGTATCAATTGTCCCTTAATTCTAAAAATTGGGTTTGCTCCAACAGTTATATGAACATCAGACGCATTTTTCTTTATAGCATCTTGTAAGATCTCAACCATAGATAATTCAGGCATAAATATCTCTCCTCCCTTTAATCAGCAGCAGTGACTCTCATAACCTCCTCAATAGTAGTAATTCCTTTTAAAACTTTCATAAGTCCATCTTCTCTTAAAGTTGTCATTCCCTTTCTTCTTGCGGTATCACGAATAACGTCCTTTGGAACTTTTTTAAGAATTAATTCTCTTATTTCATCATCTACAAGCATAATTTCATGAATAGCAGTTCTTCCTTTATAACCCTTATTATTACAGAAGGGACATCCCTCCCCTTTATATAATTTCAAATTATTAAGATCAAAATCTATATTATAAAGATTACTCTTTAAAACTTCGAGATCTTCCTCTGTAGGTTTATAAGGTGCTTTACATTTTGGGCAAATTTTTCTTACAAGTCTTTGTGCAACAGCACCAAGGAGTGATGATGAAATTAAGAAAGGCTCTATACCCATATCAATAAGACGGGTAACTGCAGAAGGTGCATCATTGGTATGCAATGTGGATAAAACTAAATGTCCTGTTAATGCAGCCTGAATTGCAATTCTTGCAGTTTCCTCATCTCTAATCTCACCTACAAGAACTACATCAGGGTCTTGACGTAGTATTGACCTTAAAGCATTGGCAAAGGTAAGTCCCGCCTGTGGATTTACCTGAACCTGATGAATTCCTGGGAGCTGATATTCTACAGGGTCTTCTACAGTAATAATATTTATCTCAGGAGAATTTATCATGTTTAAAGATGCATAAAGGGTTGTTGATTTTCCACTTCCTGTAGGTCCTGTTACTAATATAATTCCATAAGGACTTTTTAACATCTTTAAATATCTATTATAATTTTCATCACTAAAACCTAAACTTTCTAAGGATAAAGAAATTTCTCCTCTACCTAAGATACGCAAAACTGCTTTCTCTCCAAAAACCCCAGGAAGTGTGGACACACGAAAATCATAAGTATTTCCTCTAACTATCATCTTTATACGACCATCTTGAGGTTTTCTCCTCTCAGCAATATCCATATTGCTTATTATCTTTATACGGGAAATCAAATTAGCCTGAATTCTTCTTGGTAATCTTTTATATTCCTGAAGTCTTCCATCAATTCTAAATCTTATCCTAAGGCAATCCTCCATAGGTTCCACATGAATATCACTGGCTCCAAGAGTTATCGCATCAAAAAGAACACTATTTACAAGTTTTGCTGTAGGTCCCTCTTCAGACTCAACATCTTCTGAGATTTCTTGAACAGGTGTTTCTTCTTCTTTTACTCTTACAATATCTTCTATAAGTTTTTCTGTCTCTTGGGTTGTCCATAGCCTATTAATAACATCTAAGAATTCTCCCTTTGGAACTATTATGGGCTCAATATCACCCTTTATTACCATCTTTATCTCATCTAAGGCCATAATGTTTGAAGGGTCAACTATGGCAACAAAAACCTTATTCTTCTCCCTATATAGAGGAAGAATTAAATCTTGCCTTGCCTTAGAGAAATTTATTAGTTTTGCAACATCAGGATCAATCTTTACCTCTCTTAATGATTTAAAAGGTATTCCCAATTGAATACTTAATGCTTGTGCCAACCTTACATCATCAATAAATTTTAAATCTAATAATACTTCTCCTAAGGGTTTCCCTCTTTTAACTGATTCATCTAAGGCTTTCTCCAATTGTTCCTTTGTAATAAATCCTTCCTCTAAAAGTATCTCTCCAAGCCTTCTCCTTCTTGGGATTTTTGTCTCTATCTCTGACTTTTCCATAGTTCTTTGTCTTGGAATTTTCTCTCTTACAGCTCCAAAGATTTTATCAGCAATTTCTTTTGATCTATCCTTTTTCTCTTCTTGCTCTACTTTTGGTGCTTCTTCTAAGATAACTTCTTCTTTTTTCTCTTCAACTTCTTCGGTCATTACACTTGTTTTCTTTTTTTCCTCATCTTCTATTTCTTGTATTATCTCCTCTAATGGTTTAATTTCTTCCTCATTTATCTCAATAACCTTTGCTTCTTCCAAACTTTCCTCTTTAGAAACTATCTCAGAAGTTATATTCTCTAAAACTTCTTCTAATATTTCCTTTTCTTCAGTCAAAATATAAGGTATAACAGAATATCCTGTTAGAAGTGTTATATCATCAATAGCTGTTGGTTTAACAGGAATAGTAAAGCCAACATGAATAGTTCTTCCTTCAACCTTAAATGGTATAAATTTATAAAAATTTGTGATAAAACTTGGAATAACTTTTAATGCAGAAGGATCAGGAGTAATATCTTTTGAGTTTATTATCTTCCAGTTTAAAATTTCTGATAAAATCCTAACAAGATCATCATAGGTTAAAAATTTATGCTCCAATAAGATTTGCTGTAGGTCATTATTAGTTGTTTTAACTGTGTCCAATATAAAATTATAAATTTCTTGAGATATAATTTCCTTTTCTTTTAAATAATTTAGTAATTTTTCCTCAAAAGCTCTAAGCATTTTTAACTCTCCTGTAAGATTTCTCCTTTTCTTATCCAATAATTAATAAGGAGATTTTCTAATTTTCTTACAGTCCATCTTTTTATCCATATCTCATTCTTATTTAATGGGGATACTAAAATGGTATACATTCCCAATCTATTTCCGCCCCATATATCTGTTAATATTCTATCACCAATTACTAAAGTTGTCTCAGGGAAAGTTCCAAGAATTTTTAATGCCTTTTTAAAAGCTCTATTTCTTGGCTTTAAGGCTCCTCCAATTGCTGGAATTTTTGTTACTTCCGCATAATAATTTACTCTTCTATGGGATAAATTATTAGAGATGATAATTATTTTATAGCCGATTTCTTTTAAATTCTCTAAAAAATTTAAAGTTTTTGTATCAATATTGCTTTCATTCCAGGGAACAATAGTATTGTCAAGATCAAATATTATACCTCTAAAACCTTCTTTATATAGTTTTTCAAAATCTATCTTAAAGATTGAATGAATAAATCTTTTTGGTCTTAACTCTTTTAACATTTATTCTAATATCCCCTTTTTAATTCTTTCTGAAACCTTAAATGTTCCTCATATGTTTTTGCAAAATAATGTCTTCCATCTCCCTTTGAGATAAAAAATAAATAATCTCCCTTAGGATATAATACCGCTTTTAAAGATGAAAG